>Ga0123353_10016601_pt1 | contig 10770 bp, 10 predicted proteins | sample TergutLab28metaG_3_FD_92763 | JGI IMG/M metagenome (GOLD analysis project Ga0123353, IMG submission 92763) | Labiotermes labralis P3 segment gut microbial communities from Petit-Saut dam, French Guiana - Lab288 P3 | ecosystem: Host-associated > Arthropoda: Insects > Digestive system > Gut ... | reverse complement strand
GTTTCTGGTCTTTGCCCGAAAGTTTAACGGCAAATTGGAATCATTGGAAACGTTGGAGATTCCCGACATGTTGCGCAGCCTTTGCGATGACGTTCCGCCATCGGTCTTTACGATGGAGATTTCGTCTAGCGACCTGCGCCGAAAGGAAACGTATTAGCGCGTTTCAAGAGTCAGAATGACAAAGGCTTTTTGAGTGAGTATTCACGTTCGTTGTTCTCACTCGGTATTGGGACAGATCATTGCGAATTGGCTGATGTTAGTGCGTGGTGGTCGATTGGGCGAAGTGAGCCCGCCGCCCCAGTCCGTCGACAAGTTTTTTTTGAATTTTTGGAAGATAGGCGAAAAAGTTCCCTACGTGTTGGCTTTTCTCACGTAGTAACGGTATCAAGTTCATTCCTATCCCCTTTTCAACACGGAGGTTAATATGTCTACGTCTCCATCCGCTCCCGATGCGCTCACTCTCTTCGCCCAATGCCTTAAAAAGGTGCCCGATCCCCGATCCAAACAAGGCACCTCCCATCCCTGCGCCACCCTCCTCGCCGTCGTCTTGCTTGGACTCCTCGCCAAAGTCTCCACGCCCGCAGAAATGGCACGATGGACAAAACGACACTTCACCAAACTGTCAAAGTTTTTGCGATTCGGAAAAATAAAGGGATGACATGCCCCAGGCTTTTCGGACAGATTGAAAGTCGGTTGCCCGCTGCTTCCGAGCCTTTCGTAGGTTTTTTTAGGTATATTGAAACAGAAATGTTTTTTTTCAAGAACTGCCGGTTACGCCAACGCTTGATTCGTTTCAACATCTCGGTGGAAATCAATTTTCGGCATCGTTCAAGTGGGCTGCGCGGGAACCCGCCCTGAAAGATTTGTCTGTCTTTGTGCATTGTGTAGAGCGTCGGCAAGCGTGGCATCATCGACCGATTGAGGCGGTACTCGGCGGCGGTTTTCCGGCAACGCCGACAAGCGAGTGGAGTGGTGAAATCGTAACGGACAATCCGACGATGTCGATTCCCGACACGTTGCCAGCGGGGCGGTACTATCTTGTGGTGGGACTTTACGATGCGAATGGACGCGGAGAGCGGGCGAAATTGATCGGTTTCCCTACCGATGGCAACCGCTATGCCGTTGGGTGGATCAATGTTGAACGTAAAGACGGTGCGGTGTCGAACATTACGTTGGAACCGTTAGATTGGGACGAGACGGAATTGTACGAACGTTTGCTACCGCCAAAGGAGCCGGTGCAGTTTTGGATGTGCAGGACAAATGGAGCGTTTCAGATGCAATTTGAGGGGGCAGGTAAACCCATTACGGTCATACCGCTTCCTGATGAACCTGCTACGGAAATCATTATGTCATTTGTCTCCAACATTAAAGCCGTGAAGGCGGTCGATGAGACAGGCAAGGTGCTGCGTGATGTACCGTTTACGTATGGTCTAGACGGCTATTCCGTTTTCACGACGCAATCGGGCGAATTTGCGTATAAGATTGTTTGGTAAGTTTTTCTTTAGGGAATTACTAATTTGACTCCCTTTTAGAATGTACCCTCTACGAAAGGGCAATCGCCGCTTTTTCTGATTATGGCACATCTTGTCATCGAGTCAATAATCTATCATACAAACTTGTTGCACAACCCTGCGCCGCTTTTTCTGCGTTTAGAATCGGCGGCTCAATGCGTCAATTATAGCGTTTTGCCCCGGCAACGCAATCAGAGCCGCAACTTTGACATTTCCCCAAAATCCCCGATAATCTGTTCATGTCACGCAAATTGCAGAGCATCCGCAATATCGGCGCAACAACATCAACATAGCCGCCCATATCCGTTGCCGGAAAGTTTTGAGGAAGCAAGGGAGGCATTGAGAATCGAAGTCGAAAAGACCGCTTTAGAATTATGCTTTTGATATTGCGAAAATTGTCCAAAATCAGTATGATTCCTCGTCGATAGGTCTGTTTTCGTATCAAGATGTATCCCGGTTATTCAGGCATGGTTCGGTATAGTCATTGGTCGTTCTTGACGATCGCACTCAGTTTTGCGCTGTTGGTCAATGCCTTTTTGATTGCCAATTTCTACTGGTCGGCACTCATCACGCCAGCACAGCGCAACATTTGTCTCGTCAGTCTGTTGGGAGCGTGGATTGTTCTACTGTTCCTCGCCTCGATCTGTAAACGGTATCTTGATACTGTAACACGGACGGAACAGAACGACGAAACATTTCGACAGACGATTTGCCACTATCTTCGCGGCGATTGGTTTGCCGCCGAAGCGCAGATTTTGCCCTATCTCAAAAAATATCCGAAAGATGTAGAAGTACTTCTTCTGCAAGCGACAATGTACCGGCGTATGGAACGTCACGAAGAAGCCCTGCTGGTTCTGAACAACTTGCAACTTTTGCAGAATAGCCGATATTGGCATGCCGAAATCGAGTCCGAGCGGTCGCTGATCGCCGCCGCGTCTGGAGTTAACAGTTATCCTCGTTGAACACCACGACGGACGACGTGAGATTGGGCGTGTGGTAGGTTTCCAAGGGGACATTCAGCGGCAAAGTAAGTGGTACAACACTTTTGAGCGAAAGCCAAATGGTCGGATCATTGCCGAAATACCGGCAAAATTGCCTGTTACTGATAGGACGGTCAAAAGCGATAAAGCGGTCAGAAGGGCAAACGATTTCTTGTTTTAGTAGACACCGACCGTCTTCCGAAAGACAGGGTAACGTATTGATTCGTTTCCCCTGCGCCGGTCCATGTTGGTGTCGTTCCCCTACCCGATATTGCGAAAAATAATGCTCTTGTTTGCCGTCTTTGCGATGGGACTCCCGGGTGCATACGCAGAGGACTTCGGTATTGCCCGTCGCACACCTGCCCAACCTCTACAACAGCCCAATCAGCAGGTCTTGCCTTACGTTGTCCGAATTATCGCCTTCGATTCCAGTGGACAATCGTTCGGAACTGGCTCGTATGTCGGAACTTACAGCGAATATGGAGTCGTATTGACGAATTGGCATGTCGTTTGTGAAACCGAACCCAATCGACTGGTTCATGTGCATTTTCCTTCTGGTTTTTCCTCCTTCGGTGCGGTTGTCAAGACCGATCCCAAGTGGGACTTGGCTTTGATTGCGATTTCCAAGCCCCCGCAGTCCATACCGACACTTTCCATTGCGCAAACTCCCTCCAAGCCGGATGATCCGCTCTGGATCGCTGGTTTTGGCTCCGGTACATATCGGTGTGTCGAAGGACGTTGCCGTCGGTATATGGCACCGGAACGTCCGACGGACGGCACCGCTCCGCTCAACGAAATTATTGAAGTTTCCGTGAGTGCCCGAAAAGGGGATTCCGGCGGTCCCATTTTGAACCAAAGGGGAGAACTTGCCGGTGTCCTTTTCGGTTCGGATATGATTCGGAACACAGCCGGAAGTTACAGTGGACGAGTGAGTCGTTTTTTGAGAGATACGCAAGGTGACATGGAAAGTTTGCCGAGCCGTCCTGAAACCCACTTTGCAGCGATTGAAAAAAATGGACCTGTTCACTCTCTTCGGGAAAGCCGCAATGCGGCTCCTCAAAGTGCGGTTCCTCAAAGTAGTACAGTAGTGCCGCAAGGCTCTGATTCGTCCGCTTCGCCGTTTGACATTCGGTCCACTTCCCGAAAAATTCAACCTGTTGCCACTGGGCAACAGCGTCTTCAATTCCAGGCACCGCAACATGGCGAGGAATCATCGGCGGTGATCAAGATGCCGCTGATGTCGTTGACTCCGACACAGGGCACCGAGCCACTGGTCGGTATGACGATGACACTGCCGATGACGAACCCGTGCGCCGCCGAACGTTACCAGCTAAAATTGTCGGTTGATCGATGCGACATGTTTTTCAGGTTGTTTATGTTGCTCAATGTCAGCGTTGCCATGGGATTGGCGTGTTGTGCGGTGCAATTCTTGCGGAGTTGAGTGAAGACGCAGACGGGTTACACATATCTTGTCATAAGCCAATCAACGAATCGCGGACAAAGGCGGTTCATGATGTCGAGAAAGGCGGCTGGAAGATACGGAATGATTTTGTGCGTCCCTCTTTTCATTGCCCGAACGATCCGAATAGCGACATATTCCGAAGTTACCGGTCGATGGTTCGGTAGTGTCGGCGCGCTCGACGATTGGTAAAGAACATCGAAAAATTCCGTTTGCGTGGTACCTGGACAAACGACAAGAACGTCAATACCGTACTTGGAAATTTCGGCACGCATCGACTCGGAGAGTCCCGCAACAGCAAACTTCGCCGCACCGTACACGCCGTAATGGGGTATGCCTCGCAAACCGACAATGGAACTCAAATTGACCACCATCGGTTCTGTTCCCTGCTTCAAATGCGGCAGAGCCAGTTGAGTCAATTCGATGAGAGCAAAAAAATTGACTTCAAAAATTCGGCGCAGTGTTTCCTGCGTTGTATTTTCGACCAGAGCGGTCGCTCCCATGCCAGCATTGTTGATCAGAATGTCCAGTCCGCCGAGTTGCTCCACTGCTGTTTGGACTGCGCGATGACGCACTTCGGCATCGGTAATATCGCCGTCCACGACGACAATTTTTCGGTTGCCAAACTGTTGCCGAATTTTTTCGGCAATTTCTTCGAGTCGATCCTTCCGCCGGGCGAGCAGAACGAGGTCTGCCCCCTCTTGAGCCAGTAAAGTTGCCAATACTGCTCCGATCCCCGAAGAGGCACCGGTCAACAAAATCCGCTTGTTATCGAGAGAACGTTTCATAGAGATAATCTAACTTCTTTCGACAGATTTGTCAAGTGAGCCACGAGATGGGGTGTGCTCAGATTTTGTTGGCATCAGGTTGTGTTTTTCCAATAGTCCTTCCATAGGCTGTAAACAGGTGTAACGTCCACCGCTCTTTTTGTCCGACCCATTACGGATACACTTCTAGCGATTGTCTTGTCCCGCCTGGTTACTTCGTTTAGTGATGTCTCGGAGCAATGTTTCGACCGAGTCGTTGACGCACCGCTCAGCAATCACGCCGACGAAAATACCGATGAAGGTATAAATCAAAAATGCGATGCATGCCGTTTGTAGAATCGTGGTCGTTTCGTGACTTTGGATCACTCCCAAGAGAACAGCGATGCACATGACAGCAATTCCGATGTAGGCGGGAAAGAGTCGTACAAGGCTTCGACCAGGTTCCCTTGGCGGCGGAGGGGTTGCTTTTCGTCGTCGGCGTTCGATGTCAGCCTCTTCCCGCTCGATCCAGAGAGCCAGTAACCGGGGATCAATATTCGGCGGAACATACAGTGCTTCGAACTCGGCTCGCATCGCCGCCACACTCAATGAATTGTCGTCGTGAACCGGACTAGACATACAACGATGATATGCAAATATCCCCTCGTTTCCCTTTTTCGGCTATCTACCTCCTCGGAGTTTAACAATAATACCGATAATGGCGATTGTGCCTCGGTTATCGTTTCGGAAAAAACGGCTACTTTTTCCGCTTTTCGACCTGTTTTTTCATGAATGCCAGTGCGTCTGCGGCGAGTTGATCTTCAGCGTCGTACATCCTTCGCCAAATTTTCGTAGCGGCAGTCAACTTGGACAGCAACAAGCCAAACGCTTCGCAGCAAAGGATACCGTCGTAGTCGATGGCGTGGAGCGTGTCGAACGTTTCGTCCCAGTGAACCATTCCGGTACCGGGCGTACTACGGTCAGCCTCCGAAATGTGAACGTGGAACAAAATGTCCTTCACCGAAGTGATTGCTTCCCGCGATGATTTCTCTTCGATATTGGCATGGAACGTGTCGTACATCACACCACAAGACGGATGGTTCACTTCCTTGACGAACCGCTTGGCATCAGCCATGCAATTCAGGAAATAACACTCGAACCGGTTGAGGGCTTCCAATGCGATTTTCACGCCGACTTTACCGGCATGTTCCGATGCTTCCCGAATACCGTCGAGAGCCCAGTTCCATTCGTCCTTCGACGGTCCTTTGCCGGAAAAGATTCCGAGTGCTTGCGTGGCATGTCCTGCTATCACGGTACAACCGGCGGCGGCGCAGCAGTCGAGAATCTGTTTGATCGAATCGACGGCGTGCCGCCGAACTTTGGAGTCTTCACTGATCAGGTGGTCGTCCGGTCCGAACGCACAGGTTCCTGACCGGGTGGCGAAGCCGAGGTTATCCATGGCTTTACCCCAAACTGCCGCATTGGCAACGTCCCGATCAAACATTGGCAACTCGACGGCATCAAAACCGATGGACTTCATCTTGTCGAGAATCGGAAGTTTGTCCTGACTAAGAGTGTCCGTCCAAAGCAGGAGATTCATGCTGTATTTCATGGTCATTCCTTTCTAAAAGTTAAGGGATTATGATGGGCGATTATACCAGAAAATGTGTGCGAGTGTACTTGGCAGGAAATTCAAACGAAAAAACAAGAGCAATTACGCCACTTTTCGGACTATCTTTGTAGCCTTTCGCCGACATGCAATTCTCAATTCACCAATTTACCCATTCACCTGATCTTGCCAGTTACCTCTTGAGGGAACCTCTAAAAACCCCTTGTTTCGCGTTTCAGTGGTAAATTTTTTCTTTGCGTTCTTTTCGTAAACCTTTACGTGCTTTGCGGTTAAGATTTTAACGCAAAGTTCGCAAAGAACTCGCAAAGGACGCAAAGGGGATTATTAGAGGTGCCCTTGACAAGACGGGAGCACCGGGTATAATGCTCACAGTTGTTAGGACATTCCTTAATTTTGTCGTCCAACGCAACCATGAGTCGTTCCTTGACCAACATTATGTCCAACCTTTGCTGGTGGTGTTACATCATTACCGCTCCGGTTGACGATGCGCCGTAAGGAATCCTGACTTCCTCCACAAATCCAGCAAGCCGTGAGCGTCTCAACGTTCGCGGCTTTTTTCTTTCAGCAACCTTTCACATTAACCCAGACATGCTAACCCAAGAACAATACATCGAACAGGCAAAACAATACACCGTCGTGCCAGTAGCGGCAAAACTGCTCGCCGATAGACACACGCCGGTTACACTACTCCAACGCTTTTATAAAGGACAGGAAGGAGTGTTCCTCCTCGAAAGCGTCGAAGAGAGCGAAAAATGGGGACGATACTCCTTCATCGGCATTGAAGCCCACGCCTTCGTTGACATTCAAGCGGAAACCGTCGTCGTTCGGGAATGTACCGGAACAAACGAACGGTCGATTCCCCACGATGGCAAGCCGCTCGAAGTGCTTCGAGAACTGATAAAAAACTACCGGGTTGGCGAGCAGCCGGCACTGCCGAGGTTCTTCGGCGGACTCGTCGGCTACTTCGCCTATGAAATGGTCTCTTTCTTTGAAAAGATTCCCCATCGTCTGGAAAATGAATCCTTTGGGGCGTTTGTCATTCCGAAAACGATCCTAATCCTCGACAACCTCAAACAGGTCTTGACCGTTTGTATAACAACTTTTCCCGGTCAAGCGAGTCCCAGTGACTACACAACGCTTTATCGTAGTGCTGTCCAAGAAGTTGAACGAATCGCAGCCGAACTGGAAAAACCGCTTGATGCTGCAACGCCGAAATGGGAGGCGGACATCACGCTGGCACCCGTCATGCCGGAAAAGGCATACCGCAAGAAAGTCGAAACTATCAAGGAACACATCCGCAGCGGCGACATTATCCAATGCGTTTTTTCGCAAACGTTCGTTGCCGACGAGACTCCCGACGCAGTGTCGCTGTATCGGGCATTGCGGTTTTCCAATCCTGCTCCGTACCTGATTTTCATGCATTTGAGCGGTACCGTGCTTGTCGGTTCTTCGCCGGAAACGATGATCCGCCTCGAAGGACGTACCGCAACGTTGCGTCCCATTGCCGGTACAAGAAAGCGTGGAACAACGGAACAACAAGACAGGGAACTTGCCGATGAAATGCTCCGTGATCCGAAAGAAAAAGCGGAACATTTAATGCTCGTCGATCTCGGTCGCAATGACCTCGGACGTGTTGCCAAGACAGGAACGGTTCAGGTTACGGATTTGATGTTCGTCGAACGTCATCCGCATGTGATGCACCTTGTTTCCAACGTAACTGCCGAACTGGACGATGATTTCGACGGACTTGATCTCTTTCAGGCGACTTTTCCGGCGGGAACGTTGAGTGGTGCTCCGAAGGTTAGAGCGATGCAGATCATTGCCGAACAGGAAGAATTGCCGCGGGGTCCTTACGGTGGTGCAGCCGGTTACATTGCGTTTAGCGACAACATTGATTTTATGATCACGATTCGCACGGCAATGATACGCAACGGAAAATTGACTGCCCGCGCAGGCAGTGGAATCGTCTATGATTCGATTCCTGAACATGAACGACTCGAAACGGTCAACAAGGCAAAGGCGAGTGCGAGTGCCTTGGAGATGCTTGGACAAATTAACATTCACACCAAAGGAGAAAACGAATGATACTCATTATCGACAATTACGACTCGTTTACATACAACCTCGTCCAGTATTTTAGGATACTCGGTTCGGAAGTCCGCACTTATCGGAACGATGCTCTTCGCATCGCCGAAATCAAAGAGAGGATACCATCGGGCATCGTCATTTCGCCCGGTCCCGGTCATCCGAGCGAGTCTGGGCTATCGCTTGATGTCATCAAAACTTTTGCCGGACGAGTACCGATTCTTGGTGTTTGCCTTGGACATCAGGCGATTGTCCATGCTTTCGGCGGCGACGTGGTTCGTGCCGCGAAAGTCATGCATGGCAAGACATCCCGCATTCGCTGCGACGGCAAAGGGTTGTTTCACGGAGTCGAGGGACAATTCGAGGCGATGCGGTATCATTCGCTTGTTGCCAAGAGGGAAACGTTGCCGGTGGAACTTGTCATCACGGCAGAATCGGAGGACGATCACGAAATCATGGGTGTTCGGCACAAAGAATTTCCGGTCGAAGGCATCCAATTTCATCCTGAATCGATTATGACGATCATCGGCAAACGGTTGCTGCGGAACTTTTTGGAGGTAATGTGTAAACAGAGCCGCAATCTTTAGATTGCGCAACACACGGCGCAATCTAAAGATTGCGGCTCTGTTTCGTATTCCCTTGCGTCCTTCGCACCTTTGCGGTAAATTTTTTTGCACAAGATTATTCACCATCAAACGTTGCAAAAGTCGAGCGGATGTTGCAAGAACTGAAAAGGATAAACACACCGGAAAAATCATGACTCAAAACAACACTGAAATTATTATTTATCAGACCGAAGACCATCGCACGAAAATCAATGTGCGGATGGAAGACGAGACTGTCTGGTTGACGCAGGCACAGATGGCAGAACTGTTTCAGACCACGAAACAGAATGTCAGTCTGCACGTCAACAATGCCTTCAAAGAGGGGGAATTAGAGCCTTTGGCAACTGTCAAGGAATCCTTGACAGTTCAAAATGAGGGAGATCGAGAGGTTTCCCGGAGTGTAAAATACTACAATCTCGACGTAATCATTTCGGTTGGCTATCGGGTAAAATCCCTGCGGGGCGTTCAATTCCGCCGCTGGGCAACGACAGTTTTGCGGGAATATCTCGTCAAAGGCTTTGCAATGAATGATGACCTGCTGAAAAAGGCGGGCGGCGGCAACTACTGGCACGAACTGTTGGAGCGAATCCGCGACATTCGTTCCAGTGAAAAAGTGTTTTACCGTCAGGTTCTCGATCTTTATGCCACGAGCGTTGATTATGACCCGCGAACGCCGGAGTCGCAGGAGTTTTTCAAGATCGTTCAGAACAAAATCCACTTTGCCGCACACGGATACACTGCCGCCGAAGTCATTGCGGCGCGTGCCAACGCAGAACAACCCTTTATGGGCTTGACGGCATTTTCGGGAGAGCATCCGACGAAAGACGAGGCGGGCATTGCGAAGAATTATCTGAATGAAGAAGAACTTGCTTTGTTGAATCGTATGGTATCCGCGTTTTTCGACCTTGCCGAACTTCAAGCCTTGCAGCATCGACCGATGTACATGAAGGATTGGGTTGCCGAATTGGACGATTTCGCTCAACGCTATGGCAAAGGTATTTTGTCTGGGGCGGGAAGGGTCAGTCATCAGGCAGCGATTACGAAAGTGGAAGCCGAGTACGCAAAGTATCGTCAAAAGACGAAAGATGCTCTCACGCCGGTCGAGCGGGACTACCTCGAAAGTATTAAGTATGTACAGAAAAAACTGGAAGGACAAACAGAAACAAAAAAGAAAAAACGAAGCCCAAAACCATGACGAACACACTATCCACCTGCTGTCGCCGATATATCGGCAAATTATGGAAACGAGAAAACCTGTCGAGCGATGACATCGAAACATTGTTTCACGCAATACTATCAGGAAGCGATGCCGATTTGACCGACGAAGAATCGGCTCTGCTTGCCGGACTACTCGTTGCATTGGCAATGAAAGGTGAAACGGTCGGCGAACTCGTCGGTGCCGCGCGGGGAATGCGGCGGCATGCCAAGCGGATTCAAATCATCGGCTCGCCGGTAGTGGACATCGTGGGAACCGGCGGCGATTCGTTGCACACGTTCAACATCTCGACCGCCTCGGCGTTCGTTGCCGCCGGTGCTGGACTGGTCATTGCCAAACACGGCAATCGTGCCGCTTCGAGCAAGTGCGGAAGTGCCGACGTGCTCGAACTTTGTGGTGTCAATTTGCAAGTTGCACCGGAGCGAGTCGAAGAATTTGTTGCCGAAATCGGTATCGGTTTTCTCTTTGCCCAGCGGTTTCATCCGGCAATGCGGCGAGTGGCTCCACTCCGAAAACGTCTGGGAATGCGAACGCTCTT
>Ga0123353_10016600_pt1 | contig 10770 bp, 9 predicted proteins | sample TergutLab28metaG_3_FD_92763 | JGI IMG/M metagenome (GOLD analysis project Ga0123353, IMG submission 92763) | Labiotermes labralis P3 segment gut microbial communities from Petit-Saut dam, French Guiana - Lab288 P3 | ecosystem: Host-associated > Arthropoda: Insects > Digestive system > Gut ... | reverse complement strand
TCTTGTTTCTTTACCTTTTGGAGGGCCTAAATTTAGACGGGACAATAACTTCGATATAAATTTTGAAGAAATATTTTGAGATGTGGACTGGGTCCATCTGTCTAAGAAGAGAGCTCAGCGGTCGGCTCTGATAACACGGTAATAAATCTTCGGATGGCAGACGAGATAAGAAACGTTCTAAGTAGCTGCTGTAGTTACCACTGCCACAAACTTAAACAAATCCATAAATGGCGATAATTTTTTTTTCATTCGCCATTCTATGGCTAATTTCGGATAAAGGACTTTGCTCCTTGGATATATATATATATATATATATATATATATACAGTAACTTAGTTAATACAGACGTCCTGACCATTTCTAACTAGTATAATTAATTCCCTTTAAATTCGAAAGGAAAATTTTTATTTGTTACGTAAACTCTATTGTATTATTTACAAGTTGAACGGGTTTTATAATTTAATTGTGGGTTTAAGTTTTAAAACTCGGCGCAAAAGTGACACTGCAATAATACAGACATTCATAAGGTATTTATTAATTTTAGACTTTTCGTAATAATATAAGCAATTTTTAAAGGATATGATATCGATATAACATAGCCCATAACAAGTTCGGAGTGTAATGTAACTGTTATATTTGTAAGTGGAACATTTGAAAGTTATTTCACTATGGGATTCGACTATATTCATGTTCATATGCGAAGAGAAATAATGCTGTAAGAGGCAAAATTTACATTTTTATAACACATTTCTGTGAGGATACTTGGTCTGGGGTAAGGATATACCCAGATCATATACGTTCGTATATTACAAAGGAAAAATATATAAAACTGCGGAGTACAGAGAGAATTTAGATCTATATAATGCAATAATGACTGACGTGACCTCAAAATGTAAGATTGTAATATGTGACTTGCGACAACCGTGGTTTAATAACAGAAGAGTGGCAGAATTGAAAGCAGCATTTGAATGTCAGCGGTCCCACCATTTCATATTTGCAAACACCCATTATGTACCTCATAAGACGACTGTGAAGCATAATGATGAATTGGCAGCGGAAGTGTATGACTTGTATCTATGGGGTAAACTCTGGAATTAAAACAGGAAGATTGTTAGCATAAAGCTTTTCGCGGTCGGCAGCGTTTTTAGATCAGGGGCGTCCAAGCTGTACAGTAAGGGGTGAGGAGTTAAGAAATTAATTTGTGTGCGGATCAAATTAATTTTGTATTTATCAGCATGGCCGTTTCTGGTGGCATTCAGCTATGCAACTGTAGAAGCCCGCAGGTTTAGGCGTTGTTTTTCCACTCGTATATATGCTAGGTAATTAGTTTTCTTGCTAAAGATGTTAAGCAGGGTGTGCTCGGGGGTCAGGATGACCACACGTTGGATGCTCCGGCTTGAGACTAGTACAGGATTAGCGAAGTCTTAAGCTATAAACTACAGAAATGTCTCTTCGCATATTATAGCGCAGTGATTGTTATTTAGGGACTGCCCTTGAATAACGACGACAGTAATTACTGTAATTGTCGATCCTAGCGGCCACGCGATCTAAGGCGTGGTTCTGCGGCCGCTTGCTTGCTGGGATTGTGGGTTCGAATCCCGCCGGGGGCATGGAGGTCTGTCTCTTATGAGTGTTGTGTGTTGTCAGGAAGAAGTCTTCGCGTCGGGCTGATCACTTGTCCAAAGGAGTCCTACCGAGTGTGGTGTGTCTGAGTGTGATCATGAATCCTCGATAATGAGGGGGCACTGGCCTCCCAGGGGGTGTTGCACCATGATAAAAAATTACTGAAGTTGTAAATTTAATCCTCTAAAGCCTACTCGTTACTATGTCAGTTGTCATGTTTAAGAATAAAAGCTGTGCACTTTGGCTGCAGATTGTATTTATGTGTTCCGCACGAGTCTCAAAATAAACAGCCTACAGGCCACAACCCCATCTTATGACGAGGTGCAATAAAATTAACATCAATAAACCCCGTCTTTCATCACGCTGCATCGCAACCAGTGAAACCCGGATTTTATAATGTCACTTCCAAACCGAACTATTTCGCAACCATGGAAAACCGGTCCTATTGAAACCAGGGTTGTGACGTCACTCACAACCAATCTATCGTAATCGTGGAAATTTGGTAACTATGACAACGATGGAAACCCCTGTTGTGGCGACGCTGACATTTCAAGCAGTGTTGTAACCAGGTAACCTTATCGGTAGCCGTGGAAAAATTGTAACTAACCTGGGTGTGACTCACACTTTCACTCACTCACATCAATGGTATGGCCCGTTGTATGATGAGGAGACGTTATATTCACATGATACACCCCTTGGTAAGACTCCATAAAAAATGGGCTGGTGTCATCACATATGAACCGATTTCTGTCGTATCCATGGAAACCGCACCCTCATTCAAACCGGGTGGGACGCCATCAACAAACCAAGCTCTATTATAACCATGGATCCTCCGATTGTGACGTCACTCACTAAAGAAAGTTTTTCATAGCAATGCAAACGCGGATTACCTCATTCGGTCACACCAAGGGCGTCATATGTACGGACATACAATATTAACCATTTGGCCTTTTTATGAAAGTACAGCTCACCCTCTGTGACGTGCGAACTGAATCTTTACTCGTATTTATAATGTACGTTAATTTCAGGAGCGATCATTATTTTTACGAACCTGTGGTGCTTTACCTTAATGAATCGGGAAATCCAGAAATATATAACCGAGAATACCACAGTAAGAAGTCCTATACAACCGAAATTATCATTTCTGAAACCGTCTTACGGAAATGTGCTGGAGTGGACCAGACTTACATTACTCTGCTAGTTTACATATTTTCATCTGGTGTAAATGTATATTAACTTCTACATCTGACAATAAGATATACCTGTTTCTGTAAACCTGTCTTTGTTCAAACATTTGACGCAAAAGAGTGTGAATTTCAGCTAACGGGAAACTGCTCCATACAATATCGCATTTCTTTGGCTGGGTCTGAATGGCTGTATCACTATTAACGTGGGGAATGGTGGTGGTTGGAAGAGTCGCCATGGTAACGTACCACATGGCAGCACCCGACGTCACTGACTCTCTCCCCACACCCTGATCCCTTTAATTGAAGGTTCATTTTCGCTTCCGATACACACAGGCCTTTAGTAAGCTTTGTGACGTCATGCCTGTAGAATTTCTTCGAAACTTAATATTAATAAGCTCAATTTATCTTTTTTTGGTTACTGGTTTATTTAATGCCGTTACCAATGGCTTGTACTGTACAGTATAAAATGATAGACCCATTAATGAGTAACATTTATATATATTATGCGATATAACAGTCGTGATTTAATTTGAGATAGTGCAGCGGCACGTGCCGACATTAAATGAGGAAAACCACCAAAAAGATTAGTGACGGTGGCTGGTTTCCCTTGAACCGGAACCTCCAGCACGACGTCAGCTATTTACAAGCAATACCGTCGCTAGTCCTGTATTAAGTAAATTTCTATTTCTGTATATTATGCACCGTCAATACACAACGTACATAAAAAAAGACGCAATAATTACAATTAGGTGATATGTGGTTGAGGCCTGAATACAGTGCATAAAGGTTTAGTTTTACAATTTTACTATATTACTCCACTGTTTTAATCTTAAGTAAGAATTTTATTATTTTATCAAGGTTTAATGTGAACGAAATGGGATCCCATTGAGTAATATTTTTACTGTATCTTAATTATTGTTCTTGTTTGGCCTGAAGATGGCCGGTCACGGCCGAAACATGTAGGCAAATATCACCTAATTGTAATTATTGCAACTTGTTTTATGAATGTTCTGTATTGACGGTGCATAATATACAGACTTGATAATACACAACGGGTTAGCCTCTCTCAAATTCCTATTTCGATGCTGACATTAGGCCACACCTCGAAGCACCAAAATATCCAGTACTGCAGGCCTGAAAGAATGATTTGTTACCAAGAAATTACGTCATTAACGTTTCCTGTGCTGTCATCCTCATTGACTATATCCTGAATCAGTCCTGTTCCACATTTACAACACTATTACGTACATGCAAACTATTATTAAAATCCCTTAGTACTCACTATTCAATGTCCAGTAGACGCTATGGTACAACAAGATTTAAAAAGAAGAAATGCTACCTTTTGCGCAAGGTAGTTATTTTGTATGATGCCCACACAAATCAACTGGATGGATTTTATGGCGGAGAAGCGGAGTCTTCCCTTCAGGTACAAACGGAGTGTTAGATTGTGTTTAGATTAATTTTAGTCTTCAGACGACAACTTTACTTTCAGTTGCTGGTCTCATATTAACGTTTCTTTCCACATATAATAATAAGTTGGCCTACATGCTTAAGCACTCTGTGTATCCCGTCTGTCTCTGTGTGCGTCATTCTTCCATGCATACAGAGATTGGTAAAAAGACGCGGCTGTAGCTACCATGTAGAAACATAGGCATCCACAAATAAAGGTGATCTACGAGCTCGTCACAACAGTTTTTAATCTAACTTAACATAGCATTCTATTCCATCGATTTGGAGAACATTCGCGAGAATTCGTACTAGAAAGAAGGTTTAAATAAACAGCTTCATTTGGAAGCAATGTCTGTTTGTGGGAATTGTACAAAAATTGGCCATATGCCTTATGGATACGCCAGGGTCCGTCTGTAAGCTTGATACAGTGGCCCAAAATCCCGGGCACGACCCTGGTACAGTACAAACCTGTGTTTCTATTGAGACGCAGTTAGTTGCTACGCTACTCGGTGTTGTCGACCATCCAAGTGATTTTAGGCGAACCTCCATATAGCAGTTAGAATCGGCCATGAACACGTTCCCTCTAATGCATACCTATCTACATGAAGGATTATCTTCCCTTGTAATTCAACGTACATAACTCGGCATTTGAGCCAGCGTCATTAAGAAACCTCAGAACCTGTCAAAAATGCTGTGACAAGTAGAATGATTAGGGTCCTCCCATTTTAATCTATATAGTGTCGCACATGTTGTAGAATTAATCTGCAATCTTTGCTGAAGAAAGACAATTTACTTGTACATAAGTAATTGATAAGACAGGACAGCACACGTGTGTCTAGGTAATGTCAATTCATTTATTATTTCTTGCTTGTTGGATTAAGCTGACTGTCAAAGTTGCAGAATACCTAACGCCTTCTTTTTCGACCAAGATCTCTTCTGCATCTTCATTTGTTTAAAAAAATAAATGTCTTGTATTCTAGTGTAGCCGATCATTTTTAGTATAGTTGTTTCTTAGGATTGCTGGCGTCAGTTACGGACGGTTCATGGCATGCGTTGTAAGTTAATCTGTCAACGTATAGTCGGGACCGTTGGTGATAGGTAGGAGGGGAGAGATTTAAATGAGAAAAGGTTAGAAACGGACAACGGACGCTAGCAATCCAGTGCGAATTCAGTCGCGTACGAGTGTGGTGTAAGTAGGAGTACAGAGAAGTGACTGTGTCAGTTTCCTAGAAATGATCTAGTTTTTTACTGGATATAGCGCTCCATTATTTTATATCAAGAATAAATTGAGTAAATAAAACAACAAATGAAAAAAAGAAATAATTAAAACTATATGTGATTCGGTGAACCACACCCGTTTCCCGAAAGAAGATCACCTACCAAACTGAGCGCGTCGGGACAACAAAGTGACCAAGGGTGATCGTGTAGACTACATTCGATCCTGGTGTTCAATCCATCGTTCTGTGGCGTTATGACATATTTTTCTGTAAAGGAAAACTTTCGTAGTTCATTCCTAGTATCTTCATACTGTCTACTGTCAAGGTCGTTGTTAAGAGTTTAATTTCAGCTGTCAATACTGCAGTTAAGTCTGACTTATTTCTTTAACGTCCAGGCCTATCTTCCACGTAACAATGTAAGCAGTGGTATAACCATGTAAAAACTATTACTACTGCATGAAATGTCAAAGTCCAAGTTGGTTTGTTTTTAACGGCGAAGCTGAGTGATGGATCGTTCTTCCATGAAGCTATTACATTATTGACTGATTTTCCCTTGAGGCTTCGTAACTGATAGTATCGGGAAGCTAAACCGGACGGACACAATACTTCCGTTCCGCAGTCGAAAAAACAGGAAAATATGGATCATAATATGTAGACCAACACTCACGGGTAACAAGAGATTTTAGCAACACAGCTGCGGGAATTATGTAGTGTCAAAACCATACAAGAATATGTATACAGAGTTTTTAATTAATATTAGCTCAATATTTTGCAAAATGTAATAACCATATTTCAAGTCTTTAAAATGTATAACTTCTTTACGTCTCTCTAGAAACTCCATTATTTGGAGATTTCCATGGCTTTTCTGCTTTTTGAAGGGCTCCGACATTTTGTAACGTCTTACAAAAGCTCGACGCTGTCCGCATAGAAATCAGCCTGCTAACAGAGATTTAGTCTTTTATTTGGGATGTAAAGTCGAACAAAGTCACAACGTCATGAAAGGACCGAATGAATTGTGTCATCATAAACGAGTGTCACGCTAACCAAGGCGTATTGTAGACGTGAAGAAAAAATATTTTAAGAAAAAATACAGGCATGTAGGAATATTAATTAAAATTTTACGCTATCATCTATTTAAGTGTAAATTACAATTAAATTGAGAAAAAATAAAAATTACTCATATAATTGTAAATTTCTGTACAGTCTCACGTTAAAAATACATTAATTTGTCTTTAAAACTCGGGAAGGACAAAAATTATTAAGAGAAGAGGATCACTCACTAATAAATTTTTACTATGTGTTGCTAAAACCACTTAACCCCTTAAAGACGAAGCGCAGACTGCTTTATTTAAAGACCCAGTCCGTACCGCGCAGTAAGCACTTTTCATCTCGGTTATAAAAACCAATCAGCTTGTGATGTAAGTGGCACAAGTCGCTGTTTGTTCTGAGATAAATACAAAACAAATAAATGGAGTGTGGGCAGAATATATAATTCTCAAGTGTTAAACCTGCTGGCGCACGAAACCAGTAGGCTTTAAAACGTTAAGCAGTCCCTCTTTGACGTCACTTCCTTCAGACTTTAGAAATCTCTGTATTTTCTGTCCGTTCGGTTCAAACAAAGTAATAATCTTGTTTTTCTTTTCCCATATCTTTTGGATCATAGAAATTACGAGACCAAATTCCCGACTCAGGTCAGCTGTATTCTTTTTTCTATTTTCTACTTCTCGTACCGCTGAAGTTTCCCTTCGACGCTCAGAATCTTTCTTTGTTCGTCACAGCAGGCGTGTTGTCACTCTTCCAGCCTATTGTTAACTGCAGAAGTAGAAAAGAAGGGAGCGACTTTAAGCCAAAAGTGAATTACCGTTGGGATCTTCGCTCTCCTGGGAGGTACGCAACATAATCTACGCTGCTGAACATCCCAGAAGAGCAAGGGTGTCTTTTACAGCGCGACGGAAGCCTGAAATCATGAATTATAGTGACTGTGGTCACTTTCCAGGCCTGGAATTTATATAGCTGCCTGAAAGAGTAGAAGGCTTGTCTTCGTCAGGACGAAGTGAAGACTGAATTCTCAAATTAGCCTACCTCTTTGAAAATTATGTCGGAACGCATGATTTACAGTGTTGTTATATCCGAGGTAGATGCTATAATATGTGTTGTACTAAACAGGGCAGAAAAACACGAGCTTTATGGAGACTTAGTTGGTAGCACAGAATGTATATAACGCTACGGTATAGATAAGGTGTTGCACAAAACGAGGTCGTTATAACAGAATTAAACTGAATGTAGTTCGAATATCCTCACGGAGACAACCTCTTTCACGTTACATCAGTTTATGTGTTCGTATGTATGGACAAGATTACTCCATGTGTGCCTTCTTTAACACACAATACTCTCAGTGTAACACATTGTCTTATTAACCTATGACCCATTTAGCACTACCCTCGCCGAACACTTTTTTTTTTGTATTCGTTGGTCTTCGGTTATTTATTTGAATTTAATTTAATGACGATATCATTAGATCAAATTATTTAGCATGGAGTAGTAAGACAATAAGTGCGTAATGAACTAGAAAGAGTATTTAAGGTGCTGTCGGTTACCTCTTATGAAGATCTGTTACGGTATCTTCCTGGAAGGACTTAGAGAGACCACGGAAAACCTAAGACATTACAGCTAGTCTTCAGGCTGAGATTTGAAATGTTGATTTCTCGAATATAAACACCTGATTCGAAAGTTCATTCCAACCACAGGGAGACACTCGGGAAAGTCTTTCGAATAAGTTGCTTTAATAAAGAATAATTAGTTTGGCTGTACGACAAAATTGCTCTTTTGTGAACTCCGAATTAAAAATCCTTTATTTCTGGTATGTCTTTATGTTAACTTTCAAACTGCCTTGATTATTAAAAATTTCTGAAATGGATCCGCGCCAGTAGGACCCTCTTTGGCTTGATAACCTAAATTGATATACTCACAAAGTTTTACTCCTTCCAGACACTACTATACAGTGTCGAATGGGAAGACATTTAGTGAATCATGAATTGGAGTGGATACAGAAGGAAGGTGACGTCATAATTAGAGATACTACCTTGTTATTTACCTGGAACGACTAAGTGATTCGCGAGAAAGTCAGTCACAAAAGCAGGTGTCAGTTGAGACCCGCTTAGCTTTGCTGGAAGGTGATTAAATTTGTCATATAGCTGGCCACATTTTTATTAATTATTAGGAATTCGTTTTGTCGACTGTGGTCACGTGGGTCTCTGTATGTGAGCTGAGACAATAAATCCATCTTCAGCGTCTCTCTGATTTCCTAGGAGTCTAATAATATTAAATGGACCCTTCTTTCACTACTGTCTCGTATTCTGTAACAATGAACTGAGTTCCGGGTAGATCTCATTTGCTCTCTGCATGTCTGCACGAGTGGGGACGTCTGATGGACTTAGAACAACACACAATGACGCATACAGCCGTCGATTCTGACGCGCTTCTAAGCCTGAAACACACAATGATGCTCTTCCCTGACAGGCAGCTCACTGTTACAATAAAAACTACAAAGACTTTCTACATCGTGTTGCCTTTTATGTGGATAGTAACTTTTTAGAGAAACATGACGCCTACAACTTTAGGGTCGAAGGAATTGGAGTGACGATTTGTTGAGGTTATAGACCTATAGCCACAATAACGTGAAATTTGGTTAGGCAAAATTATGGGAACGGGGAGGGGGTGTGCCTAATACGGAGGCAGAAAGTTCCTGTAAGTCATGTATCTCTGCTTACGAGATTAAATTGTATAAGAACCTTGAATATCACAATCAAAAGAGTCACAGCTATGAAAAACTCAGATCTACAATAAGAAAGTTTTATAAAAGTAATAGGTGCTTTATGAGGGTAAGTGTAGGTAACAGATTGCATATTTCCAGTCTCAGATTCCTTCAGTTCTTCCCGTCACATGGAAATATTTTCTTCAAATTAGTCCCCTTGTGCAACTACACACTTCAGCCAGCGACTGTATATGAGTTGGAAATTTTCCTGAAAGCCATTTGTGTTAGCCTTTTCAGATCTCCTGTCGAATTCTTAATGTCAGCACTGACCCTTCGATGCTGATTTCAGTCTAGGGAACGGGTAAAAATCAGCTGGAGCCAGGTCAGGAGAGTATGGGGGATGCTTCAGTGCTGTCACACTGTTCTTTGCGAAGAAATCCGTGACCAAAACCGACCGGTGTGCTGGAGCGTTGTCGTGAAGGAGAAATCAATTGTTTGTCCTCCATTTTTCGTGGGGTTTCCTTCTGACCGCATCACTAAGGCGACGAAGGGTGTCAGCGTACATTTCTTTATTCACAGCTTTTCCCTTAGGCACCAGTTACTGTAAATTATACTGGCGAATTCCTCTAAGTTATAGCAGCGAATTCCGGCAAATTTTTTAAACTGCTGCCCACACATTGTGTCTTATAACTGTGCATCCAAATTAAACAGTCGTTACAAAGAGGCATGTTCAAGAACGTGAAAGAATTATACCACTCTTTAACGGACACGGTTTCTTCTCAACTGCTACTGGCAGCACAGCAGAAATAAACATGACCATTACGATTTGGCGGGCAACAAAATATTTGTAGTAAAATGTCTGCAGAACTATAGGGCCTTGTGGGTGCAACCAAAATTCAAGAGCCGGAACAACGCGAGACATACCTCATCATCGCAGATTATTTTTCCTCGATGCCGGCGGTTTTGTGTTCACCGGGCAGACAGCTCTGCCCCGAAGTTCATGTTTCCGATTATTATTGGTCGTGCTGTGACTTACAAATTTGTCATCCGTCTTGAACGAATCATAAAACGAGCGCCTTAAGTTGCTTCGGCGCTGTCTGAAACGACCATAGATGCCGCAGTCGGTGTGTTTGTGTGACAGATGGAGACAGACAAAAATTTCCGATATCGCCCATCATTACAGATGAAAGATTTTTATTTATTTATTTATTTGTTTGTTCCCGGGTTATTTAATGACGCTGTCAGTATTTTATACTACTTACTTACTTACTCCATGGTGCAGAGACCTTCTTGAGAAGCTAACTGGTTTGCAGCTAGTCTAGAAATTCCCTGCATTTCACGGAACCCAAAGGTCCATTACCGCACTCACAAGCGTCCGCCACCTGTCTCTATTCTGGGCCAGCCCAATCCAGTCCACATACCTACATCCCACCTCCTGGAGATCCATCCTAATATTATCCACCCATCTACGCCTAGGTCTCCCCAGTGGTCTCTTTCCCTCCGGCTTCCCCACCAAGACCCTATACACCCCCCTCTCCTC
>Ga0123353_10016599_pt1 | contig 10770 bp, 7 predicted proteins | sample TergutLab28metaG_3_FD_92763 | JGI IMG/M metagenome (GOLD analysis project Ga0123353, IMG submission 92763) | Labiotermes labralis P3 segment gut microbial communities from Petit-Saut dam, French Guiana - Lab288 P3 | ecosystem: Host-associated > Arthropoda: Insects > Digestive system > Gut ... | reverse complement strand
TTAAAATAGTTAGTTAAAACATCATTATGTATCAGTTTGGTTGTGTGGCTGCATATTTATGCAGTCCTTATTGGTGTGTGTACAGTGCACAGTGTACCATGCACTGTACACACACCAATAAGGACTGCATAAATATGCAGCCACACAACCAAACTGATACATAATGATGTTTTAACTAACTATTTTAATAATTATAACTTTAGCAAAGCATGACAATAAGCTCCCTGATGATGGTTTGTTAAACCGAAACATGTCAGAGCACTTTAATGTAAATTTTGATGTAAGTTTTAACATTTCTAGAACAATCTAGTTGTGCATTCAGTTGGATAAATAAAGATGTGATAATATCAAGATGCATGGTAAAACTGTGAATAAAAAAAGAACTGTGTGTTGTGTAAAATCATCACTTACTAAAATCTAAAGATTAAATCACAATTTATTAAACCAAAATTTCCAATATTCTGATGTCTACTTTTTTTAAAATCAATCTTGTTAAGAGCTATGTGGTTAAAGCTCAGTACACACAAAATATATGTACTCCTTTTGTTGCTGATTTTCCTATGACCACTGTCAAAATCTTCTGTTAATCTAGACAAATCTTTCTCATGTTTTTCAAGTTTTTATTTTTAAAGTTATTAAAATTCTTTTACTGTTATGGTAATCAGGGTACATTTTGATACAGTATTCCTCCATATATATACCTTGTCTCTGCCACTCATACACACGTGTGCAACCGATAATTTTGTGTACACTTTTGCCTTTACTGTTGAAACATTTACATAACAGCCTGATGATGGTCCAAACAGGGACCAAAACAACATGCAGCAAAGCCACTGTAAACATACAGTTGTGTTACAATGAAAATTCAAATGCTTATTTGTTGAAATTATCTATCAACCATCATAAGAACATTGTAGCAGGAGCTTACATGCTAAAGTAATACGACAAATGACTTGAAGATTTAAACCATGGATCTCCCATGCAAATAAACTATTAGAGTCACTCTGAATGATTCAATCCAATTCCTCACTCTTTACTTTCAGTTAGGCCCTCCAACATGATAGAATAAATTCTGTCTCTCTCATCAATTACTGAAATGAAAGAGTAAATCATAACACAGACAAAAATAAAAAAGGCAGCCATATCAATTAATTATAGGTACCAAATAAGAAATCAAGATGTTATATCAAGCATACCTACATTATACAATTACAGAAGTATACAAATTTGTTGTTAGGATTATCTTGGATCAATATTTGAACAATACAGGTATGATGTGAAACAAGACTGCATGAAACGTAACTGCTGTTATGATCCTTAAGCAATGCCGAGTCTACACTGCAGTCATCCATGAAGAAAAACATACAAATACAACAGTTCAGTGGTCACCACAACTTAAATCCTATTCTGATCTCCGACTCTAAGAATAAAAAAATCAAAATCAAACAGTCTCAGAAATGCAAAAATGGTTCACCATGGCCAACAAATACGTGGGCCACTCTGAAAGTAATGCCTCTTATTTATTTCCGTGGAAACTACAACAGATACAAAGAGCACAATAACACTATTTGATAGAGCAAATTCTTAGCTACAAAACACTCTTTTTCGAAAGAGTCACCACCATTGGCTATGCACTTCTGCCAGTGACGAACAAGAGCCTGCATGCCGTGCTCGTAAAAATATGCACCAGCGGAGGTGGCCCGTTTCACAGCTCATGTGACAGCGTTGTAGCTAGAAAAATGTTGCCCATGCAGCCCATCTTTCATCAGCCCTGACAGATGGAAGTCAGAAGGCGCCAAATCCGGACTATAAAGTGGGTGTGGTATGAAAGTCCAGCCAAGACTGACAGTGTGCTCGACGGTCTTCAAACTGGTATGGGACCTGGCGTTATCATGTTGAAAGAAAAAGGTTGTCTTCTTCTCTGGCCTGACTCCGGAAATTCGAGCCTTCAGCTTAGTCGGCATCGCGATGTAGAGGTCAGAGTTGATGGTTAGTCTGGGTTCAAGGAAAACCAGAAGGATCACCCCTTTCCTATCCCAAAGACAGTGCACATCCCTTTATCCGCTATAGGCAGCGTCTTGAACTTTTTCTTCGATGGGGAATTCACATGTCGCCACTCCATGGACTACCATTTTGACTCCGGCTCGTAGTGGTGACACATCTCGTCACCGGCGATGATGTGATCCAGGAAACTGTCACCTTCAGCCTTGTATTGGTTCAATAGGTCCTGACAAACTTGCATACTGTTCTTTATGTTCCTGTGTGAGCATATGTGGGAACCACTTGGCGCAAACTTTGCGATATTCCAACGTTGCCACCATTGTTTCCAACGCACTGAAGCCGATATTCAGCTCTGTACACAGTTCCCTAGTCGTAATCCACCGATTTGGGTGGATGAGCTGATCGAGACGCTCTTCATTTCGTGATTTGACAGCTGTACATGGCCATCCTGCATGTGACTTGTCTGTCACGTCGCTGTCACCACTGCTGAAACGTGCCACCCACCGCCTCACTGTGCTGACATCCACTGTATGGTCTCCGTAAACGTTCAGCAAGCGTCAATGAATGTCATTGGGTGCAATTTTTTCCACATGGAGGAATTCAATTACGCACCTTTGCTTCATATGCACTTCCACGTCAGATGCCATTTTGTCAGACTGCCCCTCTGCTGTCATCTGTCACACGGCAACAAAATTTAACAGAATATTGGCAGGAAGGTTCAACCTCTACTGCTATATCACCAACATCCACCTCTGACGTCGTGGGCCAACATAATAAACTAGGAGGCATTAATTTCAGAGTGACTCTCACATAAAATAACCTTACCTGTAAATCCAAAGTAGTCTTCAGACGCATCTCTTCTACAGTATCGATAGCTTGTGCCATGGCACAAATCACACATGTTATCGTAGGGCACACCAGTATTATACTCGGAGCTCAAGGCTCCTGGCACACATGACTTGGTGAAGTACTCAGCAGCTGCACGAATGGAGTTACATCCATAGCTGCGAATCCAGCCATTAGAAATGAGAAATGCTAATGGGACAATCCACCCAGCACCTGTATTAATACCAGTGTGGCACGTATATTTACCTGAAAGTAAAGAAATAAAAACAATCTATTCATACTACTTAATTTTGTGGACACCTAAATAATATTAATAAAATAAAACCTCTATATTATGACATTTTGGAAATCCATATTTCTAAGTGCTCAACAATGCTGAGAAATATGTACTAATTTATGATGAATATTCCATTTGTATAGATAACTTGACTAATAACAGTGGGGAGGAATTAACCATGCTTCTATTCTGCATCCCGTACAACACAGATTTCTCTTTTTTTTTTCACACCACCTACACAATTGTTTAGAAAATATTTCTATTTTTTATGTACCAGTCTTCACTTCAGTAGCCAAAAAACTTTCTAATATATAAAAAACATTGGATGGGCATTTGTCCCACCCCTCTTGCACCTCTCAAAGTTATGCCTAAGATTCCATTACATTGGCAAATACAACGTAGCAGAGCTGCAATGAATTTCCATCATAATGCTGCACATATCAATGATGGAAACTGAAGCCTAACAATAAATTTTAAAATACGAAACTGTATTCCACTGCCAATCCATCAACTGCAAGATCTCCAGAGTCAATATGTCCATTCTAAATTTCACAAATATACGACTAAATTAGATTTTAGAAGTGCAATACGAGCTGAGTGATATGATGCACAAGTCAGATGATAGCAGTTAAAATTGATACTGTTCATCTACAGACCAACTGGCAATACCCTTCATGTAAGTCAGTTCTGTATCAGGATCTTCTTCTCTAGCCACAGCAACTGCGTAGTATTCTGGCTCCCCGAGATTGTAAACTTCTGAGATGAATGGAATTAAGTCATACTTCAGTCCAGCAGTATACACATCACCTGCATCAAATACTGCTACATCTGCAAGGCTGTTACAAACATTTAAATTACAACTAAAAAATGAGTTCGCACTTATCTGTACACGCACATCACAGTGAGACAATCAGATGACAAAGATAACTATCATGCAACAAAAACCACAAAACAGGCTCACTGTAAAGAATGAGTACAGTACTAAAGATGTATTTTAAAAAGTTAAAAATGCCTACTTAATGGAACATTTATACATTAAAAGAGCAATATACACCTGTGTTAAGCATATGGGAAAATCTTAACACTAAATTATTCTGACGTCCCATGTGGGGTCAACTTAAATGGGCTCCACTGTACTGTCATGTGCACACAAGAACACTAGCAACATAAATGTATTACACATATATGCCAGTACATCACAACACTATGTGTGGTATCAGTATATTTCCTGCATACCAAGAAACTTATTTCCTTGTAAACCTCACTCCTAGGATCTTCACGTACTCGCGAAAAGCACCTCATAGCTTCATCATGTCTGTCCACATGTATCAGCCTGTCTCCCATTGGACAAATTTTCATGAGATTTTAGTGGGGGCTTTTATTAAAAATCCATCAAAAAAAATCAAAATCTGATTACAATCCGACAAAATATCAGGAAATTTACACGAAAGATCTGAGTAGATCTTACTGATGCCAGTGACATAGCCACCATAAAGCCCTGCTGATGGAGATTTGCAGTGCAACAATGCACAAGGAACACACTATTCCATATCTATGGCAAAATCTGCAAAACTGATTACTGTTGACATTGCATATCTTGTATATTAAGATTCAGCTCATACCTCACAGAGAACAGTGTATGCAGTGTTCTCTGTGAGAGGCAAAATGAATACTACACTCCAAGACCTAAGTATGTTTATACTGTTCACAACAATACAAAATCTCCATACAACAACACTAACCCAATAATCATGCAAACACTATTTTCACTCAATGTAAGGTCTCAGAATTTTGTACTGACATATCTCAGAAATATGCAGCTTTTAATGAGGTAATGTTTTAAGCAAAACAGTAAAAGATGTTGTCATGAAATACATGGTGGACTTGACATCAAGTAATGAATTACTGTAATTTCAATTGGAAATATGACACATTATAAACACATCTAGTGGAACATTCAAGATCACGTACTTACTGGACCATGCCCATCATGTAGTGTGGTATTTCAAAAGAACACAATGTTCACAGAAAGCCGCACAGTTTGTGTGCCAAGGGCAACTACTCACTACAATGATAAGAGAATGACTCTTTCTATCAAAACCAGACTCCCCACCCCTTTACCTAAAGATGGGAATATATTCTGTTTCAGAAAGGCTGAGCTCTTTTGTGGAATTCTAAATGGTAGAGCCCAGAAACCAAGTAATCTTAAGTGCATTATACCATCATTCAAAATCTTTGGAATTGACATCTATTGGCATATCAGTGGCACTAAAATCTACAGGATCTAACTCTCTGGAACCCTAAAACGCACTTTACCAAAGACATATGCTACTGCTGTTTGTTTAATAACTTGCACTCCTGACCCCTCCAAAGTTCAAATTCATAAATCACAAAATACATACCCACTGTTTATAGCCTGCATACAGTTGATCTGGCTGTGGCCTTTGTGACAGACCATTTCTGGTTTCAGTAGTTGGGCCTTCAGAGCTGTCTGGAAACAAGGAGAGTAATGATGCAACACATTAATTTGCACTGAATTCAACAAACAATTACTACACACAGCAAAAACTTATTTTCCTAAGAACACAGTCCTTACAAGGTCAGCGATATGTTCTGATTGCAGTGTCATATTCACAGCTTACTTGAAATGGAAACCTGACCCCAACTTTGTTTACAATTTTGAAAGCAAAATATGTATGAAGTCTGTTCCTATGAAAGCTCTCTTATCAATGAACATCTAAATATACACTTGGGAAAGTCATGCCTTATCAAAGTTTCTTGCATAAAAAGTTTGTGTAAAAATTATTACTATCAAAATGATAACATGTATTAAACGTAACCATCTTAAAACTAATTATACTCTTCCTTGTGCAATCACAGTACTTGTACATGTAGCAGCAAAAACAGTGTTAGCTTCCATTTGCCTTAGTGACAAAAATCACTGGCTATTATTGTGAGTTACATATTTTCTCCTATTACACAGAGCTGTAATACTGTGGGGTATGGGTGACATAACCAATGTTTTGACTGTCAAAAAGGAAAGGAAAAGCTAACACTGTCATTTCAACTTACATCGTCATTATTACAATATCATTCCAAATCATTTAACAATACTGAGACTTGATATACAAACAAGTTACACCAAACACTATGGCTACACTTACGAAGATTTAGTGGCAAGTAAATGATGACTATTCAAGAAATGGCAAAATAACTTGGCTATAAATGGGAAAAAGTAAGAATATAAAACTTTACACAGTGTGAATAGTCCATTCACATATTACTAGGTAAAGCTTATGCTTGGTCTTGCAAGCTATGGAGGGCTCAACTTACCAAGCTTTAAAATCCAACATAAAACACACACACACCACTCTCTCTCTCTCTCTCCTGTTCTCATGTACCTTAATGTGTACAGAATTAAGCAAGTACATACTCTCATCTTGACACACTTTTCTAGTTCTGCATCTGATGTGACACAAAGAGTCATTTTGTTGACTGGACACTGACGTACACCAAGGATTGTACTGAGTGAATTTTCTAGATAGGCAGTGTAAGTCTGCTGTGCCTCACTCAATGTAAACAAGGTGATGGCAACATCCTGCAAACAAACATGCCATCTTTCACATAAGCCAAACAAATGCTGTCATACACCACATTTTATTTTCAATACATTTTTAACTATATAATATTTTACTTTTGTACATAACAGGCTAGGCAGTAAAGTAACTTAAGTGATTTCTTCCCAAAAAATGTCAATAATTGCTCGGTGGCATCTGTTGGAATATATCATGAGTCACACATACTGCACATGACTGCAGTCACCTGGTATGTAATTTGATGGAGTAGATGGTTACCAGTGTTTTGGAAGAAGATCCTGCCTCCATCTTCAAGCAGTATGTTCTTTCAAAACACTGACAAGCAACCATGATGCCATAAAAATACAGATATTTTACCTTTCTTCCATATTTTCCTGATCCTTTCTTAAAAATGTTAATAGCACACATTAACTTTTCCATATAATTTTGACACTTCCAACTGCTTACATGCTGTGCACAAAGACAAGACATGCTATGCTATGTGATGTTCTCACAGCAATGCAGACAAATTTCACGTCTTCTTGGATGTGACATGTGTCACTGGGTAAGTGGTTCCTGCTCTTCTGAAGAAGCATTGTGACTTCAACTTCAAGCGTAAGCATTATAAGAAGAATGAATTTCACTGAAAAATTATACCCACAATGGAAGGAAAGCAGTGAAACAGAAGAGCTTTTTTACATCACAGATCCAAGTGGAAACATCATTTTGCAAATATCTTTTCCTATAGGTTTCCAAAACCAAAAAGCAGAAGAGCATATCCTCAAAGGTTTGTACCACTCATATATTTGTAATTTTCAACACATAAAACATTTCATACAAAACTGTATCTATATTTACAGTCAGCCTCCTTTACATTAAATAAATTTATATGTGTGAACCAATGTTTTCCACAATTACATCACACCCTGCATCTTGTCATAATTGCAGTTCTACACACATTTTTGCTGCCATCAGCTAAAATATGTCCATTTGTACACCAAGACAAATGGGAAATTTTAGCTCTTGGCTAAGAATTACTGTTCATTTTATTAAGTGACAGAGATTAATCTTCCGTGTGTTCTATTTACAGAGATCCCAACTCTATTCTCTCTATTAAATACTGGTGATTACATGGTTTATTACATTAACATTAATTCATCACCTGGAAGAGTAAGTTGTGGTGGAGGCCATATCTTGGTGCAGATTCAAACAAACTAAATGACTCGTACGGTATCACTGAACTGAATGACTCATTTGGGAAGTTCCTCATTACTGTCTGGTTTACCAAGGGTGTGCCATACATATCAATTGCTTTCTGTAATAAACACAGATTACATCATGTAATTTCAAGCATACAGACATAACTCAGAATATACAGTACATAATCACATAATACACAATATCATAAGACACTGTTCTTTGATATACGTGCGAGATGATAATGTGGTTACAGTATTAAGGTGTTAATGAGAACTGAACCGAATTTCCTGCATCTTTTCCAAGGTTAAAGAGAGTTTACAAATTGTTATGAACATTCTGAACAGCAGCAGCATTGTGGTGGTATCTTCTTTGTCTCCATGGATTACAGATCTTGATGACTGTATATCACCTACAGCTTCTCTCATATGTCAGTTGTGTTTGGTCTAGATGCACACTACTCTTAAACAAACTAACAGCTGTGGCGGCTTAATGAACCTACCTCACCAACAGGTGCTAAGCTATGGAACTTGCTTAGTGCTCCTTGTCTTGTTTTCAGCTGTCTGACAGCCCATAAGAACAAACAAGCAGCCTCAACAAAGAGTGCAATCCTTGTTCACATTAAGTATTTATATAATTCTAAATTAAACTGGGATTCCTTCAGTCCCTTCTGAAACTGTCAGAATGCACACAAGGATGCCAGACCAAGGTGGAACAGAAGACAATGAAATTGTCTACAAACATGTGAAAATACAACACAAAAGTTCACTTATTTTACCTGAACTGGCATGCAGCATCTCAACTGAACTGCTATGAATTCCTTCAACAAATGACTAAGCAGAAATTCAAACACTGAATGTCCATTATGTGACAGAAATATGCAAAATGTTCATTCAGAGAACCTTCACACAACAGAAGTAGCAATATAAACAGGGATACATTAACAGATATGTAACATCTACTGAAAAGACATCATTTGAAGCAGCAGTTATTCACACTGGTTGTTAATAAAGCCACAATCAGTTTACTTAATTTAATACAATTTTCTGTTTAATCAATCACATTGTTTTGGTTGTCTTTCCTAAGAAGAAAACTGGTAAGTAATATTTCTTGAACTTCTTCTACCTCAATTTCAATATGCTCTTATTTATCGTAATTTGGTTCAGTTCACTATCAGAAAACACTTCTGTTCAAGACATCCCGCTTTTCTTATATGTGATAGTAATTTCTATTATTATTATTATTATTATTATTACACTGTCACTGTTAAACTTATTGCTTTGCAGACATCCTAAATGTTCACAGCGGAGGGAACTCTTATAATTTTTGAGACTATATAGCATCTTGGTCATTTCCCTCATCACACAACATAACCATTTTCTCCCCAGTTAACAATAACTAACCATAATCTACGTAAGTATGCACTAACCCTGAAAAAGCGTTGATAGTTTTTCCGCAACTCTGCAGATTTGGCTGAAGTTGTGACAACAGCATGAGTTGGAACTGCATCCCAGTAGCACAACTGGTATTCATCTACTGGTCTTCGTGAACCATCCTGACAGAGCAGTTCAAAGTCTGATTTTGAAACACCACCTATAGAATAACAAATTTTAAGTGATTACAATTCACAAACATTTAATTTTATGCATGTATCGCATATGTTGGTATGTGTGTGTGTGTGTATGTAATTTACTCCATTAATTTCCTAGCATTGAAAACTTCCAAAATTCATATACAAAATGCTTATATATGGATATGTAAACAGACACAGCAAACCTACAGGTTAATAGAGGCTACAAATCACTCAATGATTTTCACTTTTGACTAACATGACAGCCAGTGCTTGCAATGGTAAATAATCTACAGCAATTAATCAGACCAGCCCTGAATCTGAAACCATTATCATGTCACAACATCACTTCCTGACCACACACAAGAAGTTGGTTCACCTACATTTTTTTGCACTTTTACTTCAGCAGTCATTTGATTTTAAAATTCAAGAATAACCTATACGCTAACAGAGCATAACCCACTTTGGTACCACAGGTTACAAGTTCAAATAATTTACTGCCAAAAAAAAAAAAAAAAAATAGGAGATAGAATAAGGTTTCACACTCATCAGTCAATCATGTTACCAACAAGAGTAAACATGTATGAAACAAACGGTTCTCACTTAAATCAAATCTGGTCGATGTCATTTCATCCACAGTAGTGTGTTTTAAAAACGCAATATCTCCTACTTCCACTAGACATCGAAATGCTCCCTCAAACCCAAAATATGGATCTGCACTAGAACACCATTCTCCTGGGATCTTTCCTGTACACAGCTTGCACAGCTTGTCTGAATTGTCACCTGCAAAAACAGGGAGCACTTGAACACAAAATACTATTTCATGAGCCTGTAATAAAATAAACATGCAGTAAAATAACATACATTATCTTAAACATGAATACTCCAGCAACTGTTAGAGCTATCTGTTTGCACATTTATAGTTCAATTATCAATACTGTCAGCAACAAATCATTCAGCAAAACATGACTGAATGATAATGAATAATGCACCAGACAGAACACAGTAAGCAGCAGTCATGGCATAACTGAAGATACCATCCTGGCAAATAGAGAGCTACCAATTCATTATTTATACTGGGTAACAGATGTCAAGGATTACATTTGTTTTCAATGAAGGAGTGTCTCCTTTTAAAAGCCCAAAATATATTGATAATGATATATTTGTTAACTGCAATTGTGTTGACACCCGGTGGCAGTAGTACAGTACAAAAGTCATTCCTGAACATTATTACTGCACCTCTAACTGCTATCTGCATTTACTCAAAAGTTTCAGTGGCCATCTTCTGAGCTCATAATACAACT
>Ga0123353_10016598_pt1 | contig 10770 bp, 6 predicted proteins | sample TergutLab28metaG_3_FD_92763 | JGI IMG/M metagenome (GOLD analysis project Ga0123353, IMG submission 92763) | Labiotermes labralis P3 segment gut microbial communities from Petit-Saut dam, French Guiana - Lab288 P3 | ecosystem: Host-associated > Arthropoda: Insects > Digestive system > Gut ... | reverse complement strand
TACTCACAGATGAACAATTTTTATGCAGGTTGAATGTGTATGGAGCCTGATACATATTCAAGTGACAGTTCTATATTTAGAAGAAACCAAACCACAACAGAATGGTATCCATTTTGTGTCCAGTTTAAATAATGTGAAGGTATACTCAATTGGCATACAGTGCTGAATTGAACATACAGAGAAGATATCGGTGCCACAATTGACTAATGTTTATGGATGCTCACAGAAAACAAAACACAGCAATAATTAAAGTACCAATAAATGAAAGAATATAATATGACATTTTATTAATGATTTCCAGATTACTGGAATAAGTGTTCAAAACTGTGTTAATGCGTTGTGTAATGCAAATTTTTTAGATTCTCCTAAAGCAATAAAATAGGTCGAGACTCAATTTACAGTAAGGATGTACATAAAGACTATCTTTACAGAAATGAAATTGTATATATTGTGTCACATTTTAATGGTGTTTTTTTGCTGGTTAATGATTGATGCAATTTTAAAACTGCAGGAGTTGTATAAAATAATTTGCAAACTTATGTGTTTACCTTGATGATCTTATTATTATTTATTATGTTTGTATCAGATCTGATAAAGCACAAAATAAGGACAAGAACAAATGTAAAATGAAACAGGGTATGTAACAACTTAAAAAAAAGTTGTCAAGGTATGATAGGAATGTACTTTTTTTCATGGCAGTAAGATTGTTTCTTTGCCTGTATGAAGACAGTGAGTCTATGACAATAATAAAACACCAACTTCCAACCACTGATATGGAAGAACTAACCTGGAACAATAAGATGTTGCCTCCATAGCATGTAGTGTTTGGAAACCCTTACAATTTGCATCCAAGTGACTAGTTTCTTAAATGTTGTTACATGCTCTGTGCAACAACCTAGGTTACACTGAGCATTATTTTCAAACTTACACAGACAAATTTTTAAACTATCAAGTTATACAGTTGATGTGTATTGTGGCAGTTGAACTTTGCAGGTAAATGTGATTGTCTGTCCTATTAAGGTAAGCAGTGCCAATTCTGTTTTATGATTGATTAAGATTGCAATAAAAGACATTGCATTTGCATAGTTTTTAATAAAGTGTGGCAGATTGGTTTATTAACAAGTGTGCAGTTTTCCATGTTGTTCCACCTGTAAATGCTTGTATTACAAAGTGAATCAGGCTGTCCAGTTATATACAGATAGTGAATGCAGGCATACATCATTTCAAGTTTTATATTTACTAATAATATTGTTAGTTACAAATGTTAGTTGCAGTGATAGACAACACCAGACAAATTGATCTAACTAGTGGTTATCCTTCTGAAGTCATTACTAGTGGCCATTCTTAACCTAAAACAGTATACAGACACTGATGATCTGACTAAACCTAGTGGTCATTCTTAACCTAAACCAGTCTGAAGGTACTGTTAAGAGCTCTTAAAAAACTCATCAATTACACGTGGAAGGCTGCATTTATGTTCCAGTACAACACATTGTGAGTTTGTTTTGTAATTTTGTGAAACTTATTACATACTCTGGACCATCCTACCACAAACATTTATACCATATTCTTAAGTGAATGCCAAATCAGATGTTTGCATAGTGTTGTTTATTAAAAACTGAAGAAACTTTAGCAACAGTAATAGTCATACAACAATTAGATTAATAGAAATGAAAACAAGAAAAAAAAAACATTTAATTGAAGTGTTTCAAATTCTCTTTCTCAATTTTAGTACTTACTGAGCAATGTTATTGGTATAGTTGTGTTGCATAAGTGTAGGTGTAAACACATATTAAGAAAGCATTGTTTTGTTATTTTTCAATGTAATGAGAGACACCATGCATTAGTGCATGATTATTATTTTACCCAAGCATATGAGAGGGCCATTTAAGATAGTAATGTTATGCATTAAAAAAGGGGCCAGAAATGTGACAGTAAGGAGTTATCCTCCTTTAATTAGAGTAAAAGTTTTTAAACTGCATGAATGGAAGATTTTTTTTATTATGTCTGCCACATCATCATCATCATCATCATCATCATCATAGGATATTTAATTACTATTATGTGACACAAAATCTTTGTGACAGTCATTAGTTTATTATGCCCTGTTTTGATATATTGAGTTCTGTGGCAAGAACGTTTCTGAAATTGTCACCCTACTCTTGTTTGGCTGAGCACAATTACTTTCTTTGAATATATTTGCCCATACCACTTGATACCTCTGTCAGTATGTTGTCCCTTTTTTATTTGTTAGTACACACACACACATTATGTTTTACAAATGCACTTTTCATTACTTTCTGTGAATGAATCTAAGGGAGGTTTGGTTAGTTTGGCTGGGGAACATTTAATGATGTTTATTCTGAATGTGTATTTTGCATGCATGATTTCAGAAACAACAAATTCCATTCCATAATCATATCCATGGCATGGATATTTCTGTGTGGAATACGTCACTTTGTCTTATGTGTTCATACATTTAAGCCTAAGAAATCAGGAATATATATTACTAGTGAATTTTGATGAGTCCATTGATGTGAAGAATTGATATTTATGTTGTGTGTAAATTCTGCGTCATTTACCAATTTGTCACACTTAACCTTTCATTTTGATGAATAGTGTGTAGTACAGCAGAGGTTCACAACTGTTTTGTGTGTTTAGAATTCCAATATAACAACAGAATTTCATTATCAAATTAGTTTACTGCTTGAATGTTAAGCATAAAGAGCCTTTTTAAAACATGGGTGATGTTACAAATTATTGCCGGTTTACAGGTCACTGTTATAGCTGGTCCATCTAAAGGAGATTTCTTGTACAAACTTTGATTCATGAAGCATTTTTGTCTTTCACATGGCTGACTCACTAAAATAATTTCTGCCCTTGGCATCATAGGGGTTCCATATAGTGATTCCAACTTTTATATATTTATGCTACTTAGTGTATAGGACTCTGGAACATAATAAAAAGTGTAATGTTGTTTGTTGAATTTGGAATTTTGCATTCTGTGTTTCCACATAGTTTGTTCATTTAAAGTGTGTTTAACCTGTCTGTAGTCACACTGACAGATCTCTGGCGACCAGTGGCTTATTACTGTTTGTAATGAAGTAACAGTAATGCAGCAAGCATTTTAAGATTTGCAGTGGAGTACAATTGGACCCATACTTTATTTAATGTGCATGTCTGTGTACTTATTCAATCCCCGAGACCCAGCAGAACTATTTATTTGACATCCGTCTGACAGAAAAGTGCTAAAATATTAAACTGCATTATTTTGCATCCATTACATTGTAGTTCACTCTTTGAGTGTTACTTCAGTCCATCTTAATAGTTTTTGTTTTTAAATAGAGATCTGGAAACAAAATAAAATCATGCAGTGAAATGAATGTATTAGTAAGAGACTGTGGTAAACAGTGTGACCAAATGTTTTCCCCACTCTTGGAGCATTGTTTGCTGTAACAAGCTTTTCTCAAATCTGTCTGATATATATAACGTTTTCAGAGCCTCACAAATTTGGTACCACTTGGCTGAGGAAAGTCATGGGAAACAATTTTGAAATGTGTGAGATTTGAAGTTTGAGTAATTTGGTTTATATACTGTGGTAATAGGATCTCAAGACAGTTCATTAAGGATAGCTTGTGTATCAGTAATAGACATCTCAAGGGGTGATGGGGCTTGCATCAGTGAGTGTGGGAGAAGGGAAAATGTACATAAATATTGCTGTTCACAAAATGACACCACAGGGTAAATTTAATGTAAGTTCAATAAGTCTGTTCTACACTGCACTGTAGTGGACTGTTTATCATTACTGCTAACATGATCACTCAGATATAGACAACAAAACACTTGTGAAGTTTGGAATAAAATATACTTAAAATTTTACCTTGTTAATTCCATGCATTATGAAGAAGTGGAAAACTCGTGTAACACCAACAAGTGCACTATTCTATAATTTATGCATACTATCTTTTGGATAACTCATATGTATAGTGGGTGATGGTGACAGTCACCCATCACATTTCATACAGTACGTGCCACACAGGGACGGGATCCAATTTGGATCAAGGAAGAATAGATGTTTTACACAAAGAATTAATTGCAGTATAGACATGTATAATTTTTTGCCATTTTAACAAACAAACCATAATATTATTGTTTCATCAATATTATGTTATATTTATGCATATCATTTTAACTGAAGCCCATAAAATTCTGCACTATTGATACCACGACTTAACATATGTTTATTGTGTCCTATTTTATTTCTGTATGTTTTAAAGAAATTTTGGTGTCAGCTCCCTGAAGATAGCAAGATAATGTCAAAACATGTAGGAGCTATGTAAAAGATAGTACTCATAAATTATAGAATAGTGCATTTGTTGGTGGTACATGAGTTTTCAGTACTTTAAATTGTTCGATCAGGTTGTGAAGTGTTAGAAATTAACATCAATTTGTATTTCAAATTTATCTGCTGCCGAAGATCAGTCAAATTAAATGTGTTCCTTACGTGAATAGTTAAAAATTTTCTGAGTCTCAGTCTTCATGAAAATGGGCGTGGATGTGCTCCCTAGAAGTTCATGGCTATCTGCTGTTCTACTTATGGTGACTGTACTGTGAATCTGGCATTTTAAAAATATGAACTCTCTGATCTGGTTGCTTTCCACATGCACATGGACATTGTGCAATTGGTTAAAACTGTCAGATGTTATTATATGACCTTTTGTTCCTTACATAGTGCAGATTTTACATAAAGACTTGAACACAGCCCATCATGGAGAATCGCTGTTTACTTTACCTATTAATAACAGAATACCACTTCTGGCAACAGTACTTCCTGTGCTTGTAATGTTATGTTTTCTTAGGCACACAAAATATTTTTTTAAGCCACTCTCCATTAGATACATGGTCTGGAATTCTGTGTAACTTCTTTCATTAACTGGCATAAGATAAGAATTATGCATTTTTTGCTGATGAATGTTCTTGACAAAGCTATTTTGTTTTCATTACCATTAAGTGCAGCTGTGAAACCGGCTGTCCTGGGTACGACATACATTGAGAACCACTGTATTACAGTAGAAAAATTATGTATTAAACATAGACAAGGTGGTAGTTACATATCAAATTCCTTTCAAACAATGTTTATCATGATGTTTTGAACTGATAATTTATGAGATGTGTAATTTTGTGTCCAATATCTTGAATCTGTGGTGCATGATAAATGTTGTTTAAATCCATTATGGTACAATTAGTCTTTCATAAGTAATCCTAAATGAATATACAAAGAACTGATCAGATGGAAAACAACATGGGTATCAGGTGCTGGACTGATTCTGTGTATACCTCAGTCAGTTGTTCATTACTTAGCAGTATTGTGACAACATTTTGAACTTTGTGATTAGTTTTTAATATTATAATGATTCAGATGATATTTATGTGCCACAGAGCAGAGACAATATTGCAGATAAGTAAAGGAACCTTTTGTGTTTATCTAAATAGCTTAAATCTGTGTATAATTTGTGTGGGGATAATAGTTGTGCCTTGTGGCTACAGTTCAAAGGATAATTACATGCAGTCTCTTAAGTTGCAAACATTCAAACGGTCAAATATCCGAAGTATATACTAATTTTAATATTTTAATAACTAGGGTATATGAATGCTGGTTCATAAATGCAGCCCATGTGTCACATAGGAACCACTGAAATGAATAGCTTGAAATGCAGTTGGGCATAATAATTTGTTCAGATGAAGTTTGACTCTTTGTTGTTTTAAAACTTGCAATTCCTATTGCTCAGGCAGTACCAACATTCAGGCATGTACACCGGGTATTTGTTGTCAGTTCTGATTATTTTGTGCTTTAATTTGGTGGTGGTATAGGAAACAGTGTTTAGCCATATATTTGAAAGAATGGAAGGTCATTAAAGTGCACAAATACTCTTGTTGCAAGAAAGGAACATATAAAATTATTTTCTTACTTGATGTTTTCCCAGTGAAGATAGTGTGTGAAGATACAAGTCTGCTGGGATGTTTTGCCTTGTCGACTGGTAAATGTAATCACCAACCTGATGAAGGGGACACTGCACTCCTTTGAAACCTTCGTGACTACCATTTGACATGGTATTATATCCCAGGAGACTGAAATCCTTATCAACACGACTATGAGATCTGCATATCTTGGAAGCTGGTGTTGGCTCAAATTTGTGTGTCTTAGTGTAGTAAGTTTGTCCCTTCCAAAAATGAATTAAGGGGAAAAAATTTTTTTAAAATAATTTCTGTACATGCTTCCAGAATTAATGTTGTATTACCATCTTTTGTTTCTTTAAGAATTATCACATGAAGTGTCCCTAAAACACCATCATTACTGATGGTGGTATTTTTTAACTGTCATGTTAATCTTGCATGTATACCATCTGTTCTGCCTTGTGTTACATGGGCCACACTTTTTGATTACGTAAACCTTTATCTTTAGAAAAGCAGAGTAAAATTTGAAAACAAATTCTGAAAGAAAGAAAATTTAATTTATTTTTAAATTCTGCTGATCATATGAATGGAATTTGTAGTATATTATCCTTAATATATTTAAAATTCTGAGGAATTTTCTTTCTGTACTTCAGTAAATTTTGAGTCCAAGATTTTGTTATTCTAATTTCTATAAATGCCATATTTATTTTCTCATAAAATGACATATCTCTCTTCCTCCTCCCACTAGGAAGGAAATCTGTGTGCTGGGTTTGTGCCATTGCATACATAGAAATGCTAGTTGAGAACTGGCACTTGTATTTGTACGAATATCAAGATTGTAAAAAGTGACTGTTATTTATGGAAAAAATTTGACTGCCAGTAAATGAAGACAATATAATTTTATGTTAATACTTATTATCAGTAATCACTATTATGTGTGTGATGTTAAAATAGAAATGCCATTTACTGTTAGAGTTTAATATATAAGTTAATTGCAAGTTAGGTCAACTGTATACTTGTCCCAATTTTTATGTAGCAACAATCAAATAACTAAGTCCAAGTTATGGTTAAACTTGAACATACACAATGTCTACTTAAATTATATAAGGCCTGTAATGTATGACTTCTTTTTTTACAAAAAAAGTGTATATTCAATTAATATTATATAATAAATTTTATTGTGTAATGATATAATTTGTTCCCTATTCGGGCATGAATTCAACCAAATGTTTCATTGTCAGTCGGCATATGTTCCACTGGCTTGCTGGTAAAAGCATTGTAACTGTGATGTGCTTTCCACTTTCAGATAAATATCGTCCAGCCATGTCAAAAATTTAGACTCTATTTTTGATTGTTGAAGCCACATTAAGCACCACACTAATAAGATAGACCCAAGAACTTTGCATTTTCCTTCACAGTTTGCAGTTTGTGTTCATATTGGTTGGAAGATAATTTGATAAGATTCAGGTTGGCTGTATGTAAGGGGTAAAGCAGGAGACAAGATATTAATGTTTTGTGGAATATGTCAATGTGATGACCTCTGTCATGACTGCATCTTACGAAATACATAACAGGAGATACACTTTGATTAACACAGGATATTATAAATAACCAAGCAGCCAATTGTGCAACACAAAGAAACAAACGTGGGCAGAATGACAATTGATCTTCCTAAATCAGGCTAACACTTGAAGGAAGAGTCCTACCACTACCAGCTGTTCTTAGGAATTGGTTGCGTCTGTCTTCCACCCTGAAGATGGAGGTAGCAGGTGTCTGCAATATGTTAACAACCACCTACATAACTTGTCAGTGTAATTACATGGAAGACAGCCTTCATGGTTTTTACTGCTGTGAAAATGAAATTTTACACAGTGGTAGGTCTACACCATTGACAATTTCCAACTTCAGAACCCACTATTATCACCTTTATTTCAAAATTCAAATATAATTGTTCTTCAATAACACTGCAGTTCCTTTCATATTAATTGTTTTTGTCTTGTTTTTCCAGACTGTCAGAATCTTGGAACCGTGAAGATATTGCCCTTCTGAAGACACCGAAAGGTAAAGTTAACTCTTTGTGTAATTAGGCATCATGCCATGAAGGCATGATGGAGAATAGAAGTATAACTGCACGCATTCTTAGCTTGAGGGGTGTGTTATTTTTCTGAAGTTTGGGGTTCTTACAATTAAGGACACATTAGAAAGTGTTTTATCCAGCAATTTTATTGTAATTCATTGAAACACTGATATTCTGTAACATATACTTGGCTAAAGGGAAAAGTGTAACATCATTTAATATGCTTAATTTAATCATGTTCCTGAAAAAAAGTGTGGATATTTCGTATTTGTGATTGTATTAAGTCGCTATTAATTTCTGTGTTTAAAAAGGAAAAGATCATAAAGAATTTTACCTACATTTTTAGTAAGAAAGAAGTGGTGCTTGGATCTGAGTTAGCAGAATCACTTCAACGTGCACTTGAGTTCATGTATTCATTTTTTGTTATTTTTAAATTTCCCTTGAAGTATCACTCGAGACAAAAAAACTTATGGGTTATTCAAGGCTGCGACCAAACCTCATATGACCATAATCGTCAAATTGTTCTCGTTTACCAAATCTCATATGACCGTAGTCATCTGACAGTCGCTTGTTGAAATCCATAACTTCATCATCTATTACAAAGTCATTGAGGACGTCTGTGGCGGGCTCCAGGGGTACCAACCGTGCCCTCACATACTGTGGTGCTCGAGGAGGCGTTTGAAGAAACGAACGACCTCGTCCTCTCTGAGCAGGCCCTTCCAGATTGCTTCCGCCCGTTGCGACTACGTCAGAACCCGATGGGGCGGCGTCTACTGCGGCGTGGTACTGGAATTGCAGAACGAGATAGACTCCGAAAGTTAGTAGCAGTGTTGCTGCCATACTGCTGGTCATTCTTGTCTCTGCAACCACGATATGAAACAGAATTCATTGGTTTGTCATTAGGGTTTTTCATATTAATATCATTGGAGATTTTTACCCGCGCAGTGCGTCAACCTGTGTGAAATGAACAGGTCATTTTACTTTTCATTGAAAAAAAAAATAATAATAAATATATATATATTTTCAAAGATACATAGGTACAAAGATTGTGCATCACACCTGAAAATTTCTACAAATTTTGGTGTTAATTTCATACATGAAGTGGTTTTATGTGTGTGTGTGCGCGCGCCCACGGGGCAGTGGGCTGCTCTGAAAATGGGTGGCTGTGGAGGTTGCGTCTGACTCTGACGGATGGAGTTGGTGTTGTTAATCGTCAAACAGTCAAACTTGCTGATGAACCCACCAAACTCGTCAGTACACCCAAAGATTGCACTGCGCCAATGAAGACCAAAAATTGTGGGTTGAAAAGAGATATCATGTAGTGCATAAAACATATTACAAGACCAACAAATACACTTTGGTTTTATGGATGTGGTTTTAATGCATGGTGGTCACTAACATGTTTCAGCCACTCGTGTGGTCACATTCAGATTGGTGAAAACGAGAACACAACGTGCATACATCACTCCACAAATGTTTAAACTGCGGTGTGAGACACATTTTTAATGTTATTTGTATTCTTGTTCTTACGACCCTGAAGATGGTTACATGAGTGGCCGAAACATGTTGCATCCATAAACCCAAATAGTATTTATTAGTCTTTTAATATGCTTTATGCATCTAATTAATGCACGGAATAAGGATCATATCAAACATATCCTGAAGTGTTTTAAAGTAAAGCATACGTTCTCTGCAGCTGTTAATAAAATTTACATTTAAACATTTAAAGATAAAAATTAACCTGAATTATGTTTAAGTATTCAGTTCGTACCGCACCGTAAACACTTTCCGTCTCGGTTATATAAACTAGTTGATGCGGTGTAGGGAAACACTCGCCGTACACAGCAGTACAGAATGCGTATTTCTGGAGTGTGGTGGCTCATGTAGTAACCACTAGGCTGTAAAGGGGCAAAACCCCAAATTACCCTCACATAGGTCTGTATTTAGCAGATATTTTGTGGGCACGTGTTCACGATATTTAATGTTCCATTACTGCTTATAAGGTCGGGTCGCCCTGGTGCACTGTAACGCATGTGCTCACAGCTCTTCGGCATATTAAATAAAAATAAATTTGAAAAATTATGAACCGCTTTGTCTTAATTTTAGTGTACCTCTTTTGTGCTATGAATCTGCGGCAATTTGCTGGGTGCTGAGTGAGCACCGACATTTTATGGGACTCTGACAAAAGAGCTGTGAGAACCGATGCTCTATATTATGAAGGCTATCTTGTTTCGTAACCGAGTGGTAATGAAATTTGTAACATACAGGTCTTCGCTCTTTTGGGATGTTAGGTGGCGCAGGTTGGTTGTAGTTGGCTACCTACGTTTCGGGACGATGTCGGTCCCTTCTTCAACGATCAAACAGTAACATGGCAGACAAACGAAGACCTCAAGTACACAACAGAGGAAACATGAAATCTAGCATTACAACTGACAGTTAAACACGAAAGGCAGTGTACTAAAACATAACACTGGGGCTCATTCGTGTAATAATTTTTACAGTGGAAAGCAATAAGTAACACATATTCTAAATGTGTGCTTATAGACTTAGGTATCCAGCATGTAATGCTTACACGCCATGTTGTCTTCTGTAGCCTACCCGGCTCTACTATATTTTTCCACTTCTTCTCATAAACGGCGCGATTTTAGAAGAATAAGTTATTGAGCATAAAATGTTTGTTTTGATTTGTCTGAAACATTTCTCATTCTAAGAAGAATTGAGCTAGATGTTAGAAGTGT
>Ga0123353_10016597_pt1 | contig 10771 bp, 3 predicted proteins | sample TergutLab28metaG_3_FD_92763 | JGI IMG/M metagenome (GOLD analysis project Ga0123353, IMG submission 92763) | Labiotermes labralis P3 segment gut microbial communities from Petit-Saut dam, French Guiana - Lab288 P3 | ecosystem: Host-associated > Arthropoda: Insects > Digestive system > Gut ... | reverse complement strand
TCTCCTCCATTCCCCCGTTACCTCGTCCCTCCTTGGTCCAAATATTCTCCTCAACACCACGTTCTCAAACACCCTCAGCTTCCTTTCCTCCCGCAATGTCAACGACCAAGCCTGCAGCCTTTTACGCCAGAATTTTACATACGTTAGGAAGTAAAGTTATGTTTAAGAAAGTTATGAAGAGGGATGTCTAGTCTCCCACGTTACGGAATATCAGTCACCGCGCATCTTGACTGACTGCTTCATGGACCTCCCTCGCTGCTTCTCTGTATAAATCCCTTTCGAAATTTTTTAATATGTCCTTTTTAAAACGACTTTGCGAAACGAGGCTAATTGCGCGTGTGATTAATGATATTTGGAAAGGACTTGCAAGTTTCTGCCGTTAGACGGCACTGTAGAGGAATTTTCGGAAGTATCACAATTCTACTGAGAGCCAGTTCTAGAATGGGGTTTAATGTTCTTCCCAGAATTAAGTGAGAAGGTTCGGTGCCTGTACTGCAGAATAAGGCGTACACTTTCAGCATTTGTGTATGTCAGCATTGTAGACAATGTGCCATGATTACACGCATTTCGAAATTTCGTTGTCCATTAAAATCACAATTTTTTTAAAAATGGCTTTATTCTTCTGTATGGAGCCTATGGTTTTGTTTTAATGTTTCGCAGTCATTATAGTTAGCAGCTATACATATGGTGAACATTTGATAACTTCATGGAGTGTTTATGACAAAATCTGCTGTCGATGAACTTCTGTTTGACTGTCTGGAATTAGATCGCGTATAACTTCTATGTTCTGTTGAACGTGCATCTCTGTATAATCTTGTAAATGAAACCAACTTCGTTCACAATATTCTCAGTTTATTTCGTCAGTTTTATTTATAACCTCTACATGTTTCGGACCTCTCCAGGTTCATCATCAGGAGGAATAACTGTACTTATACGACACTTGGTATTTTGTTATTCTGAAGAGCTAGCCGTCTGGTGCGTGCACCAGACGGCTAGCTCTTCAGAATGTTTTTTTTTCTCAATAGTTATAGTAATAATGATAACGATTGATGTCCTTTGTGTTTGGCATTGGAAGCAACATCATCATCACCACCACTTCGTCACCGTTAGTTACATCTTCATATATAGAAAAATGGTTATTTTCATCCCTCTAGAGAGAGTTGCTCGAGGGGTCTGTTCAGCTGGATACTGCTGAGAGATGTTATAGAATATTAATTTTACTTTTAATATCAGAGTAGACATTTATCACATTGATGGAGTAAGCGGCGCTTCTGATGTCGATTTGTTTCACGTCGACGAAGACTGAAATGCTGGATTGCTTGGTCCACCGTTCGCGTGAGATGATTGATGAAAAGTGTGAAGCAGTCTGCCGGACTAGATCGTTGTGTTAGCAGTTCACAGACTGTGGCTTTACTGAGCTCCTAAAACCGTTAGCTTCTCTGTATGCTCACTCTTACGCTTTCTGTTACAGACACGTTTATCAATTTTATATTCGTTTCATTGCTTATGGAATGGATGTATGGATGATATATGAGTTTAGCGCATTATGGTCTGCTGGTTCGGGAAGTTACGGAACATGGCCCGTTATAATTTGAAGGATGTAGTACACTTTGGACGCTTCATATTCCTCGTTTGCAGTATTGTTTCTAGGTGCGCTTTTGTTACAAATGTTTGTGTGGTTGGTACGCCTGCCTTGATACCACAGTTGCCATGGTTAGTAATGCTGCCGCTCATTGTCTTGTCACCATGATTATCTTCGTTACGAACGTTAAAACATTCTAATGGCTACCTTTTGTTACCATTGCTACCAAGGCTACCAATTTCTATTGGTTGTTTTGTGTACGCGCCAAAAAGTGCTCCGCCCTGCGGACTTTTACCGTCTTGTTTTCTTTTAACATACAGTAAAATGAACAGTTCTGTGTTTAAACGCCATCCATTAAGACAGTCTAGGTTCAGGGAGACGTAATGCGTTTATAACCCGACATGAAAAGGCGTGATTGGCTTTACGTTCCGTCCGCCTTTCTCCCGGGGAAAGAGAACTCCATATATTGGTAGATGGCGCAAGGGGGTCGCATAGCCGGTTGGAAAGAGGTATTTTCACGGCCGGGAATCATATCCTGTTCGTTCAGACTGTGTCCAGTCTCTTGTACTTCCCGAGGTACCACGGTTCATCGTTCGTGCTTTGTGTTGTTAAATGTGCGCTGTGTGTGAAATTGTTCATTCATCACTCACCTTTCATGACATCAAATAGTGTGCATGATTTGTACTTACCTTGTTTATTGACACTGCGTTTAGAAGATTATAATTGCTGACATCTTTTCGACTTAGAGTTACAGGGGAGAGATAAGAATCCAAATTTCTTTGACAGTCAGGGGGCATTTTCCGTATAATTTCATTGAAATTCGAGAGGCGGTACACTGTGTGTTGGACAGACACAAACGAGATAGTCATTTAACGCCTTTTTAATGGATTGTTGAAAATAATATGTAGAAGTTTAAACTGTAAGGAACCGACCTACCAATTGCTGGGACAGAATTTCTACGAAGAAGGCATATATTTCTCAGGTTGAACTACCGTGTCTGAATCAGTTTATTGTTTCGTTTCCTGGCATTTTGCTTCAGTTCGGGAGTACAGGACTGAACTGAGCGGTGTAGAGGCTGTAGCTGTTATGTTGCAATGCGTGTTGAGGTAAAGAAGCTCCCTGTGTGACTGAACAATACGTGGGAAATTGGCATTACGTAGGAGGGGACAGTGTCACTGACAATAACACGCGATAAGTTCTTGACGATCGCCTGAAGCATATATGGGCCCGCGTTACACAGGTACTGGGTGTGTTGCCTCTATTGCAGTTGGTTGGGTTTTCCCACCTACATGAGTTCGTACATCTGAAAAGTCGTGTAGGAATTCACGCCTATTGACAAAGACGGTAAAGTGTGCGTACTGTGTTGTCACCATATTGAGAGTCTGTTTTAACATTACTAAAAGTATGGACATTGAATTACGTACCGTTGTATCTACATATGAAGTATATTAACTACCAAAAACAGAAGTGTTGACGTTCGTTTATTAAACAAATCCGCATTGTGTTCTGAACAGATTGCTGTGCGTGTTGAAACGCAGTGTGTTCTTTGTACTACTGTAATACTATACGAAGTTGCAAAAAAAAATCTGGTTAAAGCGTTGTAATTTCACTTTCATAATAATAACGCAGACAGTCATTTACTAGATATTTAAAATATGCAGTTGTTTATGTTCATTAGAGATATACAGGGGTGCTGACAAGTCCTTAGCCCGACCAAGAAGGAAACAAGCTAATGTTTCTGTCAGAATGGAGTGAATTTCCTTCGGCGCCTTGCCTTGCAGGGGGAAGGGGGGAACTTGATGACAGCTCGCGTCTCGATGTGGTTGAAATTGCGCGCGTCCCTGACATGTTTCCGAGCTTGTTTCCTTCCTGGTCGGGCTAAGGGCTTATCAGCACCCCGGTACATCCTGAAGATGAATAAAATTCTGGTCTAAACGTGTGGTAGTATGGTGAAAAGAGATGTTGCATCATTGTATACTGAAGGTCTTGTTTTGGTGGTTGATTTAATATACTCATTGTGGACAGTATTTGCTGTGTGTGCCTATATTACTGATTGAAAAATGACGATGTTAATATTATGGTATCGTTACCAGTTTTTGTCAGTAGGCTGTATTTACAGCTGATGAGTGTGCCGACCGAACTTCGCGTGGTGGCTAGCCTGCCCACTTGTATGTAACAGTTACCCAGCTCCAACCTTCGTCTTCGCCGTTTAGATCTTGTCGTTATACCACATACCACGATATCCGAGAGTAGGCCTCTACAGCCCGACCTTTCACATCTTTTCTGATTGACGTTTCGTGTTTTGTAGGATCTGCCATTGGACGCTGCAGGCTAATCAAAGCAGCTGGAGAAGACGTTTTACTGCAACTGTACAGTTAGTATTTAGGTATGTGTCATGTGAAAAACTGCGAAACGTTGCAGGTTCTGAACGTAGGTCTGCGCATTTTGTATAACATTAGGCTGCAGTTTGAGAGTTTCTTTGTTTCTTTTTTGGGCACTATTATTAATGGAAGGTAATATAACTTGTTTTGTGCTTGGTATAAGTTCCCTTTGCCGATCCCGGAGGCCGCTCGGCCTTAGCCTTGCGTCCGCGGCCACTGGCTTGCTGGGATTGCGGGTTCGAATTCCGCCGGGGACGTGTTTGTCTCTTGTGAGTGTTGTGTGTGCTGTACGGTAGTGGCCTCTGCGAAGGGACAATCACTCGTCCGGAGGATTCTTATCGACTATGGTGTGTGTGTAACTGTGTGTGCTCTCGAAACCGCATCAGGGACGAGGCTTGGCCCACGTGGGTCGTGGAACGATGATAAAGAAATACATTTCATTCACACCCGTGCTGGTTAATATGTTTATACAGTAACGCTGTGGATTATTGTATTTCTTGAGACGCCTTCAGTCGCTTAGCTGGTCAAAAAATCTCTCCGTCCTCTTAATAGCCTCCACGGGTTTTTAGGTTTGCTCTCATGCGCTACCCACTGGAGAGCATAATGAGCCAACTAATACCATTTCGCATCCTGTCTGGTTAGGATCAGTTTCAGTGTCTCCTAAAAGCTATACCTAGGTCTACGAAATGCTGTCTTTCCTGTAGGTTTTCCGACAAATGTTTTGCGAGGTTTCTTTCTTTCTGACTATTCTTTCTGTTATGCTTCTGCAGGTCGTTCTCGCATTTTTTTAACTTCATTGTTGTATCGTACTCTCACGCTGCTTTCTTGCTGTGTTTGTTCCTGTTTCTCTATAATGTGACGTCATCGCTGTTTATGTTACGAAGCGCGATGGTCCCGAAATTGTGTTTGCCAGGGAGACATGTAAAGACCGTGGACGGCGCGGCTGGCGGCCGTGGGCAGGCGTTCAGAGGGCTTGGCGCGAGACGTCTCACACTTCCTATGAACACAGGCACGCGCTTGCCACGTGCAAGACATACACTGACTTTGTATAATTCTTGCTGCCAAAACAACTGGTTCTCTCATTCACAGACAAGTATGTACGTTTTTGAAGGTCTGTGACAGTGACTTGTGTATAGTGCTTGGGTTAGAGCCATGGCGTGGCCTCAGGCAATAATAACGTCTGGGGAAATTCTGTTGTATTTTTAGTTCTGCTCTTCTTCTATCAAGCTTAATGACATTTCTGAATGTCCACACTATTCGTAATCTCTACACCTGCTAACACGGCCAGGGATTCACTGGAAAGTGCAAGGGTTACCTTGAAATATAAATTAGAATTGAGGTGAGTGAGCGTTGGGCTGTATTGTAACGTTTCAACTGCGCAAGTTTGTATTTCGTCCCTCGATATGGAAAAATCGCCGTGACTTGTGGATTGTATAAAGCTTGGAAGGACGCGGTAGTTGTCTGTTGTGAGTGGCTTTCAAGAGGAAAGATACAGGAAACCGCGAAGCTTATCGGGACTGTCGGTATTGTAGCCAGTGTTCGAAACGGGTTCCTCCCGAGTACTGGTCTATAACATCCACTCTGTGCTTCTGATTCGTAACCTCACTGGAATTGAGTGGGCAACTTCATGCCCCGGTTTCTTTATCCCGGAAAGAGAAGCATGTTACCTTATGAATAGGAAGCTTGTTGGATCTGTATGGACGGTTTTGAAAAAGAGAAAATGTATTTCCCGTACCGGAATTCGAACCCCCGATCGTCCAGCCCATCGGTAATCCCTATATCGGCTTCACTACCCCGGTTCCTGTTTCTAGTATTTGACGTTGTTCATAGAAACAGCTAGGCTTAACGTCAGTCGGTACCTTTTAGTTTCGTGCCTTGTCCAGTATTCCACGGCAGCCTCAGATAAATGAAAGCCCGTTACTTCAGTATAAGTTACAATTGTCACTACTACTGTAGGCGCAGGGAGCCACCTAAGTTTTACGTAGATTTTACTGGTCTCGGTTTGCAGCGTCACGACGCTGTGCCATGAAGAGTTGTGGCAGTGTCGTTAAATAAACGGTTTAGAAATAAAATGCACAGCTGCCTTGAACAGACCTTGATGTTCATTAATTAACCTAGCTCGGTCTTTACCAAAGGCAGAGGCTGCGTGATACAAGTAGGAAAGAGCACATGAACAACAAAACATGCAGGGGATCCGCGATAGCTGTATTTGAAATTGCCCATTATGAATATGCAGGATAAACGAATATGATGGTAGCCGTGAAACTTTATGAATTCATTACTCTCTGCTGTATTTTGCGTGGTTCAATTTACGTTGATGGTATTTTATCGTCTTTTTTGTTTTGTTTATGCTGTATTTTTTCCAACGAGTATATTTTTTGTAACCACTTGCATGTTCAGTGTCCCATGTGTTGTGCAATAGCTGGCTGTGTAAACTTTAGAACCATGCATCACACTGGTTTTGAATTTCTTTTTAGGTGATTCCGTCGTGCCGTAACACAGAATGAACCACCGAATATGCACGTTTCAGGTGAATTAGAACTATTTATTTCAAGAAGGCGGTGTGCGTCCTGTTCAAGTGACCCTAGTTATCGAGTGACTTGGAACACATCACTACTTTTCTTCCTTATAAAGACAGAATTGATAGTTTTGAAGTCACATACAAGGAACCAGAGCTTTAATGATCAGGGTAATAGTTCATTTGCCAGCCTGCTATCTGTGCCGTTTCCTTTTGAAAATTATTGCTCTGAATGACCTGTGGAAAATAAATAACTAATACTGTTGGGTGGAGCCCTTCTTGCTAGGGTAATAAGGGCTAAGCTGGTCAACAAAACTCTCACCAATTACGTAAACCGTTGGTTTATTACTGCACTCGCAGGAGATTGCTACTGATGTTGAGTCTGAGCCAACTGAATCCATTTAGAATCTTTTTTCTGTTTGTGGCCCATTTCATTATTATTCTACCATGACGCCTGTGTCCATAGTGGTATCGCCAGGTTTGCCGACCAAAATTTTGTCCACATTTCTCATGTTTAACTTGCGTTCCGCGTCTCACATAGAGTGTACATGTGTATTCAAATTCATCCGTTCAGAAGTAATGTTTTTGCAATGAAATTAGAAGGGACTGTGGCCGACAAAGCAATGTGTAGTTCAATCTATTGCCATGAGTGCCGCAGACATTATAATCGTTCAGCTGCTAAACAGGAGGAAACCTAGAAGCCTGGCGGTTTTTGTGTGTTTTCATTTTGGATTCGTGTATGTGCGACTTCTGTCTGCGCTGAAAGAGACACATGGCATTAGACGTACGTTTTAGGCTTCTGGTATGTAGACGTGACACCACGATAGGTGTGGTGCTATCTCCACTACCGTGCTAGGATCATGGAACTGTGTGTGATAAACGACCGTCGAAAATTTTGCATTATTTGTTGCGGAACTTCCTGCTAGAGTGTGCGACAGTAATGGACATAACCAGAGATCTAAACTCGTCTTCGGATGTGATGACAGCAAGTGATGAACCATTTATAGACGGGAATGTGCAGTTTCGTATGGACATGGATTGTAAACGTGCGTACATTTGGAAAGATGTTCTCGTAATATTTGGATGATTACAGACATGTCCATTTGTTTAAAAAAAAAAACTTTGAAAGTATATCGGGAAAAATGTAAGCAGCCGAAATCTGTGGGCTGCATTGTGTGATTATTGTCGTATTGGTCGTTGAGATCCTGAATATTATGCAACAACAGCATGCACTACGCAGTGCTGCTATCTAGAGGTGCCTAACGGATTTCTTTCGACGAAGATGGGCTTTGCAATACCGACTCAGTATACATACAATGGTCGTGTATTGCTGTAGTTTCCCCACTCCTGTTTCTAGCTAGTTGCTAACTTGCATGAAGACACAATAGGTGGTGATAGGTTTTAACACAATTGAGTTATAGGATTCTTCCTTGTTAGTCTAGCAGTGGCATTGGATTAATGGAATGCAGGCATTGCATGTTTTTCCGTAACTTGTTTCTGTAATGGCTGTAATCATCTGCTAATGATATTTGGTGTCAAAGATACTGATACTTGTCACTGAATTGCTGATGTAGTGGCAAGGGAGACGGACAGTAACCGCCCTGTCGTCATTTTGTTCACCTCAGAACACAAATCACTTGTTCTAGCAGTGAACTCATGTCTTTGTTGTGGGGTGTATTTTGTCTGTGGGAAGAGTTTCATAGTTCTGTAGTGGTCTGAGGACGAAAGTGGCGAGTTTTTAACTTTGTCGAAAGGAAATGCAGGAGAATGAATTCGGAGTTTATCGTCTTATGTATGTCATACGAATGTGTATCACCTGAAGATATGGGAGGTTGAATTTATAAGTTATTCTGCGTTTTTACACCGATTATGGTACCAATATGGTTGTTAGTAAAATGTAACAGTTCGGGTATTTCTGTGATGTTGTAGCGGGAAAGAGTGACGAAGGATTGATTGCTTCCGATTTTTTAGTTGGGCGTACGTTATTATCATTTGCGTAACTTTGCATTACGCATGTACTTGATTCAGTTTCTGAGACAGATGGCCGAAGAAGTGCGACATGGAATCATTTTATTACATTCTAGAATGGTAACGACATCAGGTAAATCGATATTTGAAAATGTTTTTGAAATTATTTGCGCAGTTCATCGTACCAGGCTTCGCTGAATATAATCGGAACTGCTCCAGGTGCTTGAATGTAAACTGTCGATCAGCATAGATCTATGGACGAGCGGTTAACTATTATATCGGGCTGTGTAGTCAGAACTGCTGTATTGACAAGAAATCGGGAAATAAATAAATAACTCCATAAACACTTAAATTATATAAATACATATCGCTCTTTCTGAAGCCGGGGTCACTTAGTTGGATGGTTGGGATTCGATTCTCGGGAGGGGCGGGGGTATTTCTCCTTCGTGATCTCGGCAATACCAACTCTTAAGACCAACCAAATCTCATGTCCGGTTAGTTTCAAGGAATATTACCCGAATCGGAGTGCAAAGCTATCAGTTCAACTCCATGTTGCGGAAGTCTGGAATGCGTGGAACTTTACATCCAGGCGTCTTTTATTTTTGGATTTTGAGTTGTTAGGCGCAGGGGAAATTTTAGTGCTATGATGTGAAGAATGTGGATTGTGAGCACGGTGATGTCTTTATCTCTTCAGCTTTTACGTATTCGGCCTTCTGACCTGTACTGATTCAGAATTCATTTTGAGTACACGAATGTTTCAGATGTTTCGTATTACTATTCGGCAGTAGTTCGGCTCATGACTAGGCCTTACATTCATGCTTCTGTGCGATAGAATCAACATCCCCAGACTTAGAGCGGTTTCAATACCGTCTAGCGTATATAAATGACGAATAATCAAACGACAAGGGAGAGAAATATCTTCCCAACTACATACTTTGCCATTATGGCCAGTTGCTCATAGGATCACAGCGGGGAGTGATTGCATATTGCAGAAAAATATACAATAGGTGGCTAATTTGGGAATGATATTATTGCATTGCACTTGTTTGGATCCGAGCCGTGTGTTAAGAATGGACACACACTGTCAACATTACTGCCCTGCCCTCTTTTCGTTGCCATGATCTAAGTATAGATTGACCGGCCAGGTCGTGACTCCCTGCTGCTAAATGAAACTCTTGCTTGAACGGTACGCTGAAGCGGGCAGATTCCAGGTCATCCATTGCTTTGTACTGGTGCGCTGGTGCAAAATGCGTTGAGACAGCGATCGTCTCCTGTGGGGTCCCTTGCGGTGCGGAGAATTGTATCAAAATGATGCAGATTGACATTGCCTTCTTAATTTTTGTTGCGGGGAAATCAGTACAAACGAGAGACAGCAGTATTCTTAACACTTGTCAGGAACAGGTCAGCTAAGTTATTTAGTATATTATTACAGTAAAATACAAATGTATGATTATGTAAGCGTTCCCTTGACGTTTCGGCTTTACTGAAGTCTTCAGGGAATCTCACATTGGTGTCGCATATTAACAGTTACTGAAACATGATTTTGCAGTAAATATTTCCGTGTTGGGAGCTGCTAAGACAGCTGGCCGGGAAGTGAATGCAGAGAAAACAACGTAGTACTGTATGTTCGAATGTCTTTGCCACAGTGAAGAAAAAAACTGCAACATAAAAGTAGCTAATAAATCCTTTCGAAAGGTAATAAAGTTCAGACGTTTAAGATCGACACTAGAAAGTTTCACTTGCGGACGCGTTAAGAACAAATTAAATTCCGAGATTGCTTGATACCTCTCAGATCAGAATCTTGTTTGGCCTCGTGCATATTGCGAAAACGTAAAAGTCCAGATCAGCAGGATATACTGCTATCGTTCTCTATGGGTGTGAAACTTGGTACGTCAAATTTAGGGAGGTCATGTAATGAGGGTGCTAGAGAACAGGGTGCAGCGAAGAATGTTTGGGCCTAGGAAGAAGAAGGCAGCAGGAGGTGGAGAATTATGATATATGATATGATATGATATATTTTGTTAACTGCAGTTGGGTTGACATCCGGTGGCAGTAGTACAATACACATTTACACACAAACAATACACAGAATAACACAGTGGAACAGAATACATAGAACGTACATAACATTAAAAATACATAAACATATCAGTAAGAGTACATAAACATAACAGTAAGAATACATAAATATAACAGTAAAAATACACAATGTACAAAATTAAACAGACGCGTACAAAACATAACAACATATATATATATATATATATATATATATATAAATATATACACAAAAAAAAAAAAAAACAAAAAAAATATAAAAAT
>Ga0123353_10016596_pt1 | contig 10771 bp, 4 predicted proteins | sample TergutLab28metaG_3_FD_92763 | JGI IMG/M metagenome (GOLD analysis project Ga0123353, IMG submission 92763) | Labiotermes labralis P3 segment gut microbial communities from Petit-Saut dam, French Guiana - Lab288 P3 | ecosystem: Host-associated > Arthropoda: Insects > Digestive system > Gut ... | reverse complement strand
GGCGCCTGCGGATTCGATACGTGTTTGGGTTTGGCCGGCGCCATTGCCCGACATACGGCCATTCCCGAAATGTGCGTAACCAACGCCCAAATCAACAATCGAGAAGCGTCGCACGTTTCCAAGCAAATCACCGAGGAGTTGAATATGATTAAATATGAATTGGACGCGGCCAAAACAACGCTCGATGAAACCCAAAAACTACTGTATGCCAAAAACGAAGCCCTTACTATTTTTGTAAGGGGACTAAATACCGGAATTGTTTTTTGTGATGAAACCCTCAAAATTACCGAGTCCAACCTTGGATTTATTGAGATATTGGGCGAGGAAGTAAAGGAGATACACGATGTGGTTCCCTATTTGATAGGCGCAGACCTTAAAACTTTGCTGCCCCCCATGCTGATTACCCAATTCCAATTCATATTGAATCATGACGAAACGCAAATCAACAGAGATGTGGAAATAGAAGGGAAGTGGATTAACGTATCTATTTTTCAGTTAATTCAGAAAAAATTAGTGGGCGCTGTGTTCAGAAATTTACACTCTAAGGAGGAGCGGCCCGAAGAAATTATACACCGCGTAACAGAGGTAATCGAAGAAAATCTAAGACAAGTGCAGCAAATCGGATTTATTCTTGGAGAGGGAGCGGCCAAGACAGAAAAGATGCTCCATTCGATTATTAAGTCTTACGAATAAAAAACAGGCTACGGAGCTAAGGTAACGCCTCTGTTGTCGGTTGTACCGCTGACGGCCGTGCCGCCCGTGCCGGCATTCCAATAGCTGTCCCATGGGGCTGGCTGATTGGCCGAGTCGTTCGCCTCGAGCAGCAGGTCGGTAAAGTGGCTGCCGTACCTTGCGGCGTTGGCCACATAGAACATCAGATTATTGAGGAAGGCCATTGCATCGGCATTGGAGGAAATGTTGTTAAACATAAGCGTGTTACCTATTACTATCAACCTGTTCTTGGGGTCAACGGCCATGATGTAATTACCCGTTCCTCCCGCCGTTATAACAGGTACCGAGCCATTGTTGGGTACGCTGGTAAAAATTTGACGGTCGGTATTGTATGGGAAGCCAACATTGGAAAGATTCGTCATCTGCACCGCATAGCCATTGGTGGTCAAGAACCGGAATATCTTGGTCGCCTGTACTGCGGAATTAGTATTAAGCCGCGCAGTGCCCGAATAGGAGTCATTGGTGATGCCGCCATACCCAAGTCCGCCGATGGCATTAGTGAGGGCGGCCCGCTGGGAGGAGTTATCATCGGAGGCTATGTATGTGGTAAGCGCGTCTCGACCGGTTCTGAAGTTGTTGACGGCCGTCCACGAAGTAGAGCCGGATAAACCTCCGGTACTTACGTGCAGATAGGTGGTATTGGCGTTCACTGCCGTATTAAAATTGGTAACATTACTAATGAACGAGTAGCCCGGAATCGCCCGCAGGGCATTGATGTAGGCGGCAAAATTATTGGTGGCCGAGGCAACAAGAGCGCCATCGCCGCCGCCATAACCCTGTGCGCGGAGGCCGCCGGTCAGCAGACTTTGGGTAACGGTATAGGTGTCCGTTAGGCCGCAACTCAGCGTTACCGTTACAGTGGCCGAAATGGGAATTTCGCGGTTGGGATAGTAGACCTTGGGGAAGACCACGCGGAACCGTGTGGACAACGGATAGTCGGTCCCGGGGATAATCGGGCTGCCGTTTTCGGCAACAAGCGTGGCTTGATGGTTCACCAGCATACGCCCGCCCACAGTGCCGCTGTGGGTGGCAATCGTGGCCGACCACGTTTGCGAGGGGTCGGTATGGATGGTAACAGCTTGGGTTTGGCCGCCGGTTACGGGAATGTTGGATGCCGAAGGAGGATTAAAGGTAAATTCAAGCGGCTGCTGTACCAGCGTAACATCGGTATAAATATCGGGGTCTCCGACTAAATAAATCCTCAGAGTGGCGACTTGCTGGCGTCCGGAGCTGTTCAAGCCCACAGCCTCCACCTTGACCACGTTCGACGAGAGGTCGGTGGCGTGGTACAGGCTGGGAGAGCCATTGGGAACGATGCTGTTGGTCTTGTCCAAAATACGGAATGAACCTGTGTCGTCGTAGACGCTGCCGGAGGGAGTGATGATTTCTGCGCTCCAAAAATTAATCGTTCCGGAAGTAATTCCCGAATTAACCTCAAACGTATTTACATTGCTGATGCCGCCCAAATTGGCTAAAGCGCCCACGCCGGTAAATGTAACAATCGTCTGTTCCGGAGTCAACCGCAAGGCGCTGGCGTTGGCCTGCGAAAGGCGTATTACAGACGAATAGTTATCGGGGTTTTTGTCGAGCGTTACCACAATAAAGGCGTCCCGCGCCGATGAGCCGTCATTCATGGAGTGGGTATAGACCCTAAAGCGGTGGTTGTCTACCAAACCGTCCGTACTTCTGAGCGTGGTTATTCTCGGCATGGGGTCGAGCTGAGGGCCAAACGAAAAACCGTTCATGTAGAGCTTGGCTGTCCAAAAGTCCGAAGCCTCGACCCGAATCACGCCCGAAAACAAACCGGCGAAATAGGGGAAACGCGGAATACCGCCGTCCGGAAGATGTACCCTTAGGTAATCGCCGGCCGTTCCCGACTGGTAAATGGATATCGAGTTCTCCAATCCCGCAAACGAAAGCACCACTACGCCGCGGCGCTCTGTTTCGTCAAGGCCCAGCGGATCGGCTTCAATCACGAGCGTATTGCCGTCAAGTCGGGCGCGGATGCTGTTGCCTGTTGGCGTGTAGGTCTGGCTGCGTATGCTTAGGCCTTGGGCGTCCGAAAGGGTGGTAAAGGTATATATAGAAAAGGTAGAGACACTTAGCTCGCGCCCAATATTGACCATTTTGGTCGGGAGCGAAAGGATGCTAAAGTCATCACTTATAATCAGCCCATTATCATCTAAATTCCAGTTGCCAATCGAATATTCGAGGCTGTCGCCCTGCCCGATGTAGGCCAATTCCTCAGTAACGGCGCCGGGGCCGGAGACGCTGCGGATGGTTAGGCCATAGGCGTGGTTGCGTCTGAGCAATTGCATACTTCCTTGGGGATGGATGTTGGCGCGGTAGTAAGTAACCGCAGCCGAGGGGTCGTCTCGCTTCCTAAGCCCGATAATTAGGCAGGTAGTCTGCAGGTCATGAGGTTCAGGAGTGATTGACTGATTTTCAAACACGTATAATCCGCCCCTGATGTCGCCAAGGATAGGCCCGTTTAGGTCGCTGCCGTCTTCATTGGTGTGGTTATCCACCCCGTAGTGGTCGCGGATGCGCGGAGCGGTATGAGACCAATCTGTTACCCCCTCGCCCCAAATGGAGGAGCTGGGGTAGGAGTTCCAAACCGAGGCCGAAACAAGGTCGTACACCGTCCTCACGTTGTTGTAAACATCTAAACGCGCATGGTTGCGGGTGAGAAGAAGGTTTATTTGCGTCCGTCCGGCCACCTTCTCAAAGCGGCCGTGCATCAGCAGCCTGTCGGATGTTACCGGCAAGCCCCTCCGAACATAGGCGCGGGCTGCAAACATTGCCTGCCCCTCGGTCATCCCTTCCCAGTCCTCCAACCAATCTTTTACCTCATCGTCCAAGTAAGCGTCATCGGCTATGTTGGCAATGGCTAAAATGTTGTAGGCATTGTTTAGGTCAAGTAAGGTACCGGAAATATCAATTTCGGTCTCCACGTTCATGCTCATGGCCCCACTCGGCGGCATCTCGACCACCACATAGTCTACAAAGAGGCCGTTGCGGTAGGCGTTAGGCTCAAAAAAGAGCAGGTAGAGGCTGCCTATTATATCCTCTCCTTCCTCAACATTGACGGTGGTTCGCGTTAAAGCCCCCGTTTGTACGCCCTGTACACTGACCAAAAGCTGCAACTTGTTGGCAATACGTCCATTCGACAAATAGTCCTTGATGCAGGAATTTAGGAACAAGAATGAAATACCGATTAATAATATCCTTTTCATACGGTCTGTTTTTTATCTGTTATTTGGAAGGAACACCTGCGTTTGCACCCCAATATGCGTCCCAAGGAGCGGGCTGACTGGCCGAGTCGGACGATTCAAGCAGCAGGTCGGTAAAGTGGCTTCCGTACTTCATGGCATTGCCGATAAAGTACATCAGATTGTCGAGGAATACGCCGCGGTTGTTGGTCAACTCGCTTGCCCTCCAAAATATCTGCGATTCGCCTATCCACAGAAACTTTCTCTTGATATCCATGACAAGCATGGCATGGTTGGTGTTGTTGTTTCTGGTCATCAGAACAACCGCCGTGGAGGGCCAAGGGCCGGGAAGAACAGAGCTGGTGGCATCGCTGTCGAAGTCGGCCACCGATGCGGGGTCAAGCGGGGTGTTGCCACGGGCCGTCAAGAACTCGAAGACCTTGGTGTTTGTCGGTAATAATCGCGCATAGGCGTTACCGGTGTGTTCGAGATTATTATATCCTGCTCCATTCCTTTTCAACGGCGAGTAGCTGTTGTTCATCGGTCCTATAGCGTTATTATCCGGAGTTATCATCACCATCCAAGCGTCCCTGTTGTCTGTAAAATTATTGACCACCGACCAATTATAATTGTTGCCGGCGCTGCCGGCGATATGAGGCGCCACGTGCAGGTAAGTAACATTAGCGGCAATGCTGTTCACATTCATATTACCGACTCCGCTTCGCGTATAGCCGGGAATCTGGGCAAGCCCCCAAGTTCCGGAAATTCCTTCCCATCCCTGAATGTAGGTATTCCCAAGTCCGCCGTAAGCAGGAGAACCGGTCATGCCGTAGCCCACCGCGCCGTTGGAGGTCAGCGGGGTTTGGTTAATACGGATGGTCTTTGTCATGCCCGCCACCGTTACCTTTACGTCTGCATATATCTCAATATCGCGGTTAGGATAATAAATTTTGTCGAACGCTACGCGGAAACCCTCGGTCATGGGTCTGGGGGCGGAACCCAACGGCAGATTGTTCTTGTCGAGCAACTTTGCCGAGTGTTGTACCAAACTGCGTCCATCCGGAGCCGTGCTGCTGCCGACAATGATTTCTGCCGTCCATGTCAGCGAAGGGTCGGCGTCTATCTTGATGATGTCTGTTTGGCCGCCGGTCTTGGGAACAAAAGGAATCATATTTGGCAGGAAGTCAATATCTTTCGGTTGCTGTATCAAGGTGATGTCAACAAACTTGGTCGGATTGCCGTCCAAATAGATTCTCAAGGTGGCTATGTAGGGGCGTCCCGAAGTATTCATAAGGCCATTATTCACCCGCAGCTTGAAATTGTTGCCGTCAGAATTGGCGGGGTTGGCTTCTGTATGAACATCAAAAACTTCAAAACGCTCCCTATCGTCATAGCCGCCCGATTGCAAAATCTGATAACTCCAAGGGGATATGAGCATGGTTCCCATGCCATCGGAATCATATTCTCCCGAACGAACAATGAAAAAATCGGTAGCATTGTTGGGCACCAGCGCCAAGCCGGTTCCCATACCGTTAAAGGTTACGGCGGTCTGATTCGGTATGGTGCTGACGCCGCCGGCAGCCTCTTGAGTTAGCCGGAACACCTTGGCGTAATGTTCGGGGTCGCTGTCGAGCGACACCACAATAAATGCTTCACGTGTAGTCTTTTGTGTATTGGCGCTGTTGGTGTAGACACGGAAACGGTTGTTGGTTATTGCGTGTCCGTCCGTGGCGCTGGAGATGGTCAGGTTAGATATGACGGGTATCACATTGCCGGGCTCTATGAATGTGAATCCGTCTATGCCCTCCATAAATATTTTGGCCGTCCAGTTTCCGGATGCCTCCACGCGAATCGGCCCCGATTCGAGGTTGCCATAGGGGGCAAAACGCGGGTTTATGCCGTTGGGCATGTGTACCACAAGAAAGTTGCCGGCATCATCGGCCTGTATGACATTCATAGAGGCCTCAAGTCCTGCGAATCTGAGTGTTATGGTGCCGCGGCGTTCTCTGAGGACTCCAAGCGGCTGGGCGTTGATAATAAGTATATTGCCATCGAGCGTGGCAGCCATGCCGGCCCCCGACGGCTGGTAGCTTTGGGTGATGGAAAGCGGCGAAACGGCGCCGGTGCTGTTGGAAAAAGTAAAAATCGAGTAGGAGAAAGTGCCCCCATCGCCCCCGATGCGCACGGTTTTGGTGGGAATAGAAAGCACGCTGCTGCCGTCCTGCACAATCATGCCTTGGTCGTCCATATCCCAATAGTTGATAACGTAACCGAAATCTTCATTCTCAGGGTTTTCGTATGCTCCCTGCGGGTCGGTCGCGCCGGAGTCGGTAATACCGCGGATGGTCAGGCGATATACATTGTTCCTCCTAAGCATCTGTGCGCCTTCATCGGGATGGATGTTGGCGCGGTAGTAGAAAACCGGAGCCGACAAACCTGAGGTTCGCTTTCTTAGTCCGATAATCAAGCAGGTTGTATGGCGGTCGTTCTGTACGGGGGAGGGAACTTGGTTCTCAAAGGCATAGAGGTGGCCGTAGATGTCCTTCCGCGTTGGCCCAAAGCCGTCGAGGCCATTTGGGCCGGTATTTGATGTATTGTCGTAGGTATAATACACCGGTATACGGGCAAATGCAGAAGAATAGTTCATTTCTCCCATATTCCAAATCGAAGAACTGGGATAGGCATTGCGGATTTCCACCGAAACAAGGTCGTATTCCTGCTTTAGGTCGTTCACTACGTCAAAACGCGCCTGATTGCGGTGGAGCAAAATATTCAAATGGAATTGATGCTCCATCTTCTCCACGCGGCTGTTCATCAGCAAACCGTTTGGAGCCACCAAAAAGCCGCCTTTGGCCCATGCACGGGCCTGAGACATTACCTCGCTTTCTGTCTTGTTGACCCACTGGAACATCCACGGATTAGCGTCCATATCGTTCAAGTAACGGTTGCCGGCAGTACCATCAATATTGGCAATAGCCAAAATGTGGTAGTGGCCGGTTACGTTGATTTGCGTCCCGTGTAGGTCAATGTCCAATTGGGTTCCCATGGTTAGCGGGCCATTGATTTTTACATAATCCACAAACAGGCCGTTGCGCAGAGCGTCAGGTTCAAAAAAGAGCAGGTACAGGCTGCTGATTTCATCTTCTCCCGGCTCAACAAGCACCAAAGCGCGTGTGGCAGCCGGTTCAGAACCCAATCCCTGTGCGTCTATATAGAGGCGCAAGGTGTTGGCAGGAAATACTTCCTCCGTCTCTGCCGGAAAATTATCCTTGATACATGAGCCAAGGAATACAGCGACTATACCTGTTAATAATAATGCTCGCTTCATATTATTTCTCTTTTATTAAAAATCTTTGTCGGTATTTCCGCCGTCTATCCAACTTCCGGGGCCTCCATCCCGCTGTTCGACTGTGATATAGAATTTGACGGCATCTGTGGTAACTGTGAGTACAGACGGGTTATCCGTTGCGGCGCTGTCGTAGGGCTTGAGCGAGGTAAATTCAAAGAAAGTAACGCCGTTCTCCTCTTTCATCTCCACCTTGAAACGCTCGTTCTGCACCACCGTTTTATCTGTCGGATTGGGGTAGTAGCCGCCGTTATCGAGCAACAATTCAAACTTGCCAAGCGGAATGTTGGTGCGGAACACGATTACATCGTTAGAACCCTCGTTGCGGTAGACGATTGCCCTGCGGTCATCCCGATTTTCGTTGCGGCTGTTTTGGAGCATGATGTAGTAGGTCCCAAAGAAGAAAATCTCGCCCATGCCCATTTGGTCCCATTCGTAAATCTCTACGGTCATGTTCATGGACATGGACTCGTATGCCGTGGAGACATCGGGGTATCCGGGCCCGCTCACGTCCGATATATTGAACCGGTAAAGGTGGTTGCGAAGGACGTCTATTAAGTTATTATTTATTGCAAAATCAAGACGGTAGAAAGTTTTGGTGGCGCTGCCGTCATAGTATCCGCCTACCACCACGGCCATGCGGTTGGTGTGGTTTATATCGCCCGATGCGCTGACCGGTCCCATTTTGATGTCGGCTTCGGGAATAAAAATATCCTGCGCACTAAAACCTCCGGTTGCGCTTGTGGTGGCGGGGTATTGGAACCAGTTTTCGGAAAATGTTACCGTAAATGCCGTTGTACCTGCGGGAATGGTCGGCCCGTCAAGATTAGCCACGTCGGGCGCAACGGAATACTGATTATTAGGCCTCAGCACATAAACGTCCGCCAGTCTAAAAGGGATCATATTACCGGCAGTATTCTTTCCGTCCCATGCCCAGCTATCGCCGGTGCCGTCGTAGGTTAGGGCGCCTACTCCTACATCAATACGCGCTATGCAACGAGTCAGTTGCATGGTCTGGATGCTACTTCCAGTTTCGAGTATTAACGCCCCACTTTCTCCCCACATGGGAATCCTTCCACCGGAGGAATACATTTTGCCGGTAATTGATCCGTATATAGCGGCCATGACCTGCTCATAGCCTTTGTTTACAATGGCCTCCGCATCCAAACCGATGGTGGCGCTCAAGATGGACGCTGCGTTGGCCAGCACTATTAGTTTATAGGTATCCGCGAAATTCTTGCTGGGCATGACCGATACCACAAACGACCCCTCGCCGCTGTAAGCGGGGTTGCTGTGTCCGGGACTGCTGGTTACTTCCAATCCCTTCCTAATGGCTGCTAATTGGTTATAACGGTCAAAGACCAGCACGTATATGTCGTCTATCGTATTCTCGTCTGCCAAAGACATGGCCCGACCGGCGGGTCCTGCATAGCTTCCCGGGGTTCTGAGTCTTAGATAAAACAAAGACTCCTCACCTTTCAAGCATCCGCCCGAAAAATTTTCCACGATGCAGGAGGTGGCAGAAACCAAAATCGTTGCCCAAAGCAGTAGACTAATGATTGTTTTCATTTCTTAGCATTTGAAGGTGCAAAGGTATGGCCGTTACTCGCCTAAAACCAGCCACTTTCTGTTTCTGAGCAGGAGTAAAAAAGCAAATTCGTCCCCATCTTTTATTTTTTGAGACAGAAGTTGCTACAAACGGGCTGCATTTTCTACTTAACTTTGCATCTCATATCAGAAGTCGCCATGAAGCAATCATTTTATGATAACTTTCTACAAGCAATCGAAAAGCGCTATCTGCGCAAATCTGACTTAGCCAATGCCCTGATGGAAGTGCTGCCCTTAGAAAAGGAGAGCATCTACCGCCGGTTGCGCAAGGATGTTTTCTTTACCGCCGAGGAGACGATGAGGATTGCCCGCGCATGGAATATATCCATAGACAATATTATCAGCGTAAATCCCAACAAGATTCGCCCGTTTCATTTTAGTATGATAGAATATGTAGCTCCGGAGGAGGCCGACTACGCGATTTTAGAAGACTATAACCATTACTTGGAAGTTATTGGTCGGTCTCCCAACGGGAGGATGGTCGAGGTGGTGAACGCCCTGCCTCGGTCTCTATACTGCCGCAGCGAGCATCTGACGCGCTTCTTTACCATGAAGTGGCTGTACAAATATGGCCCGCCTCAAGAAACAATCCCCTTTAGCGATATCCGGATACCGGAGCGCATGAGGAAGTTGGACTTGGAGTATGTGCGGCTCGTGCATCACATATCGGAGGTACACTCCATACACGACAGCCGTTTTGTGGAGCATTTTGTAGACGATATCCTCTATTTTCACTCGATTGGGATGATTAAGGAGGAGGATGTAGACCTGCTGAGGGAAGAATTGCTTACACTGATAGATTATATGGCGGATGTAGCCAGCACCGGACGCTTCCACCACACAGGGAACAAACTGTTCTTCTATTTATCGCATACATGGTTAGACACCGAATACCACCTCTTTGAATCGGAACATTTGACTTTAAGCTCCGTCAATATATTAGAGCGCAACTCTATTGCCTCCTCCGATAAAAAGGTCTTTGACAAATTCATGAACATGGTTCAATCCATCAAACGCTCCTCTGTGCTGATATCGAGGAGCAACACCCTGCAACAGGTTGAGTTTTTTACCCGTCAGCGGGATATTGTGGCCTCGCTTTTGTCCACGCCTGCCGAGTAACAAGAGAAGGCTGCCTCGTTTTGAGACAGCCTCTTTTGAATTGTTTATACCAAAGGGGTTATTTGCTCGGAACGCCGTTTGGAGCGAGGCGATTATTGCCCCAATGAGCATCCCATGGAGCGGGCTGGCTGTCCGGGTCTGACGACTCAAGCAGCAGGTCGGTAAAGTGGCTGCCGTACTTCATGGCGTTGCCGGTAAAGTACATCAAGTTGTCGAGGAATATGCCGCGGTTGTTGGTTAAGTAGGTTGCGCTCCAAAATATCTGCGATTCGCCTATCCACATAAACTTTCTCTTGATGTCAATAATCAGCATGGCATGGTCGGTGTTGTTGTTTCTGGTCATCAGTACAACCGCCCCGGAAGGCCACGGGCCGGGAAGAACTGTGCTGACCCCGTCGCTGTAGAAGTCGGCCACCAATCCGGGACTAAGCGGGGTATTGCCACGGGCCGTCAAGAACTCAAAGAGTTTGGTGCTTGACGGTAATAAGCGCGCATTGGCGGTGCCGGTATATAGTATGTTATTGTATCCTGCTCCATTCCTTTTCAGCGGCGAATTGGCGTTGTTCACCGGTCCTAGGCCGTTGTTGTCTTGAGACGATATTACCGTCCATGCATCCCTGTTGTCTATAAAATTATTGACAACTGACCAATTGTAATTGGTGCCGGAACTGCCGCTTATATGAGGTACCACGTGCAGGTAGGTAACATTGGACGCAATACTGGCTGCATTCATGTTGCCGACTCCGCTCCGCGT
>Ga0123353_10016595_pt1 | contig 10772 bp, 4 predicted proteins | sample TergutLab28metaG_3_FD_92763 | JGI IMG/M metagenome (GOLD analysis project Ga0123353, IMG submission 92763) | Labiotermes labralis P3 segment gut microbial communities from Petit-Saut dam, French Guiana - Lab288 P3 | ecosystem: Host-associated > Arthropoda: Insects > Digestive system > Gut ... | reverse complement strand
TGCTTGTGATTCCAACATTGCCCTAACCGCGCTTTGAAATGCTTTTCCGGCTCCCCTGTTTTCGTACTCTCCAAAATTCGAAAGCCAACTATCCCAGAATTCGGACTCCGATAATTGGAGCGGGTTCTTACCAATCTCTGTGAGCAAAAACTTACGTACCTGTGGTTCGGTCGCGTCTCGACTCGTCGACACCGGTTTGTTAATTGTGATTTTGATCGTGTGAAGATATGGCCCATACTGCTTCGCATCTTCGGGGTCGCTCGTGAAGTAAAAACCCGGACCCTCCTGGTCGTTGCGCGGAGAATATCGGTCGTTATCCAGCTTGTCAAACGTCCACCACGCGGAGGTCTTGGAATTGTTCGATCCGTGGTAAACAGTATACGTGGCCACTATTACTCCAATGACTGTATTTGAGCAGGTGTGAGTTCTTCATCAAAGACCTGTATGCAATCAATCCAGCATTCTCCAGCGTTTCGGAGAAAATTGATCGTCGGTGGTATGGTTATGAAACTTGGCTGATTCCAGCTAATTGCGGTCGTCGGCTCTAAGTCTTTTCCATCAAAGTAAAGGTGACAATCCGAAACGCCGCGCACGACCGTTATACGCACCCATCTCTCGTTCAGTGCCGCTATTCCGTTCAGCGACACACTATATGTCGCGCTTTGAATTCCCATTGAAAGATAAATATTGGTACCCGCTGGATTTGTGTCTAAGCTCGAATTAATGACCGACTCAAAGCTAAATAAGGTGGTAATGTCAAACCATGAAGTCCTGCGCACGTAAAAGTCAACTGTCCATGTGTTCTTGTCGACAAAAGCACCATTCAGATGGTTTGGCACACTGAGCAGATACCCATCACCATTAGCTCGACCATAAGACTGAGTGCCGGTATTTTTATAGTCGGAAACCAAAACTCCATTTGCAATTAAACCGGTGCCGACGTTTATCAACCCGTTTGTGCTTTGTACTGGTGCCTGTTCGAAGTTGAATGCCCATAGTGGTTGAGGGCCGGGCGGTGGCGGCTCCTCGCCCTTAATTGCGTTCTGGAAACATACTAAGCGCACATCTGATTTTGTCATGGTGTCGCCTTGTTTAGTATCGACGGATTCGTCAAACTTTCATTTATCAACCGTCGAACGCATTGAGATCATATGGGAACGTTGGGAGTTCGTTAATTGAGAACACCTGCGTCACGCTCCATCGACTCCACTCAATCAGTTCCTCGCCACGAACCCGCACGTGCCATTGATACTCACCACCGCGCTCCAGTACAGGCGCATCCATGGAATACTCAGCATACGAATCAGGGGACGCTTGCGTGTCCTGCCACATCGGTGTACCCCAGTGGCTCGGCGGTAATACGGTTCCGTAGTATGGTGCAATTTGAATGTGGTATCCTTGTTGCACGTCGTCGCCGGAAAATTGCCATTTAAAGTCAACAAGTATTAAATCTGAGTATTGAACGAAGTGTCCATATTCTTGCTCTCCGACAGGTACAAAATTGTGATCCCGCACCAAAAAGACTGGTTTGTTCATGCGCGTTACTTGTAATTCCTTAGGGGGCGGTGGTCTTGTCGTTATACCTAACGACGTGAAGACCGGGCACCAGTTCGTATGTTCGAACCCCTTATATTCAAACCACTCCCCTAAACGCATTATTCTCATATAAACATCAAACTGTGAAGGTGTTGGCACTGTAAGTTCGTTGACGCCGATTATTTCTGGAACATATACGACAGTCGTTGCAAACTTAGCATCTTCTGGTTCATATTCAGTCAATTCTCCCTCATCAAGCCCGACAATCGATTCCGTGATGAAATGAACAATACCTAGCCGCCCATATGAGTCGTCAGCACCAGTCACTCGTATCCATAACTTACCTATTCCGGCAAAGATTGGAGATTTTGGGAGTGCTCTCCAGTTGAAAATTTCATCAGGATGTTCAATTGCGACTTCGACTAGACCTTCTCCGTCTTGAAGCAAATTAACTGACCGCCAAAGAAGTTCGTTCCTTGAAACCAAAATAAGTTCATCCCCATCGTTCTTTTCCTCACGAAACTCATATTGCGTCCCTAAAGTGAAGTCTATCGAAGTCCTCGTGCTCGTAAGTACTTCTGGATTGTCCGTAGCTTGAAACAAAAATCGCGCATTCGGAGTGTCGTCCTGCCAAGACACTTTCAGATAGTTTTCTGAATAACGCCCTTCTGCGTCAATAACGGCTTTCATTACCGAACCATCTTTAGCGTCCGTTTTAAGATTCAGCATTCCGCGATGGTGTTCAGATATTAAAATCTCAGTCGTCTCAAATAGGCTGTTTTCAACCGTGCTATCAACCACGTCAGCATCAATACTTATCATCCTAATTCTCGCACCAGTTGCCACTTTGCACTTCACCCACCATGCGTCCGGCCACTCATCGTTCACTTGTAAGTACATCCCATCTTCATCGGCGAGCTGGTTGCGCTCCACTTTTATCCAGTCTGTCGGAGCGTCAGTTCCCACCATTGGACACACCCACATTTCTTCAACGGGATCACCATCCACCACGATTGACTTCCCGCGCAATGGTTGCCCATTTCCAATTGGACCCCATACAATATCTTGCGCTATGTTGCTTATCCAGCCGCCGCCATCCTCTAACGGCACTTCCGTCACGTCTCCATCAATAGTTACACCAGTTGGCGTCATTGTTTCGACGGTCCGCCTACCGGATCGGAACGTTTCATCCGTCATGGACAACGACGCATCTGACTTCTTGGCCCAAATCTGGTCGATGTCATCGTTGTCTAATTTTCTATACCAGACATTAACGTCCGACAACGCGCTTCCTGATCCAAATACGGAATCTGACACACTTCCATTATAAGCACCGCCAATGTAAACATGCTCAATCGTCGCATTATTTGCCCACTGGAGCGACTGTTCACACACAATCCCATCGTCCGTTCGAAACGTAATTGTCCGATCCTGATGTCCAACCTTTTCATCCGTTTCCACAGTCACCAATAGCTGATTCGCGTGCCCCACGTCCGTTGACTGTATATGATGCACATATCCACTCGTCAGTTTGAACGACATCACTATGCCATTCGTTACCTCGTCATTTGGACGATAAAACGCACCAATCGTCCAAACCGGTGGGTCTTGCACCACTATTCGTACCACAGCACCATCATCAATTGCATATGCTATCGGATACGTTTGCGATTCAACACATATAGGTTCTTCTATCGTGACGTCCCACTTGCATGGGCCATGCGACATGTTGCCTCGGTCATTCACATGCAGTCGCACCACTAACTCCGGCACCCTAGGCGCGTCTCCAGTCCAATCAAGCACCCAGTTAAACGGAACGGTGTGACGAATGCCTTTTCCACGCCCGTCCTTGCGCGTTGAGGCCACGACGGTACGAGAGGACCCACTTTCCTGTCCATCTATTTCGATGGCCACCGTAACCCCAAAATCAACGTCACATTCGACCACAATCTCTCCACGCATTCGCCCCATGAGGCGCGTCGTTTCCCAGTCAAGGAATTCACGACGCACCACCGCACTATTCCACCATCCATCCTCTTCTCCAACCATGACAGCCGAAACTGGACCTGCTCCGGGTACTATCACTGTGCCACTCGGTATCCAAGATGGCGATATATATCCAGCCACGTCCCCAACAACAGGGCCACCAAATACGTGATTCGTGCCGTCCACCACCACGTCTCGTGGCGATGTGTCTCCAAGCATGTGTCCACCAAAAACGTCTGTCGCACTTATCGTGCGATCTGGAGATGTGTCTTTCAGTTCTAATGTCTTGCCTTGTAGCGTACCGCGCCACCAATGCATGTTCGACACGTCCGGTACGTTTCCGGCCCTCACCGACACCGTGTCGGGTACATCGTTGCGCCCTTCTATTGGCTGAAACTGGATACGCACAGCCTTTATGCCGGACTGTCTCGCTGTCAATTCGACCATCACGTCGAGCTTATCAACTACCAACTCGTAATTGCGCGCCCATGTCCACGGCACCCATCTTTCAGCCCCGCGAATCCATATATTATGCGCCACCTGTCCCACAACGCGCAACCCCTTTATCACCACCGGTTGCTTCCAGTCATATGATGCCATGCACAATGCACGATCCACCCTCACATACCGCATCGGGTCCTGCTGTTGCCATGTGCGAACGAGTTCATGCCGCGCCCGCAATATAGCATAATCGCCGCGCAATATCGTCTGTTGCGCCGCCTGCCCGACCGTCCATTCAGGTACTGCCCATATCATTCCAGACATGTTTATCCCGTCAACGTTACGCTCGTCACACTACCAGCACCCACTCCATTGGTCCATGTTTGATATCCGGACACTGGTGGCGCGCCCATGTTTGATACCAAATTTGCACCGTTGCTCACCCAAAACGCCATGCTGTCTCCCACTCCGTTCGGATCACCATGATTTGTGTTGCCAAGGTGGTATTCACTTGGCCAACTGCTATATTGCGCCACATACAACACCGCATACGGAGCATCCACCTTTACCCATCGAGGCCGCTGATCTGTCCCCCATGCAGCACCGCGCCTGTATACTCCAGCAAGTGCGCGCCCATGCCCTGTCGGATTCACGCCGACAACCGTCACCTCAAATCCCTTCGTCAAGTCAATGACTGTCGAGGTGCCACGTCTGTCATCAAGCCACGTCGCAAACGCAGCATATTGTGGGTCCATCTGCGGGTACGAGTACGTCCGCGCACTGTACGGCAATATAACGTCCGGTGTGCCGTCAACGTTTATGTCGTTCGTTTCTCCGAACCATATACCGAGTTGCACGTCGCCGTCCGTATCATCATCTGCGTCAGTTACGTCCCACGTAATAATGCGGTCCGTGCGCGGCCATGTGGATGCCATGCTTGTCACCGTTTGATACAACGGTTCAGGTGGTTCTGGTGGAATGATTAATTCGCGCTCCAACACCACTCCGGTCGACGCGCGCAACAATGAGTATGTCGCCGTGGTCGGTCCTTCATCCGTCACGACCGACTCACCTTCAACCATGGGTCTATCAACCCCGCTCGCGTACACTGGCTCGTGGAATGAATCAACCCACACGCTACGGATTGTCGGATCAACCTGTTGTAGCCGTATTTCACCGCCCGTATCATATTCTCCCGCTACCACGACACCGTTTATGTAAGCCACGCGATCCCATGAATCTGAGTTCGTAATCTCCTGATGTTCGCGTCCGACATCCATGAATCCATCAGTGTATCCGCTACTCTTGCCCCTCCTTGGATCGACCAAATGAATCAATATGTCATCCCAGCTTTTTGCTTCCACTCCGGGTTGGTTCATATTAACCGTGATGAGGTCTTTCCATCCAACGAGACGCCACGGTTCAGCCATGCGGTTCCAGCGACCGTCTCGCCGCAACACGCGCCCATCTCCCCACAATCCCATGCCGCCAGTCACGCCCCTTTTGGCGAAGCACACCTTGCTCTGCGTCCACATGTCTCTCCAACATAACCACGTCTTTCCGTCTTCCGACAGCGTTGGCTTGTAAAACCAAAATCCATGTTTCGACAAGTCAGCTACACCAACTGACGGTAAAACGGACGGCACCGCACTCCAATACCACTCGCCATCCAATGGAGCGACCATCTCGTGACGCTGAATATACAATACACTAGTGGCGTCCATATGTACCTTCCGCCGTCTTTCGAATAGTACTAGTATTCCGTCGCCGCACTTCTCGACCAGGCACTTCTTATTTAGAACGAATAGGAGTCCTTAGGTTCCTCTCCCGGCAACACGTCCCTTGCGAACACAATCAGGGTCGGCAATGGTGAAGCCCACGTCCTGCGTATGTTTCTGTTGCCAGTCCCCTTGTTGACAATCGCCGGGGTAATGACTAGTCCACCTTCCAGCAATCCTCCCGTCCGCTCCATGATGCGCACCGCGTCTCCTGACCCGCTACTAGACCCGCTTCCTGGCAAGGTCCAATCATAAGACTTGATCGGAGGCGCAAACACCTTAATGTTCCCAACAAGTATGCAGTCAGGTGGACCGGAGAAAATGACAGGTCTAAGCCTGTACCTAATCATGCGCGGTCCCATGCGTTCTATTTGTTCACTAAACCATCCCTCAGCCGTTTCTAGCCCCCCTGGCGTGTATCCTATGGTCGTCCTTACCACTCCGTTTGCGATGCCTTGCACTATAATTGGTTGCGCATACATTGGTTCAGGATTAAATACCAACCACTTTAGGGTGCGCTCGGCGTATCTGTTGTTGTGATCACGAAACTTTTCAGACACCATTTCCAGCGTTCCATCTAACGTCGGGCTACTACCACCTCTCGCTCCTGGCATTGGACTAAACATTTCACAAATGGCACCACGCTCCACCTGAGCCTCCCAATTTTTCCCACGCTGTTCCACTTCCGCCATCATTGTGACGGTCGAGCGTCCCTGATACCACGACACAACTTCGATCATTGACGGTGCCGACCTTGTATCAAGTTGGAAAAGTTTGTTAAGATCATCTATCCGTCGTGTTTCAGTAACGGTCGTAGTACCACCGGTTGGGGTCGGAACAGTCACTTGCACATCTGCATATACTGGCATTATAATCTCGCCGGTACGGTGGTCATAAATGTATTTATATTCTCGCACATAGAAAAAGTCCCTTATCTCCTCCATTACTTCTCCGGGATTGTCGGGGTCTGGCACTATCACGCGGACGCCAGTGACCTTATCCACCACCACCCTAGCCCCTTTAATGGCCGTAACGTCGTCGCTTATTTGCTCCTCGTCCGGATCGATACGATCGGCAGTGACGACGCCCCAGTTCGAATGCACCTTTACCTTGAATATCTTCAACGGACGTTGCTGGAGTTTGGTCCTCTGACCATACGTATAAAATTCGACCGTAGGAGAGTTCGTCGTGGTGAGTTCATTTGCGTTGTAATTCATCCCTATCACTTCGCAACGGCGCATCCCGCCCCGATACATCGTCGCAATGACTTCCCATTCTTTCCACTCGCCGTTCGAAGGAAGAGGTTGACGGCACGAAAACTTGACCGCAGCATTATCGCCGTCCTTTTTAATCGCACTATGATTAGCTATCAAAAATTCTTGCCAATACTCCTCCATGTCGTCAGGGTCGGTATCCAACTTGCCCTTAATCCTCAGTTTGGCGTTACGGAGTTGACCCTCTTCCCAATCGGCGGGTCCCGTCGCGTTATTCAACACGAAATCACCGCCAGCCACATAATATGTGCCAGTATTGTCGACTCCTCCTTGTTCTCCCCCGCTTTCATATTCGACCGAAATTGGATATGAAGTAACCCGCAACCGAGACCCGCGAACGAAGTTCATGTCCTTCTGATCAAACACGAACGACGCATTCGCGGAGGTCTCCTGTCGCGTCGCGTCGTCCCACTTGGTGACGCGATATTTTCCCTTCTCCATTCTCGTGCACTGCACCACCGTGGCCCATGTTTCCTGTCGGCGGTCGTAAATTTCTATCTTATATCCCGGAGGATCGTCTCCCAACCAGTCAGCCCCAAACCCGGACGCCCCTCCCGATTCCTTCTGTCCGTCGTTGATGCCATCCACCTTGACGACGATGGAATTCACGAACGCCTGCGGCTCGTTCGTGGGGGCATATTCGTACGTCCATATGCCGTCTCCGGGCGTGAAGACGCCCGGCACCCCGCGCGTCGGATTGTTCCATTCCTTTTCCGGGTCCCAAAACAGCTTCGTTCCACATCTTGAACACACTGGAGAATCCAGCGATATGACGGTCTGACTAAGTACGTTGGACGCGTAATAGGACCGCGCCGCCGCTACGGTCATGTTGCTCGTCGCAATGAAACACGCCCCCACGTTAGGGCATATCGCGCCGCTATATTCAACCTTTGGCGGTTGCTTGTACCAATCCCGCGCCGACATGAGCGCGGCCACATTGTTAAGTCGCATTTCGAACGACTGCGGCTGGTCGTCGACTGACTCCCAAAACCATCCGTATTTCGCCTCCCCGTCCTTGGCTTCGTCAAAGTTTAACGGACTCTTATCCGGTTCGTCAGGTTCCACCAGTTGCGCGTCCCTCGACGCATCGAGGATCAGGTTCCACGGACTGTACGTCCTCGCGGGGTTGCTGCCGTCCTTAGCCACCTTTAGCCATGGACTGCTGTTCATGTGCACTATGCGGGCCTTGGGGTCCCTCTCGCGCTTCCACGTTATGTGCTCCTCACCCTCTCCTTCCGGGTCGTTTTCGTCCGATATGACGGTCCGTATCATGGTCGGCGGTGCCTCTTCCTCGCCGTCCATCTTCGGCATGTGGTGGTCGTCATTAATGACGTATCCGAGCACCGGTGGCCCGGTCCTCTTGATGCGATAATTCCAATCCACCACGTTCTCAGGTAGGGTGTCCGGCCCCGCCGTCTTGATGGGGAAGTTGTTGGACGCTATATATTCAAGCATTTCTTTGAGCGACTTCCCGCCCTTTGCTATCCAACCGCCCTTCCCGTCAATTGGATAATTTGCTCGCTTCTTCCATATTTCCTGCATGACGTCAGTGACGTCCATTGCGTTCGTCTGGTTCCCTATCCGCTCGAAGTTGATTCCATCTCCCGCCAACACCACCACTTCGGTGCCGCTGTTCCACCTGTCCAACTGCGCCTGGTTGACGAGTTCACGGACCGGGATGTATCGACCGGTCTGGTTCATCCCGCCGTAATCAAACATCCCCTGGATGTCCTGGAGCGAGTTGTTCAGGTAATCCACCATGTCGTACGCCACCCGGAACGTCCGCGTGGTGCGCTTACCCGCCCCCGATGCCGCCAGCTCTATCGTGTGCACGTTGTTGTGGTACCGCCACTCGATGTCGTCTATCGTGACGGCGCGCCACATGTCCACCTCATCCCTCGTGTAGGAAAAGTTCTTGCCGTATCCACCCCATGACACCACGTTCTGAAACGGCGCGTTTCCGGGCTTTCCCCATGGCGGATCGACGTAAAACGCTATGCGCCCGTAGCGCGTCAGCGTCCCTATCGGCATGGTCTGGTTATATAGTCCGGTCTGCCACATGCGCCCGTAGTGTATGCTGTGCGCATATGGGGTGCGCGGATTTTGCAGGTAGTCGAAGCAGTTCCGGTTCTGCAACCACATGTTAAAGAGGTCACTTGGCAGGGCGTCCAGCCGCTGGTACACACCCTCAGGCCCGCGCTTGGACCACAGATACGCGTTAGGCGGATACCACTCTCCGGACGTGGACGGCGGCTCCGCCCACTGCTCCCGCGCCCATGTCAGTCCCCCCGCCAGGAAGGGTGACTGGTCCATCCATGCCTCCAATGACAGTACCGTACCCCTGTTCATGATCGGCACCTCGATCATGGCACCGTCCACGTCCTCCTCCACGGACGCCACGTTGTACACGTCCCCCGTGTCGCCCAAAAACGTCACCTGGTCCTTGTTCCACCACATGTCGTAGGGTTCGATGGCCTGCGACCCGCTCCCGTCCAAGTCGTGCGACTCGACCGTGTTGCCCGACCCCCGCGCAAACGCGAAGTGGTGGTAGTGCATCCGGGCGACCCGCGCCGTGTATGACCCCGCGCTCACCTCACCGGGAGGCGGCATCTCTATCTGCGTACCGGGTCTGCATATGAGCCACGCCTTCACGATGTCCTTGTCGAGGGGGATGTATCCATGGAGGCCATACTTGCAGCTACAACGGAGTTCCGGGCCGGCCTTGGCATGGTTCGGGTTGCGGTCATTGCCGTCGTATATGGTCCCGATCATGCCCCGCGCCCGCCACCACAAGGGGTCTGTGGGGTAATATATCCTAATCGTCTTCTGGAAGAGCGGGGCGTAAAACTCATAGTAGGTGCGCTTGCCGGTGGTGGTCCCGGCGGTCGTGAAGACCTTCACGTAGGCGGGCTTCTGATACAGGTAGTCGAAGTGCGGGGTCCCACCCATGCGCCCCCCGTTCTGCCCGGTGGGTTCGGCGAAGGTGGGGCGCCTGTCCCGCATGCCGTGGTGGGCGGGGTCTCCGCCGATGACGTATCCGATGGTGGGCTGGAGCCGGTTTCGGAGCTGCACTATCTCCCTTACCCCTACCATCTTTAGTCCACCTGCATTAGTGGTCTGGGCGTTACTTAACTGTCCGTGGTATGGGCTGATCCAGCGTCGGTCGAAGGTGGAATCGAAGAAGCGGGGTTCCATACCCCTCGTCCCGTACTCCTTGGCCATCAGGTCCTTGCCCCCGCGCTCGACGGGGTTGTAGGAGAAATATTTGCGGTATTCATCGCGCTTGATGCGTGGCCACGCGACCGGGACCTCCACCATGGACTCGCGCACCCGGATGCTGGTGTCATAATCACGGGGGAGGGGGCCGTTCATCTTCCAGTCGTCGGGCTGGTTGCTCCACGGGGATGGGGTACTGGTGGCATTAACGGGCTTGTAGTATCCCCTTGACGTCCTCGGTATCCCGTTGCCCCACGGATTCGGGGCGATGTATCCACCCCCGGAGCCGCTAAGCGTGATGCCGTGCGTCCCGTACAACTTTCTGTATGTAAGCCCTGATACTGACCGCATGTTTTATGGCGCTCCTCTTGCTTTTAAGATTATATCTTCCCGCACGTCTCTTAGATCGCCCTTACTAAAATCGGGGCATAAAGGGAGTCAGTGACAAAAACTAGACTGTGTATGACACTGTACACGAAAGCGTGTTTTCTAGTTTCTGGGCCTGTGACATCAAATATCCCAGAGGCGGGGAGATGTACCT
>Ga0123353_10016593_pt1 | contig 10773 bp, 7 predicted proteins | sample TergutLab28metaG_3_FD_92763 | JGI IMG/M metagenome (GOLD analysis project Ga0123353, IMG submission 92763) | Labiotermes labralis P3 segment gut microbial communities from Petit-Saut dam, French Guiana - Lab288 P3 | ecosystem: Host-associated > Arthropoda: Insects > Digestive system > Gut ... | reverse complement strand
TAATTATAAAAAACATTTGAAGTGATAATTTGTCCACTATTTTGAGTTAATAAGCCAAGGTGAGAATTTATTTTCAAAGTAAGATCATCTATATATAGTCTATGATGGTTTTCTGATAAAAGGCTAGATAAACTACAAAACTAATTGAATATGTCTTATTATTGTTAGGATCACCGCTTATATACGAATTATTTTGATGTTGGGGAACATTACCTGAAAAATTGAGAGTAGCATAATCAAAACTTATATTGGAATTTGATGTTTCTAATTCCTTCATAATCCATACATCAAAATTTTTAAAAGTTAGTTCTCCGCTGATATTTTTTAGAGTCACAGGTTCATAAAAAATTAGTTGATATCGGTCGTTTGGATAAAATAGTCCTTCAATGTTGATAGATTTACTAAAAATTTTTGTAGGACGAACTATGTAACAACCTATCAAACTTAAATCGTGGCTGAGATCGATTAAAATTGTTCCTTTATGTTTAACGCGATTTATTACATCCTGAAAATTATAAATATCGGGGTTTCCGTCTACTAATGATTGATTATAATATACAAAGGAAATTGAACGGTTTGGATTAATAGTGATTTCTTCAAGACAGGCACCAAAAGCCTCTCCGTCGCTTAGCATTGCCCTTATTTCATCATCATGGTCTGTGAAACTTCGAAAACTATTTAAACCAAGTCCAGCACCTACTCCATATGGAAAATGTGCGAGGGTATCATGACCATCTGCATAATTCATCGCTCTTGTACTTTCTGGTCTAAACAAATATAGTTCATACGGTGTATCAAGTGACACATGCCGATTTCCCCGAACATCTGGATTTACTCTATAAATTAGCAATCCGGAACCTGGTAAAGCAGTATCGATAGAGCTATGTGTTGTTCTATTTCTATTTTCTAAAAATAAATACTCCGCAGAGGAATTATTTTCTTGATAGGGACTTTTGACTTTATATGCTTTTACACCTTGGGTTGTTCCCATCAAAGGTTGTATATTGTATGTAATGTTTCCAATTTGAACATTTGGATCAATTGTCACTACTTCATTAGGCTCAAACCAGTTCGTATATTTATATTTTAAGTATGCGGTCATCGATGGTAACACTGGGCTTGCATCGAGAGTATTAGTCATTATACACCAAGGTCCCACAGGTCGATAGCCATACCCAAATCCCGAAAACATATCAGGAAAACCAAGGTTATGACCAAACTCATGTGCTAAGATAAATAAACCTGTATCGTGATCTAATATGTTATTTTCGTAATGGACAATGTAATTCTCGATTGTTTTACTGTTTATGGTAGGTTTGTTATTACTTGTATAACTCCTAACGTAATATCCTCCATTGTCAACTCCGCTTATACCTCTCAATATCAATGTGATACTATCGACAGCTCCATCATTATTTATATCTACATTGTAGTTTACCACCCCTAAATGATTTCGAATAAATCTAAAAAGCAATATCCTCTCTCTTTCTCTTCTTTCGTCGCTAGTAACCGTTGTAATATAGTTTGACTCTCTATTACTCGCTCTATAGTCATAATACTCAATATTGGTATGTAGCTTATTATATGAAACTTCACTGTAATAATTCTTTAAATTGCTAAATTTTTCAATATGTTGAAATGTTGGAAAATCATATGGATAACTTTGGTCTGAGAAACTTACATAAACAACTATTTTATTTACGGGATTATTAGATGATGCTTCTGTTGGGCATGTATATGTAGTATCGTTTCTATTGTCTTCTTTAAAATTATATTGAAACGATCTCCTTATATCTTCCCTTAACATTCTTAATTCTTCTAATGCTCTCTCTTGTGCCATTCTAATATCTTTTTCTATTCCTAAATCATCGGCATCATATAGATGCACGGGCAAACCAGTGGATTCCAAATTTCCATCTTCAGCTTGACGAGCATAACACCAATATCCCGATTCTTCGTCTCTGATTACAGTATACCCGTTCCATCTTTCAAAAGCTTCAGGATTATTTTCTCCCCCTACAACTGTTTCTATTGAAATTATTGTTCCATCTGGTTGTTCTTTGTCAAAAATGAAGAGGACAAACTCTTCACCCCATTCTAAAGATATTTCAGAAGGTTGATAGTTGGTGTACGTAGTCAATCCAAAGCAATTACCTGCTATTAAAATAATGGCAATTGTTATAATAATTTCGACAAAACTTTTTTTGTTTTTCATTTTTGACTCCTTAAATATTTTATATAATTTTTCTATATTACTTTTTACGTATGATACCATACTATTATTTAGCCATTTTTTGTCAACATTATTATTAAACAACCAATTATTCCGTTGGAATTTAAGCTTGGTAGCACGATGGATAACCCTCACACCCGGTCCGCTCTGCGTCCACCCCTTCGTCTCAAAGGGAATATAACACCCCGCCAACTGCGTTGCCACCCCTCTCTAGAGGGGAATTATAGCGGACGATACGGAGATCGCTCCTATAGAGGTCAACTACCCCGTCCGCTTCGCGTCCACCCCTTCGTCTCAAAGGGGAATTAGCTGTGTCCGCTCTGCATCCACTGGTCAACTACCCCGTCCTGCTTCGCAGTCCAACTATACATCTCGAAAGGAAATTAAACACCCCGCCTTTGGCACCCCTCTCTAGAGGGGAATATTGGTAGTTGCGTGAAACAGCATATCTATAGGGGAATTAGCTGTGTCTACTCGATTCAATTTAATATACTGCTTCGAGACGAAGATGATTCAATATTGGTTTGGCATCAATATAATGATTAATGTAAAATATGTATGAATAGATTTTCTTCATTAAAGTATTTTTTAGCAATTTCAATGATATCTTCATTTGTCACATTGTTGATTCGAGATTCTCTATCGAGATAGAACTGATAATCATACCCAATAGTAAGCAATGTAGAAATAAATTGAGCTTGGGCAATGACGCTTTCGTCATTTAACTTATGTTGGCCGAGGAGAAAACTTTTTGTTTTTGCTAACTCACTGTTTGTGACTCCGTCTTTTTTTATATCATTTAGAATGTCAGATAATATTTTTACGGCTTGCTTTTCTTGTTTTTTGTCTACAATCGTATACATTTGAAAATAACCAATATCTTGCAGTATATCAATATCAAAATCAGCAGAATAAGCTATTCCAAATACTTCACGGAGCAATGTGAACATTCGAGAACATATATCACCACCTACAATCTGTGCAAGAACGCTCATAGCAGTTGTTAATCGTCTGTCAGAGCCTGACATGCAAAACCCACCAAAGCTAATAATAGACTGGCTAATATCTTTATTATGGTAGATAATTTTTTTAGTAGATGGTTCGACGATAATACTACGAGTTCTCATATTATTATTAAATATATTACGAGAAAAAATTTTATCTATGTATTCATAAATTTCTGTAAACTCTATATCACCAACTATACACAAAGTAGCTGGAGATAGTAATATTTTATTTAAATACCAACCTTCTATATCTTTAAGTGTATAATTTGAAAGTGTTCTTGTTGAACCTTCTTTAGATACAAGGTTGCTATCTTTTCCGAACACCATTTTTTTCCATCTATAAATAGCTTCTTCTTGCGGGTAATCATTTCTACGAAGTATATTATCATTGTATGTATTTATTAGTCTCTCAATGTATTCAGGGGGGAAAACAGGGTGAAAAAGCACATTAGAAAGAAAGATCAGAGCACTGAACAGATTTTCTTTGAAACATTTGAAACGCAATTTTGTAGTTTCCTTACCATTCGAAATAGTGAAATAAATACCATTATCAGAACAAAATTCAAGGCATTGTGTGTAATCCATTTTTTTATTTCCATACATTAGTAGAGATGAAGTTAGGTGATTCAAACCAAGAGTATTGGATTGTTCGTCAAGTTGGGAAACTCCTAAAGCTAAAGACACCCCGCAAATAGATTTTTCTTTTGTTTTTTTTAATAATACTTTTAATCCATTTGGCATGATCAGTTGAGAATGATCAATATCATGTTCAGAAGATCTGCTTGAATAGGTGTACTTATTTGTAGTAGCATCATTATATTTTCGATCATCGAAATTTAGATCTTTAGTTAGTGCAGTGTTATAGTTTTGATACCTATATGTAAGATTTTTTGACAGAGTTTTAAAATGTGGCGAATTAGGTGAGGTAGGGTGAGGTAATATGCTTAGATCTAAGGGTTTTTCACCAGTAAAAATTATATGTAATTTCTTTAGACCATAATATTCGTCTAATTGATTTCTAATATCATATTTACTTACTTTTTCTATATTGTTTGTATAATTAAAAAAGGTATGATACTCGTTTAAAATTTCTTCGTTACCTAATGATTGTGCTAAACTTTCCATATATTCGAAAACATATTCAGATGATATTAAAAGTTCTTTTTTAATTTGTTCTATTTCATCGACAGCCAATCCATTTCTATATATTAATATAATTTCTTCTAAAAAAACGGAAACTATTTTTAATAAATCAGCATCTTTTCGTGGATGTATTAAAATAATCATTAAACCATCTGATTTCCCAGAGATAGAGTGCACTTTTAAAGAATTAATTAAATTTTCTTGAATGTATAATCTTTTATATAATCTTGATTTATTCCCTATTGCAAATGCTTTTCCGATTACGGTTAGTGCGTTTGATTGTGGTTTGTTATCAGATACCTCTGGTAAGACAAATGCTAACATATTACTTTTTATATCTTTTGGGTAATGGAGTGCAGGAGGATACAAGCTAATTCTATCCGGGGGATAAATAGTAGGAGTTTCTACAAGTATTGGACATGATCTGGTAATTAGCTGATTTACTTCGAACTTTTCTGCTACTTTCTTTTTCAAAGTATCTACTATAAAATCACCTGATATACATAAAAACATATTTTCTATATGGTAATATTTTTGATAGAACTCTCTGAGATCGTTAGATTTAGCTTCACTTAAAGATTTGGAGTTACCGATTATCAATCTATTGTAAGAACTATTATTTAATAAGAAATTTGGTATGTTTTCTATGAAACTATCTTCTGGATCATTCTCTATTTGTTTTAACTCCTCAAAAATAACACCCTTTTCTGTGATAAAATCATTATCTGAAAAATTGACTTTAAATGCAATTTCAGATAGTAATTCTAATCCCTCAGATATATATTCTGAAGGTATTGTTAAATAAAAACATGTTGATTCGTAGTCTGTGTATGCGTTTAAAGTTGATCCAAAAATCGAAGCTTTATCCATCAATGAATTATTTGGGTAATTAATTGTTGATTTAAATGCAAGGTGTTCCATAAAATGGCTAAATCCAGCTTCACTTTCAGTTTCATAAGCAGATCCTACTTTGACGAATAAGTGTAGACTGACTAATGCTGATGAACTATCCTTTGCGTAAATAACTTTAAACTTGTTAGCCACGTAGAAATGGCCTATCTTTTCTTTTGCTGATTTATTATTCAAACGGCATTTCCTCTAGTTTAATATATATAAGACTTAAAAAAGGACTTATTAGTTTCGATGGGTTTATTTTCAGAGTCATATAAATGTAATATTTTTTTAAGTAGTATCTTATTATCATTTTTTTTCAACATAAGCATAAGCGTTGTGATTGTGTATTGATTCTATGTTTTCTGATTCTACACAAAACCAGTCAATTCTTTTATCACTTTGTAAAATTAAGGTGATATTTCGTACTATATCTTCAACGAATGTAGGATTTTTAAAGGCTTTCTCAGTTACATATTTTTCATCAGGTCTTTTCAAGAGTGAATATATTTCACAACTGGCAGTTTTTTCAGCTATTTCTATTAATTCTTCCAACCAAACAAACTCATTATATCTAACCATGATAGTCACATATGACCTTTGGTTGTGGGCTCCAAATAGGCTGATTTCTTTTGAACAAGGACATAAAGTTGTTATTGGCACAGTCACCCCCATCAGAAAAATAAATTTATCTGATAATGAAGCTTCAAACACACAATCATAATCTAACAGTGAATTTATCTTGCTCACAGGTGCAGTTTTTTTTATGAAATAAGGAAATTTTAATTTGATGTATGCTTTTTCGGATTTTAATGCTATTTTTATATCACTACAAAGGTTCTCTAGATTGTTAATAATAGTATCTTTATGATAGTTATTTAGTACTTCCAAGAATCTGCTCATATGGGTACCCCGATGATTGTGTGGGAGGTCAACAAAAATATCAATATCGGCTATTGTCTGCTGCTTTTCGTAATGTTTATCTTCCACAATTATTGGATATCGTATTTTTTTAACACCCACTTTTTCAATTTGGATATTTCTATAATCTTCTTGACTCTGGATATCTGACTTCATATAATCGCTCTATTTACATTGTGTTCTAGGAGCAAAAAAAATATTTTTCTTTTTAAAAGCTAACTATTAGAGACTTTGTTCACATTTGGCATAACAATACATGTGAATCATCACTATAATAACTTCTATCTTTTTCCTATTGAAATGAAACTTCCTTTTACAAATATTATTACAAAATAGTTTCTATGTAGTAATATTATGTTTTACTTATTATTTGCAAGATAAAGTATTTTGACTACTTCATGATAGTGATATCACATTTATTCAGCTAATATTGAGCACTTAAAAGGCAAAAAAGGAAATAGAACAAAGTGTATATATTTTTTAATCAATGTGGAAAATTGAGATTTCTTTTAGTGAGTAGTCTTTGATAATATTGCCATAATGAGCTAGTTAGGTTTATAATTTTTTAAAAACATTATTGTTTTTAGTTTAAGAATATAGATTTTATAATTTATGTTATAATTATGTTTAGTTTCTTTATAAAAAGCATAAAGAAGTGATAAAAATTAGTTTAAAATTAAATAGTTATAATACTTGTTTAGTATAAATAAACAAGATAGAAAAATCCAAACCTTCCCGTCCCTGGGAAAACCGTTTTCACGGCAAGAATCCTTTCTTTATTGTATGGACTTCTTTAGATAGCTTGTTTTAACAGATCGTCTGGTAATAATCGATATTTGATATCATAGTCTTGATTATCAATGATGAGTTGTTTAGCTAGTCTAGTTTTTGTGTTGATAAGAATAGGGCCTTTTAAGTTACCTGTCATTTGAGAAGGGTCGGCAGGTACGGTCACAATGATAAGCACTATTACATCCTTTGCGTCTTCTATTTCGATATCTGCTAGATCGTTTTTCTTTACATCAATTTGATATCCAGGATAAAAGAGATTTGGATCTGTGACAACGAAGGATATAGATGGTTCTTCAGTAGATTGTAGCCATTTTAGAGGGGAGTTTTCATCTACATCGATGATAGCATATTTTTTTAGATTCGGAAAACCAAGTATTCCTGTGGGGAAATTTATAAATGTGTCTTCATTTAATATAATTTCTCCGAAATTTGAAGTGTTTACTTTCATTTTTTACTCCTTGTATTTTTATATATAATTTAATAAACTTGTTGGAAAGACTTTTGATAAGGCTGCAATAGATGCGTTTAAAGCATTCTCAGCCATCCCAAATCTAGTGAGTACTTCAACTACGTCTAATTTTTCAATATTTTGGATACTTTCGATAACATTTTCTCTTAAAGAGACTAAATTGTTTTTTGTTATTTCTAATCGGTTTAGCTCTAAACCCATTGATGTGACTTTTTTTTGCATTTCAGTTTGTAGTTTATTAAAATGCCCGAGTGCTTCTTGGATTTCTAGTCCATTACCGTGTTCACAAGCATTTTTTAGTTGATACAATTTTTCGAAGAAGTCTGTATCTTCAAATAAGCTTTTCCCTGTGATATTGGTAAGTACTCTACTATACATATTATTATTAAATTCTATAGATTCGTCATTCCCCATGTATTTGCCAGCTACAACTTGTAACCGAAATTCATCTCCGACACCAAACATTTCTGGACGGAAAGTCATAGTAAGGCCCGTATCATTACCTTCTGAATCGATGATACTGATTGTCAGGTTTGTTAAATCTAGAGGGTCAGACCAAGTAATACCACCATCATTTGATATTTGATACTTTGCTGGAGGCTGAAGATGTAAAGGATCGGCTACATAACCTTCTTGAGTAAATTTAATAATAAACTCTGCTGTTCCAGTATAAGACCCACCTGCTTCAACTATATTATTATATAAATTGTTTGTGGATGCTAGTGGTGTAAGTATTCTACCACCGAGGGAGTAGGCTTGGTATTCGCCATTCGTTCCAGCAAAGATATATCTATCTCTCACTTTTGTATTTGCATATCCAATTGCTTCGTTTATTAGCTCTTGTATTTGTGCAGCTGCAATTTCTTTTTCCATATCTGAGGCAGTTTCTGTAGCTACCGATTCTGCAATAGAACGTACCCTTGCTAGCAAGTCATTTATATGATTTAAAGTAGAATCGCCTTGTCGTAAGTACTCTTCTGCGTCCCTAATGTTTTCTACATATTGATTATAAGCTGTATAATTACCATGATGTCTAATAGCTGTAGCTAATCCGAGAGGATCGTCAGAAAGTCTATTTATCCTTCTTTCAGTTGCTATCATTTCGTTATAATTTGCATATTCTGTCATATTGTAATTAACTTGTTTTACTAAGCCTTGCATCATTGTGTTTGTTGTTACGCGCATTTTGCTTTCTCCTTGATTATATTCAAAGACTAAAAAGTCCTATTTAAGAATTTTTGTTAATTCTCTTATTGATAATAACATTTAAATCAACAAGTGCCGAATTATCTATCATTGCTTGTGAAGCTTCTTGGTTTTCGAGTAATATTCTATCATATACTTCTTTACGATAGACTCGAGTGTCCTTTGGCGCCTTGATACCTATCTTAACTGCACCTTTAGTTATATCTGTGATTACTATTTCCACTTCATCTCCAATACAAATAGATTCACTTGATTTTCTTGTTAAAACTAACATTTCTCACCTTCCCTGGTATTATTATTAATAGATTTTTCATCTTATTAGTCCTAAAATTGTTTTAAGCATGTCATCTGCTACAGAAATAATTTTTGCAGCTGCTTGATAAGCTTGTTGATATTGCATTAAATTTGCGGTTTCCTCGTTTATAGAGACCCCTTTAACTGATTCTCTGAAATTATCAGATTGTTGAGAGAGCATACTATATCGTGCTTCACTGCTCTTTGCTAACTTCACGTCATTGCCTAATATATAAACTATGTCAGCAAAATTTTCTGTAAGAGTTTGACCTCCAAATATTTTTGCTAACCTTAGATCAGTCATCATCAAAGCTGTTTGGTTGTCTCCTGAAGCTCCTGTCAAGGAAGCAGCGATAAATTCTGGATTTGAAAGAACTTCTTTTGATATTTTAAAGTTCATAACACCAGTCACACTAGGGTCAAAGAAGTATGCTCCTGTAGAAGGAGGATTAAAATTACTATACCCTTTTGTGTGAACCGCATTAACTTCACGAACTATTTGAACTACGAGTTCATCGAGTTTTTGTTGATATCCCGGCAGTATAACATCTTTCAGATCATATAAAGACTTTAGAGAACCGCTTGTAAGTCCACTAAAACCATTCACATCGGTCTTTATATTATCCCAAGAGATGAAAAATTCCATTTCACCTGTCATCGAGTTCAATCTATCTTCAAGAATTAATTGTTGTGGTTCATTGTTTCGCACTAATTCTACGGTACCTAAATACACACTGAAAGTATTATTTTCTCTTTCTATCACTTGGATGTTGCCGTATCCTGACAATTCATCTAATAGTAAATCATAAGAGTCGAGCAAATCATTTATCGGTGTTCCTTGTGTTTTATGCATAGAGATTGTATTCAATGTACTAGCTAATTCATTTGATATTTGGTTTATTCTTGTAGTAGCGTCAGCCATTTGGTATTTTACATCTTGTATTTTGTTATCAATAGATCGATACAAGTTTTGAAAAGCTTGAATCATATCTTTCGTATTTGACACAATTTCTTGTCTGTGAATTGAACTAAATGGATTATTAGATAGAGATTCCCAAGAGTTAAAGAAGCTGTTAATCATGGCATGTATCCCATATTCAGATGTTTCTATAACATTTTTTTCCAATTCTTGCAAGTTCTTTGACATAGAATTCCAATATCCAGTATTCCCATTTAGTTGACGGTACTCGTTATCAAGATAAATATCTCTCATCCTCTCAATCCGCACTAGATCCACACCAGTACCGATATTTGCCCACGGTGTCTGAATGGGATATGCAGCTTCTTGAATGACTCGTTGTCTACTATAGCCTGGTGTATTTACATTTGAGATATTATGACCTGTTACTTCGAGTTGTTTTTCAGCAGCAGCAACTGCTTTTTTACCTATAGACAACATGCTAAACATAATTTACTCCTTTTATACTGTTTCAAGTTTCTTCGGAACGATTAAATAATTCGTATTTCTACATTAATGTATTCAAGAGAAGTGGGCTTCTACGTTGAGGTATCATCCTACCTACTTGTGTATAAACTTTGTCTTTATCTACAAAATCTGCAAGCATTTCTAAGTTATCTCCTACTAGATCAAGACCTGTCTTGATAAGTTCTTTGTTTTCAGTAGAAAGTTTGTCTATAGCTCTTAATGTGTTTGTAAAACTTCTGAATAGAACTTCCGCTTTTTCTGAAAATTCCTGTTCAATAAATATTTTTGACAATGTTTTTAAATTGTTTGTTGATAAATCAATGTTCATCATAATGAATAATGATTCCATCAAATCATTTCGAGCATAAGTCCTGCGATGTGCTCTATTGAT
>Ga0123353_10016592_pt1 | contig 10773 bp, 12 predicted proteins | sample TergutLab28metaG_3_FD_92763 | JGI IMG/M metagenome (GOLD analysis project Ga0123353, IMG submission 92763) | Labiotermes labralis P3 segment gut microbial communities from Petit-Saut dam, French Guiana - Lab288 P3 | ecosystem: Host-associated > Arthropoda: Insects > Digestive system > Gut ... | reverse complement strand
CGGTGATCAATGGGATGAAGAGGTAAACTATTTTGACATCGTGCTATGGGGAAAAACAGCAGAATCTTTAAGCAAATACCTTGGAAAAGGCAAACAGGTCGCTATAGATGGTGAGCTTAGACAAAGCAGATGGGAACAAGAGGGCCAAAACAGAAGCAAGATCGAAATTCATGCAGCGAATATTCAGCTTCTTGGCGGCGGATCAGGGGGTGCAGGAAATCAGTCTTCTGCACAATCAAGTGGACCAAGGCAAGAAAAAAGCCAGATGCAACCCCAACCCGGCGGGAAATCTGCTCCATTTGAAAAATATGAAAAAGAATCTTTTGAAGACCCCGGACAGTTTGATGATGACGGGATTCCATTTTAAATTAAGGAGTAAAAAATATGTCAGATGATTTTAAAGAAAAAATTGATGATAATGACAATTTTGATAAAAAAAATGTGGATGCGCTTCCTGAGGATGACCATGGACACGAACATGAGCATGATCAGAAAATGGGCGCAATGAAAGGTAAACTAAAACCTGTATTTAAAAGAAAAATATGCAAGTTTTGTGACCAAAAAATTACTGCTGATTATAAAAACTTTGAGATGCTAAGGCGGTTTATTACAGAAAGAGGAAAAATACTGCCAAGAAGAATTACAGGAACATGCGCAAAACATCAAAGAGCTCTTACAACAGCAATAAAAAGAGCAAGAGTTCTTGCATATTTGCCTTTTGTAAAGAAATAAGCATTATTCGCAGGGAATGATGGAATGGATGTTGAAAGTTTTCCGGATAATTTAAAAAAAATAAGAAAAGAGGCAGTAATTTTTTCAATCTTCTCAATACTTGTTTATCAGTCCGGTTATTTTTTCATCTTCTTTCTTATTCCGCTTCAAATTCTTAGAAATAAAAAAGGCTTTATACCAATGATTCAGGCAGCAATTATTGTTACAGCAATAACTTTAATTGTCGCTTTTATAACAACAAGCAAGATTGAAACATTTGGTATAAGAAGCGCAATAATTATTTCAGAAATTTTAGTAGTAATAATAATGCTTTTAGGGTTTCTGTATATAAATTGTAATTGGTCAGGAAATCCGAGAATGCTTAAAAAATTGTTTATTGTAACAACAGGAGCTTTTTTTATTGGAATTCCTGCTCTTTTAATCTATAATTCAGCAGTTTTTCAGAATTATTTTAAAAGCCAGATAGCACTTACTCTTGAAGTAATGATCCGTGCTTTTAGTAATACACAAAGCAGCGATGCTTTGGATTTTGCTGCAATGCTAAAAACTGTTGATGCTGAAAATGTATATAATATAATTAAAAGAACTATAATGCGTAGTTATCTTTTTTTATATTTTATTATGCTTTCGGGAAGTTGGTGGATAGGTAGTATTAAAATCATAAACGGCAAGTGGATTAGCCGCCTTAATCTTAAGGATTTTTCTATTCCTGAATTTATGATTTGGCCTTTAATAATAGCATTAACAACCGTAGTAATTAGTGATAAAATAAATACTGGTTTTTTAGGCTATATTGGATGGAATATACTGCTTATAATAGTTACACTTTACGGACTGCGTGGTATTGGAATAATTCAAGGCCTTCTTTTAGCGCTGAATGTTCCAAGATTTTTTAGGGTACTTGTTTTTTTTATGATTCTGCTGCTTTTAATGCAGCCAGGCTTAAAATATATAGTTCTTATTGCAGTACCGGGACTTGGTGTATCGGAAATATGGGTAAATTATAAGAATATAAGGGAGAAAAAATATGACAATGAAGGTAATTCTTAATCAGGATGTTGTAAATCTTGGGGAAGAAGGAGATGTAAAGTCTGTTGCTGATGGATATGGCAGAAACTTTCTTATTCCCAAAGGTATGGCAGTTCCTTATACAAAAAAATATATTAATATTTTTACACAGAAAAAGGACCTCATAGCAAAGAAAAAAGAAGAAAAGAAACAGCAGGCTCTTGGAATCAAAGAAAGAATTGAGTCAATCGAAGGACTTGCTATCCCAATGCCTGCAGGAGAATCGGGCAAGTTGTTTGGGTCTGTAAATAATTCTGTAGTTGCAGATGCTTTGGCTAAAGAAGGTGTTACTGTTGAAAAGAAGAAAATAGAGATACCTGAAAATAATATTAAAATGATTGGTAATTATAATCTTAAAGTAAAACTTTATGCTAATCAGACAGCAATATTAAAAATAGTTGTTTCTGCTGCTGAGGCAGTTGAAACTGAAAAAAAATAATTTGAGAGATGTCCCAGGCACCTTTAAAAGACAAAATACCACCTCATAATATTGAAGCGGAAAAAGCCACACTAGGGGCAATATTGATAAATCCGGAGGCAAAAGATACTGTTGTAATGTATCTGCGTCCGGATGATTTTTATAAAAACAGCCACAAAACAATTTTCAAAGCAATACTTGATCTCTCCGAAAAAGGGGAGAATATAGATATTCTCACTGTAGTACAACAACTGCGCAACATAGGCAGGCTTGATGACTGCGGCGGGGCTTCTTATGTATCATCCCTATCTTCCGAAGTTCCAAGCAGCGCGAATGTTGAATATTATTCTAAAATCGTGCAGGAAAACAGCATAAGGCGCGGACTTATTAAAATTTCCGGAGAAATTGCATTACGCGCTTTTGATGATACAACAGAAACTGCTTCTGTTCTTGAAAAAACAGAAAAGCTTATTTTTGAAATTATAGAAAAAAGATCTACCAGTAAATATAAATCGATAAAAGAACTTCTTCCCGACGCAATGGAAGCAATTCAAAAATTAATAAATTCCAAAGATTCATGCACAGGTATACCATCGGGGTTTAAGGATCTTGATAAAAAAACAAATGGATTTCAAAAGTCGGAATTTATAGTTATTGGAGCAAGGCCTTCTGTAGGAAAAACAGCCCTTGCGCTTACAATGGCTGCAAACATTGCCATAAGACATAAAATTCCTGTTGGATTTTTTTCATTGGAGATGTCCGAACAGGCAATAATGCAGAGGCTTATATCCTCCGAAGCAAGAGTAGATAGCGAACATATAAGATCAGGATTGGTCTCAGAGATTCACCTGAGCAAAATACATGATGCTGCAGGAGATATTTATGAAGCCCCTCTTTACCTGACATCTGTTTCTGATTTAAAAATACTTGACCTTAGGGCCCTTTCCAGAAAATTGATAAGAGATCATGGGGTAAAAATTATTTTTGTCGATTATCTGACAATGATCCAGGCTGAAAACAAAACAATTCCAAGGCATGAACAGATAGCGGAAATATCAAGATCATTAAAAACACTGGCAAGAGAGCTCGATATTCCAATAGTTGTTCTTTCCCAGGTAAAACGTGAAGCAGAAAAAAAAGAACCAACACTTGCGGATTTGCGTGAGTCCGGCTCCATAGAACAGGATGCAGACCTTGTAATTTTTCTTCACAGAGAAAAAACAGGAGATGATACAAAACCCGATAATACAGGCGCCATTGAAACAGCTGTAATTATCGCAAAACAGAGAAATGGTCCTATTGGAGATATAAAAATGGTATTTATCCCAAAATATACAAGGTTTGAATCCAGCGATAAAAGTGAAAACTAATATGATGACTATTAACTAATTTTAGATTATAATAAGCTGAATATAATAAAAAATGGAGAAAAAAATGGATTTAAATAATTTATATAGTTTTGACTATCTTATAAACGAAGCAGAGGAACTGGTAAAGGAAGCTCTTGGGAAAGAGATGGAAAATGATAGTGAAATTTGCGATTGCCAGGATTGTATTCTTGATATAGTAGGACTTGCCCTTAATAATATAAGGCCACTATACAAAACTTCTCTTAAAGGCTCACTCTATACAACTGTTCCTGATGAAAAATATCTCGAAGCTCTTGATAGAGCAGTAAAACTTGCTATAAAAAAAATCAAGACTAATCCTTCTCATAACTAAATTAAATAGATTATCTTCAGCTTGGAAGGCTGATGCATTGTAACAGCCCCCTCTTTTGGGGGCTTTATCTTTTATTCTGCTGGCGGATTATTACCCGGCGTATTGCTTGGCTGAACATCTCCCTGGGTATTATCTGTATACTCTCTATAAATTTTTAAAATAGAAACATACGGCGGATTAAGAAAACTTTTAAAAGGTTCGTCGTTTATCAGATCTTTAATTTTTTCAGAAGTCAAATCATAGAAATCCTTATTAATATTAAGAATCCCTACATTATTCTCTTTAAGACCATGTATATGAAAAATAAGATTATTTTCTTCAAATCCATTAAAGTAGATTAATATCTCATTCTCTATGTTATTTTCATTTTCAATTTTAGAGAGTATATAATATTTGACACCTTCAACTACTATATCATCAAGACCTGCCTCGAATATTTTTAGTTTTTCTGTAAGCTCCATAAAACCAATAACAAATCTGTCGGTCTTTTGATAATTAAACTGAGAATTTCCCCTTAAAAAAGAGTCCCGCTGAAGTTCAGGCACCCAAAATATTTTTATTTGCGCTGATTTTGAAGGATATGTAAACATTATGGGATATTCGGGTTTAAGGGTTATTCCGCATTTTTTGCAAATCACGCTCATAAATTTCCCATGAATAATATCGGAATATATTTCCGGTGTTATTTCAACTTCATCATCATACTCATAATCAATTCTATCACCGCAATGGCACGGCATTATAACTTTCATAATACGCCTCACTTATTTATAAAAAATATTATATCGTTAAACAAGGTAAAAAATAACAGCAAAAATATAAAAACAAAACCCACAATCTGATAACGGTAAATTACCTTGGGCTTAAAATTTCTTCTGAATATTATTTCGCATAAAGAGAAAACAATTTGACCGCCGTCAATAGCCGGTATCGGAAGAAGGTTCATAAAAAACAGAGCTATACTTATAAGGCAAAGAAACTGGAAAAAGCTTATTATTCCCGCCTTAAAGCTTTCGCTAAATGCGCTTGCGGCAAGATCTCCTACCATATAAGTTATACGTATAGGCCCGGATACAGCCTGGTTAATATCAACCCCTTTAAAAAGTGTTTTTATACCCTTTATCGAAAGAAAAAGAATTGAAAAAGATTCATGAACCCCTTTTACTACTGCGCCTAACGGAGAATAACCCGGAGTCGAATATTCATGGATATCAAAAATAAAACCTGGATTTGTCTGCCCTTTTTCGTTATAAGTTAACTCAAGCAACGCAGAATATTTTGTATTATTCCTAAAATATTTTATCTCTATGTTTTCGGGCTTTGACTCAAGTCCGCTAAAAAAATCCATTTGATTTTTAACAGGATTTCCCGAAACTTCGGTTATAAAATCTCCAGGCATTAATCCTGCCAAATCTGCAGGCGACTTTGGTTCTATTTTTGAAATAACAGGATCCATCCATGGATATACGCCTATTATCCCTGCTCCTGTGGTTTTATTAAGGCTGGGCTCTATTTTTAACTCTATTGTTTGCCCTCCCCTCTCTACTATCATATTCATTTTCTTTTGCGGATTAAGCGCAATGGTTTCCCTCATATCCTGATAATTATGGATAGTCTTATTATCAATTTCTATGATTTTGTCTCCGGATTTTAGCCCTGCCATATCCGCAGGATAAACTTTTCCGGCGCTATAATCAGATACCAGGATTATGCGATTATCGGGGCTGTGATAAGTAAAACCATTAAACCAAATTACAGAAAGAACAACAATTGAAAATAAAAGATTCATAAAAGGGCCGGCAAAAAAGACAATTATTCTTTTCCATGGAGGTACAAAAAAAAGAGAGCCCTCTTCTGCTTCTACGTAGTCACTGTTATTTTCAATAGCTTCTTTTAAAACATCTTCTCCCTTAAGCTGGCAATAACCGCCTACAGGAAACAACGAAATGCAATATTCTGTTCCTCCCCTATGGAAAGAATATATTTTTTTCCCCCACCCTATTGAAAAAGTTTGTACTGTTATTCCAAATGATTTAGCAGCAAGATAATGGCCTGCTTCATGAACAAAAACTACTATACCGAGTCCTAAAAGCCCGATTATTACTTTCAAGACAACATGGCCAAATAAAATTATTAATACACCAAGTCCTAAAAGCACTAAAAGCCCAACTATTATATAAATAACTATTCTCATTTTTTTAAACCTTTCCTAAAATTTCCTTTACAAAAGTACGGGTTTTTTTGTCAGCCTCTACTATATCTTCAATAGTGTCAATTCCTTTGAAACCAAGTTTTTCTATAGTATGTTCTGCAATATATGGTATTCCCAAAAAATCAATTTTTCCATTAACAAAAGCATCTACCGCTATTTCATTAGCCGCATTGTATGCGATACAACTTCCCTGTCCAAGCTCTGCTGCTTTATAGGCAAGTTTAAGCATTCTGTATTTTTCAAAATCAGGCGCCTGAAAAGTTAAAGTAACTCCCGAAAGATCAAGTCTGCCAAAAAGCGACGGACCAAGCTCAGGCCAGGTAAGAGCATTTTGAATAGGAACCCTCATATCCGGCTTGCTTATTTGCGCATAGAGAGAACCTTCTGTTGTTCTTATCAGAGAGTGTACCATACTCTGCGGATGGATAAGAACTTTAATTTTTGAAAGGGGAAGATTAAAAAGCTGATACGCTTCTATTACCTCAAGCCCTTTATTTGCCATTGAAGATGAATCGATCGTAATTTTTGTTCCCATTGACCAGTTAGGGTGTTTTACCGCATCTTCAAGTTTTACATTTTTTAACTCCGCAGCAGGAAGATCCCTGAAAGCTCCTCCGGAGGCAGTTATTATTATTTCATCGATATCTTCTTTTTTCTTTCCCTGCAAAAGCTGAAATATTGCCGAATGTTCGGAGTCTACAGGAATTATTTTTTTGTTGCTTTGAGCAGCAATGTTTGCAATAAGGCTTCCTGCCATAACAATAGTTTCTTTGTTTGCAAGCGCAAGATTTTTTCCGCTTTTAAGAGATACGACCGACGGCATAAGTCCATCAGAGCCCGCAACTCCGTTAACTACAATATCCGCATCAGTATCCGCTATCATATCCAGGAGCCCTTTTGGAGAATAATAGGTAATTGATTTATCAACAGGGGGCGTTCCTGTAAGAGCCAAATTTTTTACATTAAATACTTTAGCCTGCTTAAGAAGCTCTTCTTCATTCGAATGCGCAGATAACGCAGTTATTTTAAAATTCCCAGGATTACTTTTTATAACATCAATTGCGCTTTTCCCGATTGAACCTGTAGATCCGAGAATAATAACTTTTTTCATTTTCACCCGTATACGATTATATATTTTACCATAAAGTAAAACGCAGGAGCGCTAAAGATAAGTGAATCTATATTATCCAAAATACCGCCGCGTCCGGGTAAAACATTTCCGGAATCTTTTATATTTGCAGATCTTTTCATTGCAGATTCGCTTAAATCTCCGATAATTGAAATTATTCCTATTACAATTCCCATAATAAGCGCATAATGGTATTTTTCCGCAAAAAACTGGGGTTTAAAATAATAAAAAACAGATGCAACAAGAATAGAAGAGGAAAATCCAACTATAAATCCTACAAGACTTTTTTTGGGGCTTATGGGTATTATATTTCTGTTATTAGCGCCCCACAACATTCCGGACACATAAGCGCATATATCGTTAAAGAATACCAGAAACAAAAACAGAATAAAAGCAAATGAAGGATAATGGAGTGTGGAAAATCTTATTGAATAGGAAAAAAAGATTCCGGGATAAAATAAAAGCACAATCAGCGATGATGTTCTTCTGTTGATTTCAGGATAGGTGCTCTCGTTTCTGTTAAATACCTGAAAGATAAAAATAATAAAAATCAATATTCCTAAAAAACAATAAACCGTGTTATACGGCAAAAAATTGGCAGATTCAAGATATACAATGGCAGGAATGGAATAAGCAATTATTGTTACAAAAACATAATCGCCTTTTTTGCATTTTCCGTAAAAAAGTTTCCATGTTTCGTAAGTGCCGCTGATTATAAAAAATGCCGCAACCAGAGAAATTGCAAGATAATTAAAATAAGGAAGAAAAATAGCTATCGAAAAAAGCAGAGGAACTGCAACAAAAATAAGAAGAATCCTTAATTTTAGATTACTCATTTTTTTTTCTGTCATACAATGCTCCAAACTTTCTGTCTCTTGTCATATAATCCCGAATAGCGTCATTAAAATCCTCTTCTGTCCATTCGGGCCATAATTTTTTACTAAAATAAAATTCACTGTAAGCGCTTTCCCATAATAAAAAATTGCTAAGCCTTAAATCACCGGCTGTTCTTATTATAAGGTCAGGATCAGGCACATCGGGAAGATCAAGATATTTTTTTAAATCACTTTCCGCTAAATCTCCTGCACTGGATAAATTATTTTTCCACCTGTTTACTGCTCTTATTATTTCGTCTCTGCCTCCGTAATTGATCGCAAGATTCACAGAAAGCTTGTCAAATGATGAAGTTGTTTCTGTTACATCTGTTATTTCTTTTTGTATCTCTTTTGGAAGCTTCGCTAAATCTCCTGAATGCAAAACCCTTATCTGGTTTTCCTTGTAAAAATCATACTCTGCTTTTAAATGGCTTTTTATAAGATGCATAAGAAAAGAAACTTCTTCTTCTGTTCTTTTCCAGTTTTCGGTTGAGAAAACATATAATGAAAGATATTTTATGCCTGCGTTAAGCGCTGCCAAGGCTATTTTCTTTGCTGTTTTTAACCCTTCCTGATGACCAAAACTTCTTGGCTTTCCCAGATTTTGCGCCCATCTTCCATTCCCATCCATTATAATTCCAATATGCACAGGTAGTTTTTTATCAGCCATTATATTTCCATAATTTCTTTTTCTTTGGATTCAAGTTTTTTATTTATATCGTTTATATAATTATCAGTCATTTTCTGTATATGGTCTGCAGCCTGCTTTTCCTGATCTTCCGTGATCTCGCTATTTTTAAGTTTTTTCTTTAAGTCGTCGTTAGCATCGCGCCTTATATTTCTCATGGCAACTCTGTATTTTTCAGCTACATTTTTGGCTGCTTTTACAAGCTCTTTTCTTCTCTCTTCGGTAAGAGGAGGAATATTAATTCTTATAACTTTTCCATCGTTACTGGGATTTAGGGAAAGCTCCGATTTTTGCAATGCTTTTTCAATATCATTTATAACAGCTTTATCCCATGGCTGTATAACAACAAGTCTTGCCTCAGGTACCGATATTGTCGCAACCTGATTCAAAGGCGTACTCTGTCCGTAATAATCAACAGAAATTTTATCAAAAAGAGCTGCCGAAGCCCTTCCTGTTCTTATTCCTGCAAATTCTTCTCCAAGAGTTGCGAGAGTTTTTTTCATTTTATCTTCAGCTTTTGATTTTATACCTTCCATCAAATAACTCCGTATAGTTCTGCGTACTTTTTCCAGGCATCCATGCGTAGGGTTGCAGCCAGCCATCTCGCCAGGTCATTGCTTCGCTGCGGGGACCGCTAGCTGCTCTCTCTCTCTTTCAGCTACCTCATGACATCCTGTGCAGCCCCGCGCAACACACGATTACTATCGCGGCACGGGACTGTTTTAAATTAAATAAATGCCTAATAATCAGGCATTCTCGCCAAGTTTGTAATAAAGATAACTTGAAAGTTCTATTTTACTTCCTGCTTCTTTTGAAACATCAGCAAGAACCTGAGATACTTTCCTCTTGTCATCTTTAACAAAAGGTTGATTTAAAAAGCATATTTCCGAAAGATGTTTATTGATTTTTCCCTTTATGATTCCCTGAAGAACATTTTCGGGTTTATTAAGATTTTCACTTTGTTTTCTAAAAATTTCTTCCTGCTCTTTCATATATGCATCGGAAATATCTTTTTCAGATAACGCCATTGGAGCAAAAGCTGCTGCATGAAGAGTCAGGTCAACTGCAAGGGTTTTTACAACATCTTTGCCAAAAACTTCGGGATTTTCTGCTTTAAGTTTTATGATTGTGCCTATGTTTCCGGCGCCATGAATATAATCTGCGGCATATTCGTTATTTGCCAATAAAAGAGTTTTAAATCTTTTAAGAGTCATATTTTCCTTTAGCACGCTAATCGCAGTTGTAACCATTCCTGAAAGTTTTTCATTCACAGTCTCTGCGCCTGAAGCTATTATCTCTTCTGCAAGCTCTTTGCCCAGTTTTATAAAATTTTCATTTCTTGCAACAAAGTCAGTCTCACAGGAAAGCTCAAGTATTACTACTTTTCCTTCACTTATTTTTGTAAAAATTTTTCCTTCCTGGGTTGCCCGGCTGCTGCGCTTTGCTGCTGCAGCAAGACCTTTTTCCTTGAGGATTTTTACAGCTTTATTAAAATCTCCGGATGCTTCGGTAAGCGCTGTTTTGCAGTCCGTCATTCCTGCTCCGGTTTGATCTCTAAGTTTTTTTACATCTACTGGTTTTATTTCCACACTAAACTCCTAATCCTTATAAAATTTGTCTGTATCAATATCGAGCTCATCCTCATGATCCGGCTCTTCTTTTTTGGTATTTTCTTCCGGTACATAATTTGAATAATCTTCTGTTGTAAATTTATCACCCTCTTCTTCTTCCTGAGGTTCACCGGTAGTACCTATTGCAGCTCCAAGAGGAACTTTCTCAACTGCCGAATCTTCCGCATCTGCTGTAGCAGCTTTTTCAGAAGGTGTCCCTTCTTCATCTTCCTGGAGATGTTCAATAATCTGCAGGCCTATTTCATTATCTGCTTCAACAACTGCATTGGCTATAGTTTGTGTAAAAAGAGTTATTGCG
>Ga0123353_10016591_pt1 | contig 10774 bp, 7 predicted proteins | sample TergutLab28metaG_3_FD_92763 | JGI IMG/M metagenome (GOLD analysis project Ga0123353, IMG submission 92763) | Labiotermes labralis P3 segment gut microbial communities from Petit-Saut dam, French Guiana - Lab288 P3 | ecosystem: Host-associated > Arthropoda: Insects > Digestive system > Gut ... | reverse complement strand
AGGTAAAGAAAAACATTCTGGAATTTGTGTACGGATTATGTCTATTTCTGTGACGATCTCGCTTTTTATGTGTCTATTGCAAGCGCTGCGAATAATGAGGAAGCCCAGACACACTAGGGGCTATTGCTCCTTGAAAAAAAAAGTTTACAGGGTGTATGAGTGCAAGTAACTACTCCTGTATTCGCCAGTTCCAGTGCATTATTCCGGAATTTAAGCACAGGAATTCGTTTTCCTTTGCTGCAGGAATATACACATTTCTTTAGGCCAGTTCATGTTCAAGATTCGAAGAATAATAATTTCATTTTGCAAATTGGTCCGAACGTGATACCAGTAGTTTCCTTCTATCTATCTCGTGCTTCGTGATCCTGCGTTTCTCAGCAGTGCAAACATGGCTGTAATGCGAAGTAGTATCGTAGGAACAACAAGGCCCTAGAACGCAGGCATAGCGACGGGTTTTACTGAGGAATAGTTACTTGAGCGTTGCAGTTTATATAGTTACCTGCTACAGGATATTTTTTGCTGCTACCAGGGTATTTAAACCTAACGTAACTAATGCTTGTTAAACCCGATACACATTACGCCAATGACGGATGCTGGGTTTTGTTTGAGCATTAAAATACAAATCTTTTACTGAAAAAAAATCGTCTTCGAATGTCATAGAGTGTAATTCAGTCTTTTGCGACAAGCCATTCGCTCTGTTTTACCGAGTCTAGTGAAAATTCCCAAAGGCAGCTGAAGGCAAATAAAGTGATACGTTATGGGGAGTGTCGTTCCAAAAGTCGTCATTGTACAATATTGCTATTTACCCAGGCATATCGTTCCGTATTTTAAATGACTTTTACTACTGCTGGCTCGTACTTATACAAAATGCGTGTGATCTTTTTCAGTAAAGCGTGATAAATTCACTTTGTGAAGCGTAACGACGTCAAAAATCCTCTGGACGGTACTTTTTTGTGTTGATTTATAATGACCGCTATGTTCAGTGCTCAGTTTAGTTCAAGACTTTGTTTGTTCGAAGTGCAATAAAAAGCACACTCGCTTTTGCCTTTAGTTCTTACAGCAGCCCTCCACAGACCTTGTCATTTGGGAAAAGCAAAATAGAAATGTCTGGCCAATGTCTCTCCGGCGAGTTTGTGCACCTGCAGTAAAATGTGCTCGAGTTGCGTCCTTCGTTTAGTACACAGTATGATATTAGTTGATCACAGACATAATCACGAATATTCTAATTACGAGTTTGGGAATTTAGTGATTTCTTTTCCTATGGCTTCTTTCCGTGATACTTACCAGTGGTTAAAATTTTTCCTGAATTGGTTACGGGCCCAGAGCAGGTTAGCCTCTGGACCGGTCGTCATTTCCTCGTTTGTGAGAACAGGGTATACCACGAGAAGGTGAGGATGACTCTTGGGTAGGATAGGCTAGAGTATTACGCATCACTTTCCCTTACACGTGAGACCGGAACGGGTCAACAAGTGGCCCAACTCCATGACAGATATACGAGTATGATGATGATTTGTCTATGACGCAAGAATTTTAGTTAAATTTCCGCCCGAGAAATATATTTTTCTTTCCTCCAAAGACTCCATACTTGCTCTGGAGTCCACACAGACTCCTTTGTACTGGTTAACGGAGGATCTTTTTCTCCAGTATAAGCGGCTGCAGCCTGAAACTTATCATTCACTTCGTCTAGTGCTGAGGTTAAGAATAAGTGGAAATTTACCCATACCCTTCCTTATGTCTTAATGGCGTTTACAAGGACAAATTACTTTAAACTTGGTTAGCGCTGCACGCAGTGCGATTGAAGGCTCGCCGCTTTATTAGTAACAGACTTGAAAGTTTCGAGACTAAGGTGAAGCAGTCCTTGACTGGCAAACCTATATTGCAGCAAAATCAAAAACCTGTTCTTAACCAGAAGATGTGCACGTCCTTAGAGTTAGACCCGTATGACATTTTACTTTCCCGCAACATGACGGACGGAAACAGTCAAATGAGGTTACTCTGAAAGTAATTCCTTCCATACTTAGGCACATTTTTGCCCCTGCGTAGAAGTCATTGATGCAATTAAGTTAATGCATCATAACAAAGTCTGTTACATTTTCATATTTCACAGATGGCGCTGCAGAACTTCTATCTGTCCTGTTTTTTGTTACACATTTTTTTTACTCAGCTCCCTACGGTTACAATTTTTACAAGTCAATTCCAGTTCCTGCTCGTCCTTCTTGTTTTAAATTATTACACACCCACAAATATTAACGAAATTAGACCACAGAACAAAAACACCAACCCTGTCCTCTTCGTACTTAATACTATTGTAATCGAAAGTTTACATTCATTACGCTTACCGCTGAATGCGAGTTTTTGCTTGCTGAACGTAAATACAATGGGACTGCTCAACAAATTAATGGTCTGAAAAATATGGACGCCCTGGAAGTTTTATAGACAATAGGGATTTAAATGGATTGGGACAATTACTTTGATAAAAAGCTAGGCTTGCCGGTGATTGATTTTAATGTCATTCTAGGCATGTATAATTATTACTACACGCTGCAGGTCACGCTGCATCCTGTAACCGCCATTAGAAATTGGTATTTTAAAACGTTCCAATTACACATTCGAAACTTTATAGGGCCTTCCATAAAAAGGCAATTTTTCAGGCACGTACCACACTTTACGGAATATTTGTTTCCTATACTAAGACGCATTGTAGATTGTCTCATTCTTTAGAGTAATTTAATTGTTTATTTGTTCTCAAAATGTGAGGGCAGTGACGATAATATTTGGACCCAGAAAGGACGAACAGTGTAAGAGAACGTTAGAAATCGCGTCTGATTTTTTTGCCGTTTGATGACCCCATCAGGGATTATGATACGAACGAAGCATTTAGCAAACCTGCTGGTAAATGAGAAATGTGGGCAAAATGAAGTGGAAACACCATAATGTTTGAAACCACTTGAGAGATATAGGCGTAGGCAGTTGCTAAGTTTAATATCATAAACAGAAAATTACAAGAAGTCTAAAAATTCATTGGATTTTTTATCAATAAAAAGACATTGTCCCGGACAGTGTAGAGCAGAACAATGATTAAAAATCTCAAACGAAAGTATTGTTTTTATATAACCCTGCATTTTTGTTTTACATAGGAAGGCTTTTATCAGCGTTACCTTACCTATGTATTTTAACCAATTTCATATTGGTGTGGGGGGGGCAGTGCCTCTGTCTATATCACTACGCTAAAATATTCTCTAACAATAAAGAATTTAAAGTTCTTCGTCTTTTCCAATAAAAATTTAATATAGTGTAAATAAAGTGAAATTTACCCTGCAACAGGCCGTGAAGACCCAGAGGGATATTAAAGGTATGGCTCTACTCTTTATTTAACCTCGGCGAAACATGGGACGGGTGGTCGACGCCACGGCACCGCCGCTTTTCCCCCGGAAAATGGAAGCGACACCCATTGTATAGGAGAAGGAGTGGGCACCGGCACCGGTATAGACTGGTGCAGAAAATCTCGCCACTCTTTGTATTCCATCCCCGGACCGTCCAGATATATGCGCTGCTATTAGCTATAAGTTATATAGCCTTTATACAGCCCCTGACAGATTTTTGAGGTGATCCTTACATATTGGTATACCAGTAGGCCCTTAGACCTGTAGCTTGCAGACGTTTAGTGAGCAGTTCCAAGCAGAACCAGCAATATAGCCGAATATCCTGTTGCATAGGTTTGCGGCCCAACAAATCTAATACCCCATTATTACTCTTGTCTTATTTTACTTTGCTAGGAACTAATTACTTAATTAATACTCCAAGTGTGATACATTTCTTGGATACAACATCAAATTGTTGCACATTTGCAACGTTCAACGTCTATTTTGGTACAAAATTTCACATAGCTCCAGTGGCTCATTCTTACTGTCAACGGTAAAAGCTAAAACAATTCGCACGGTTGCCTGTTGTGATTGTTATTCTAGGAATATGGTACAGACGTTGTATGTGTTCGAGAAGGAACATAATGAAGTTGTCTGCCTCTCGAAATTTCAGTCATAAAGAGCTGAAAGCTATTATTTGGAAGATAATTTAATACAGTCGCATTTTAAACAATTCTTAAGGCACCTGGATTCCGACTTTACCAGTCTTTACTAATTTCTGTACGCAATCTAAGCCGACTCAGTTTTATATAGCAAGGCACAGAAGCCACGTTGCAAGCTGTGATCGTCTTGTGTTGACTAATTAAAATTTTACAGTTGAACTAGCGCTACATCAAACGAATTCAGGAGGTTTCAAGAGGCTTAATTTAACTGTTTAAGAGCAGTTAAAATAACTTGGCTAACCCGTGGGACTCTCGCAAGAGGTAAACCCATTACTTGGTTTTAAATCATACAAAAATGACACAAAGCAAAAATAATATTCACCATGATTCGATTTATGTCTGTCAAATTGAAATGCACCTGGGAACGTCAGATGTTCAAAAAGAGTCAACTAAAGAAGACTTGATTGTGAAGGCGCTCCTATTCTCTGTGGGTACACACAGTTAATTACACATCCAGTAAAATCTAGCAAATGTATTTTAGAATCATTCTCTCTTTGGACTTTCCTTTTATCCACTCTTTTTGAAATAAGACTCTAGTACAGCGTGTCGAGGGCTGGTTCGGTACCCGCCTGCAGGCAAAAGAAAGAATTCTAAACTTCTGGCTCAGAAACATAGAATGCTGTAATATTTTTATTCCGCTGCATTGTCTAAATCGATGGAATGTTACAATATGACCTCCTCTTAAAACACGTAGTTCTTAGCTAATGCAGAGACAGATGGAAAATTAGCAGTATAACTTGCGGATTTAAATTTTTAATTGTATTTTAGTGAGTATATTAATTAAGAACTAGCAGTTTTAAGGAGGATTTTTTTACCACGGTGCAACAACCCTAGTAGCTAAAACCTCATCATTGTTGAGGATTCATGATCACACACTGTTAGACACACCACATTCTGTAGGACTGCTCTGGACGAGTGATCAGCCCGACGCAGAAACCTCTACCTGACAACACGCAACACTCACAAGAAACAGAAATCCATGCCCCTGGAGGGAATCGAACCCACAATCCCAGAAAGCCAGCGACCGCAGACCCACGCCTTAGACCGCGCGGTCAATGGGATCGGCTAAGAAGGGTATAATATTGTAATATTTTATTGGTACAAAATGTCTTTCCACATAGGATCAGACATTTAAATGTTACATTTTGTCGTTAGCCAGAGGACAGGGACATATGTTTTTCCCCCAAAATTGTGCTTTAATGTTCATTTTTGACCACAACACAATGGGCAAATTCCTAAAACTAATTGATGCCGGGTGCGATTCACCGTATTCACAGTCCTATAAAATTTGTTGCAGATATTTCGAATACTAAAACGCTAGGAAGCTCTGACGATGGTACATCCTTGAGAGCACAAAGCCAATGATTTTAGTCCTAATTTTTTAGAGTGTAACAAAATAAGACGCCTATGCAATGTAGACCCGTCTGGTGAAAACCCTTAGTATTCACAGTACAGAACACTACACTACATCGAAGTAATATTGCTCCTCATTTAGTGTATGTATATTAAGAAACACACAAACTGCTTATTCATGTTAAGAAACGGACTAATATGCAGTTAAATTCAGTGAATTAAAATCCACAGAAAGTAAATGAAATGGGTAAATTGAGGTGCTGTGGTTCAATATGTGTATCTCTTTGAAATTATGTGACTTCGACCCAACTCGAAAGTGGGTGAAATGTTGATATTTTACATTGTAACCGCCAACTTTCTAGTCGGAAACTTTAAGTGATCCATTGTCCTTATTTAAGAAACTCCAGCATTCTAGTGTTTATACAAGTACTGCACTAGAAATATTTAATAGGTGACGAACGGATACAAAGAGGGTTCAGCATTTGTGACCGTATCTTGTCCCAAATGAATTCATGCACATGTACGGATTTTTTAATACTTCCCTTGCGTAATTCACATAGTGACTCGGTTACTGGCTGGACGACCCAAGAATCGTGAAATGATTTCCGGCAGGAACCAGGGATTTTTTGCTCTTCAAGTCAAACAGAACGTCTGTGCAGCCCACGTAGCCTACTATTTACTGGGAACGAACGGCTTTTTCCCCGGGTGTAAAACGACCAGTGTGTGGAAGCTGATCGTTTACCTCCTACAAGAACTGAGTTTATGAGTGGCACCAAATCCCCAGTCCTCCATGGGCTTTCATGACGTGCACAGGGATTGCTTTACTTCTATTTTAGTCCAAGGTGCTTGCTGAGGCATGAAAATGAAATTATTTTGGAGCCTTTGATTCCATAGAACACGCAAGTTTTCAACTTTCACGATCCTACAATCACCTTTGCCGTTTATTCACCTATTTTAATCTAGTTGATGACCCAAGACCTGTTTATTTCAGAATATATCTCCCTCCCATTCGCTATTTGATACCACACAATATTCCACACAAAATATTTAGCTCCTTCTCATTTCCTACACTATCGCTAAATGTGTTGTTCGTCTCGTTTTCCTGGTTATAATAAGCAAAGTAACTGTGAACTTCCTATTTGTGTAATTTCCTCCACTTTCTTTTACAAAGTATTATTTTGTCACCTTTAATTCATGTTATAGTGGTGTTGAGGGTGCTGTGGGATGATATTTTTGTATTTCTCTAAAACTTAAACAAATCCAGGTGACAGTTCGGTCAACAGAGACATTTAATATTGTAGGGTTCTGTTTCGATTGTTGTGCATAAATGAAGTCCCACTGAATTGTAGAAAGTTTCGTGGCATTTTGTATGGTACATTTGATGCAATACTAAACAGCTTTGTGTTGAAACCTAAGGTGACATACGTTAAATGCAACGGAAGAGGAGTGTGGGGCAAGCTGAAACAATAATCGTGTGGCACGTGTCACTCAGACGTTAGAAATGGAGTGTATACTTTTTGACCCCAGACTTTTGATCAGTGACCCAGTTACTGCACCCACCTGGCCTATGTTGACGCTAGAGTCACACGCATGTGTGATGTGCATAATATGCATGTCTCGTCTTGTGACTTCAAGCGTGAGGGAAGGTCTGTCAGAGGATGAGTGGCTTACGTGCATGCCCTAATAAAGTCACAATTATTTACATCGTCACTCCTTTGTGAGTCACTGACGTGAGACATAGCTGGTGTTGCAACGTACGTTTACTGTTGACAATTTTACACCCACATTAGCCTTGATAAAGTCTAAACGAGCGTTATATGACATTAATTATGGTTTGGTTAACAATAGCAATTAACATATACTGGATACCTCATCGACCTGTCTGAAGTGATTTTGTAAGGTGAATCTCTACTCCTCTCTGTGTGTGCCCAGCATAATATTACCGTAACGCGTGGTGGTCATGAAATTATGTTCCGTTTATATGCTGTACCTGTGCTGTCAGGTGTTGCTAGGCGCCCATGGATACTCTATAAGTTTTCCGTTGTTTTGCCACCCTGCTTCTGTACACTAGGGTTTCTAAATTTTATTTGGTCATAGAACATTTTTGGGACCAACAACTTCATCGGAACCCATAAAACATACTTGTGCATGAATAAAAAAATTAGACGGAAAAGAAGTAAGAATTATAAAAGATGAACATTGAAACAAGTGTATGAGTTCATGTACTATTATTTAGAAATATTAGACCTAGACACAATGCTTGATGAATAGGAAAATTGAACCTTTCGGTACCAAAAGAAAAATAATTATTTTTAAATTTTGATGATCGTATTTCAGCAAATTAGAAATGTTTGAATGAATGAATCGATGAGTGAATTATTTTCCAACAAACGCTACAAATATTGTATTGAAATTTACAATGATGTTTAGATCAAAATTGTCACTCTGTATTAGACTTTTATGCGGGAAAACATGTTAAGCAAAAAACCATTTGGTAAATATTGCTGTACCATAATATACAGGAAACTTGATCACTTGATCCGTTCTTCAGCTAGTTTAGTGCATTCAAGCTAATAGGTAGGTCAGTACGAAAGTAATGCCTCCTACGCTTTGCTTAAAATTATAATTACAGTTATAATGAAATTTACATATATCATGGGTACGTTCTCTACAAAGTTGAGATCATATTTCCGGAAAGTCTCGATCACTATCAACGAATTTTTTCCACTGTTGGAAGAAATTCTCTATGCCGGTTGCGTAAAACTCTTTACTCCACCATCGAAGGGCTTAAAGATCACTGTGTTTCAGCTCGGAGATGCCCAAAAAATTGCGTCCTCAGAGTGTACCCTTCAGGAGGCCAAAAAGTTTGAAGTTGAGGGTGCTAAGTTGGGACTGTAGGGAAGATGAGTGACAACAAACACAGTGTGCAGACGCTGTTTGCGGTTTTGTTTAGCGACTAATGGGACAGTGAATGTATCTTCTTAGTGGAATTCTTGAAGAGATGTGCCATAGTCAATTCAGAGCGATATATACAGACATTAAAGAAGTTAAAACAAAAAATTCGAAGGGTTCGGTCAAACGGGAGGATGAATCAAGCACTCATAACCCTCCGGTCCCGTTTCAGCACCACTCGACTTCCACATTTGGTCTCCCTGAAGGACGCATTCGAATGACGCCGTTTTGCGTACGTCAACAAGCTGAAGCAAAGGGTTTTATGCGTCAGATAAACAGTGTCTCACTCAAAATTGGAAAATATAATTTGATAGTGAAGGAAACTTTGTGAAAAATTAATCTAACTCTTTAAATAATGTACCCACGATATGTGTAAATTTCTTTGTTATTATAGTGATAGTTGCTGGAAAAAAAGGAGGCAGTTTTCTTCATACCGCCTCCTAATGTAACACAAAACCAGCAACAAAGAAATTCAAAGTGTATCTGGCGGTGTAACGTCATAACTCAGCGATATGCAGAGAGATAATAGTTTGTTTAATGTAGCTGATATCTGTTTAACATTCTTCCCAGTGATCTGTCACCTAGTGTCGTTCTTTGATATTTACAATCATCTTGTTTGCACTAAACGTTTTATTGTCTCAGTGCTTATTTTGCACAAGGAAACAAACGTTATTAAACAATATAAATCCCAATAATAACATGCCTGGAACTACCACTTGCAACATACTTCAGTAACTAAATTTGGCTCAATGTATGTGACTCGTATGATTCAAAACAAAGACAAACTGCATAAAATTTTCGGAAATGTGAAGCTTTCCGTTCCAACAGTTAAAGAAATCCAACGAAATGCAACAGCATGCATACATTTATTTACTGCCAAACTACTCTACATGTTTCGGGCGTCCATCGCGCCCAAACCAGTCCTTATTTTGTCACGTTTGAGGAAGCTTGTTCCCCAGATTGTATGATCTGTACCAGAGGCTGCAGATACAGTTTTATATACTCCTGATGATGGGCGCGATGGACGCCCGAAACATGTAGAGTAATTTGGCAGTAAATAAATGTCTGCATACTGTTGCATTTCGTTGGATTTCTTCAACCTAGAATTACGATGCACGGAACTACAAATATAAAATTTCCATTACAAAGTTTTGTGAAATGTAAATTGAAAAGAATAATGAAAAGAATGCCTTACATCAGTTCGAGGAACTGTCCCAGAAGCACAAGCTGACGTCACAGATATATGGTCTGTGTGCAGTGTACTTTTGAATGCGAATGTCCTTAATTCAGACCCACTACAGCAAGTTATGTTGAAACGGAATTTTTTGCTTTCCTGAAAAATCTTTTTAGAACTTTTAAATAAAGCGATATCATGACTGCAGTCCAAGATTGCATGACAAGAATTTCTGTAATAAAATCCATAATTCACTACAGCAGTGAGGAATCCGTGACGCAAAGCCAAAAAGACACGAAAAGTAGACATTTGATACTAAAATTTTGCCCTTCCTTCTTACTTGGTCATTGGATGTTAGTTAACTTTTTTGTCCATTTCGATAGAGCTCGTGTGTACAGCTACTAAAATTTGCCTTCATCTCTGTGGTATACCACCTGTCCGTATGACAACGGTATACAGAGAGGTCTCATTACCGTGTCCCTTAGTAGGGCAGCTGTCAAGGGCGCTTTATCGCACGCAAAGCCTACATCCACCGGGAATTTAGCGCCAGCTCTTCCTCTGGCGTAGGTCAGAATCTCGAAATACGGACCTCCTGCCTGAAACACGGTCTCGCAACTGCTGAAAATATTTCTCAACACGTCGCACAGCTCTTTTCCTGAAATAGTATCAACTTCTTTTCTTCAATTGTGCATCGGTTCTTTCAATTAAAGTGGACTTCTCTAGATTTCCTCTTCTTATAACTTAATTTCCTGACTTATTAGGATTAATTAAACGTACTAATCTAAAATCGTCTCCTCCTAAAATATGGGCACTGTGATTCTGTGCGTTTTGACTGTAATTTAAGGTCATGTAGAGGAAACTTCGCGAAGAGGATGGGGACTTTATAATAAACACCTGTTATTTTGGTCGTTTTCGTTTCTACTTAATATAAGCCACGACTTATCCAAGCAAAATACAAGTTTTAATAATCTGTTCTGTGCAGCACTCTGCCTGTCAGTCGAAAGATTTCCATCCTTCTGTGTGTTCTGTTGACGATGGACTTTTTGTACCAAACTTCATATTATATTATATTATATTATATTATATTATGACCGCCTCTATGGTCTAGTGGTCAGAGTTTCTGGCTACAGATACAGAGGTCCCGGGTTCGATCCCCGGCGCTACCAGATTTTCTGAGTAGTAGTGGGTCTGGAACGGGGTCCACTCAGCCT
>Ga0123353_10016587_pt1 | contig 10774 bp, 9 predicted proteins | sample TergutLab28metaG_3_FD_92763 | JGI IMG/M metagenome (GOLD analysis project Ga0123353, IMG submission 92763) | Labiotermes labralis P3 segment gut microbial communities from Petit-Saut dam, French Guiana - Lab288 P3 | ecosystem: Host-associated > Arthropoda: Insects > Digestive system > Gut ... | reverse complement strand
CTGGCGCAACCAGAAGGAGCACGGCGGCGGCATGCTGCTGGACTGGGGCATCCACCTGCTGGACCAGATGCTCCAGCTGATGGATTCGCGCCGCCTGCTGCGGCTCTACGCCCAGCTGACCAACGTCACCAACGAGAACTGCGACGACGGTTTTAGAGTCCACTGCACCTTCGAGGGCGATAACCCCTTGCAGGGCGACACCTCCTTCATCGTGGAGGTCCTCACCTCCAACTTCATCTCCCTGCCGCGCTGGTACGTCCTGGGCGAGAACGGCTCGGCCGTGGTGAAGGACTGGTCCCGCCGCGGCAAAATCGTCAAGGTGAGCGACTGGGAGAACCGCGAGTGCGTGCCCATCCAGGCGGGCGTTGGCATCACCAAGACCATGGCCCCCCGCGATAGCAAGACCATCAAACGATACCGCCTGCCCAAGCCCAAGAGCGACTGGATGGAGTACTACGACAACATCTTCGAGGTCATCCGAAACGGCGCGCCCCCCATCGTCACCCACGACCAGCAGCGCCGGCTCATCCGCCTGTGCGAGGCCATATTCGAGAGCGGCGAAACAGGCAAAACCGTGGAAATGGAGTAACCCCGTAGGGGCGGCTAGCCAACCGCCCGCAATTTTCAAACCCAGCCGCCCGCAATTTCACGCAAACTCTGTAGGGGCGGCGTGCCAGCCGCCCGAAATTCACCCAACCGCCCGCAATTTCAAACCCAACCGCCCGCAATTTCACGCAAACTCTGTAGGGGCGGCGTGCCAGCCGCCCGAAATTCACCCAACGCCCGCCATTTTCACCCCAACCGCCCGCCATTTCAAACCCAACCGCCCGCAATTTCACGCAAACTCTGTAGGGGCGGCGTGCCAGCCGCCCGAAATTCACCCAACCGCCCGCAATTTTCAAACCCAGCCGCCCGCAATTTTCACCCCTGCCGCCCGCCATTTTACGCAAACTCTGCAGGGGCGGAAAGCCAAGCCGCCCGAACCCACGCGACGCAGGGGAGAAAGGAGTCCCATGTTCCAGCGCTGGCTGTCGAAATACACCCCCTTCCACCTGATTCTCATCGCGGCTATGGCGGCGCTGGGGATCGCGGTGAAACCCGTGGTGTCCGCCCTGGCGCAGGCCGCCACCGGGCCGATCCCCGGGGGCGCGGTGGCCGGGGGGATCTACATGCTCTTCCCGGTGCTGGCCGCGTCGCTCACCGGGGCGAGAGGCGCGGGATCCCTTTGTGGTTTGTGCCAGGGCCTGATGGTACTGGCGCTGGGGGTCTCGGGCTCCCACGGGGCGTTCAGCCCGCTGACCTACGCGCTGCCGGGCTTGGGCGTGGATTTGATGTTCCTGGTTTTCGCCCGCAAAGAGGCCAACCTGCCCGCCTGCGTCTTCGCCGGGCTGCTGGCGAACGTAACCGGCACGGTGTCGGTGAATCTCGTGTTTTTCTCTCTGCCCTGGGTGCCGCTGCTGCTGAGCCTGTGCGCGGCTGCGCTCAGCGGGAGCCTGGGCGGCGCGGGGGCCTGGGGGATCACAAAACAGCTGAAGCGCTGGGAGATGATCAAATGAGAAATGAGAATGCAAAATGCGGAAATGAGAGATCACAAACTAAACAGAAGATATTTATTATAAAAAAATCCACAATTGCCGTCATCGCCATCATCGCGGTGCTGGCTGTGGCCGTGGCCGTGCTGGCCGTGCTCAACGGCAGGGACGCCGCCGCCAAAAAGCAGCTGCAAAACGACGCGGTGTTTTTGATTGTCGCCGGAGAGACAGAACACAAAGTCACCATGGAGGAATTCCTGTCCCTGGAGCAGCAAGAGATCGAGGCCATTTACAAGAAAAGCGGTAAGGATCCGGAGACGCGCCACTACGCCGGCGTGCCCTTCGCGGCGCTCCTGCGGCTGAAGGGCGTCGATCCGGCGGGCTTCGGAAGCGCCGTCTTTTCCGCCGCCGACGGCTACGCCTCCGCCCTGCCCATGGCGGACGCCCTAAACGAAGATCACTGCTTCATCGTGGCCGACGGTGGCGAGGACGGCCCCTTCCGCATGGTCCTGCCCAAGGACCGGTTCAGCCAGCGCTGGTGCAAAATGCTGACGGACGTGCACCTGCGGTGAGCAGGCCGCTTCGCTGTTTCCGATTCAGCTTTCGTTGAGAGGAACGAAATGATCTATACCCTGGAAGCCCGTGGCTTCATGTTGACCTACCCCGGCGCGAAAAACCCCGTGTTTCCGCCGCTGGATTTCGCCGTCGAGCCCGGCGAGGCCGTGGCCCTGCGCGGGGAGTCCGGCGCGGGCAAGAGCAGCCTGCTCCTGTGCGCGTGCGGGCTGATCCCAAGCAGTGTACCGGCGCAAATCACCGGGGAAATTCTCCTGTTCGGCAAACCCCCGGGAGATTTTACACAGGCGGAAAGAACACAGGCTGTGGGCATGGTGTTTCAGAACCCCGAGACGCAGCTGTTCTGCGGCACGGCGGCGCTGGAGGCCGCCTTCGGCCTGGAGAACCTCTGCGTGCCCCGGGATGAAATGCACGAACGCGTGCGCAAATCTCTCGAAACCGTCGGTCTGTGGGAGCGGCGCGGCGATGCCCCCGGAACGCTCAGCGGGGGGCAAAAGCAGCTGCTGGCCCTGGCGGCGGCCCTGGCCCTGGAGCCAAAGCTGCTCCTGCTGGACGAGGCCCTCAGCCAGCTGGACGCCCAATCCGCCGCGCGCATGACGGAGGTCCTGCTGCGCCTGCGAAGCGAAGGCCGCACAATCCTCCTGGCGGACCACAGCGGCGCGCGATGCGGTTTTGCGGACAGGGAACTCTGGCTGGAAAGCAAAAACGAAGTATGCTGAAGTAATACTACTCCGCAACAAGAATCATTGCGCATCATGCTGCGCAAAAAACCATACACCAAAGCTTTTTGCTTGCATTCTGCTATGCTTCTAGTTGCGGAGTAGTATAACCGGCTTTCTGTAGGGGTGGCATTCTTGCCGCCCGAATAAAACCCTTTTTCTGTAGGGGCGGCATTCTTGCCGCCCGAAAAAAAACCCTTTTTCTGTAGGGGCGGCATTCTTGCCGCCCGAAAAAAACCCTTTTTCTGTAGGGGTGGCATTCTTGCCGCCCGAATAAAACCCTTTTTCTGTAGGGGCGGCGTGCCAGCCGCCCGCAACTCCAAAATCACTACAACCGGCCAAACGGCCAAAAGAAACCATGACCATCGAAGCCCGTAACCTCTCATTCGAATACCCAAACACGAAATTCCGCCTGCGCGGGGTCAACTTTATCCTGCCTGCGGGCGAGACCGTGGCCCTCACCGGCCCCAACGGCAGCGGCAAGACCACCCTGGGCAAGCTGCTGTGCGGGCTGCTCAAGCCAGCCGGCGGGGCAGTGCTGTTCGACGGCGAAGACACCGCGCGCTGGAGCCTCGGGCGGCGGGGGCAGCGCATCGGCTACCTGTTCCAAGAACCCGCAAGGCAGCTGTTCGCCCCCACCGTGCTGGAGGAGCTCACGTTCACGCAGGAGCTGCAGGGCGTTGACCCAGAGGAGGCGGCGTTTTTCGCGGAGCAAATGCTCTATCGCTTTGAGATTGGACACCTGAGCGGGCGCGGCACGCTCACCCTCAGCCGGGGGGAGCAGCAGCGGCTGGCGCTCTGTGGACTGTTACTCAATAAGCCCGGCGCTCTCGTGTTGGACGAGCCCACCACCGGCCTGGACTCCAGGCGCAAGGAGATCCTCGCGGCGGCAATCAACGAAGCCGCAAGGGACGGCGCCTCGGTGCTCCTCATCAGCCACGACATGGCCTTTGCGCAAGCCAACGCGCAGCGGGAAGTGAAAATGGAGGATATAAATCCATGTTGAATTCAAACCACCCTGTAGGGGCGGCTAGCAAGCCGCCCGCACATAAATATAAAAAGCCGCCCGCACTTTATAAGCCCGACCCCCGCGTCACCTTCCTGTTCATTTTCTTGCTGTCCACAGCCAGCGTGGTCCTGCGCGAAGCCCTGCCCCTGACGCCCGTCCTGCTTTCGGCCATCGTCGCGGCCATCTGCGCCAGAGCCCCCGTCGGGCAGGTGCTCAAGCGCCTGCGGGGCCTGTGGATCATGCTCCTCTCCGTCACGGCCTTACAGGCGCTGTTCAGCGGGGACCTCCTGCACGGCCTGCTGACCGGCGCGGCGGTGCTGGCGCGCCTGGTTGTCCTGATGCTGGGCGGCGCGGCGCTGGCGTCCTACCCCGGCCACGTGCTGGTGCAGGGGATGCTCCAGCTGCGTCTGCCCTACCAGCTGGCCTTCATGGTCAGCGCGGGCCTGCGCTTCGTGCCCCAGTTCGGCGAGTGCTTCCGGGATTCCCTCACCGCCATGCAGCTGCGCGGCGTGGACCTGCGCCGCCTGAAGCCGAAAACCCGCCTGAAAATCTACACCTGGCTGCTGATGCCAACCATCGCCCTGGGGCTTTCCCGGGCAAAGAAAATGGCCATGGCCATGGAGCTGCGCGGGTTCGGGGCCTGCGAAACACGCGTCAGCTACGATCCGCTGCGCATGCAAGCGAAAGATTGGCTTGCGCTTGCGGGCATCATCCTATGGGCCGCCGGGCTCACGGCCGCCCAAATTTTATGGAGGTTACGCATGTGAAAGTATTTACCGTCGTCGGCACCAGCGGCAGCGGAAAAACGACCGTCATCGAGGCGGTCGTCGCGGAATTCACCCGCAGGGGTTACAATGTCGGCAGCGTAAAGGAGATCCATTTCGAGGCCTTCGCGATCGACCCCGCACCCACGAGCAATACCCATCGCCATCGCAGCGCCGGCGCGTCGCTGGTCACCGCCCGGGGGTATCGCGAGACCGACGTCCTCTACCCGGAAAAACTCCCCATGCGGGAGATTCTGCGGCATTACCGGGGCTATGACTGGGTGGCCCTGGAGGGCGTGGACGACCTGCCTGTCCCCGCGGTGCTCTGCACCCTGGACAAGCTGCGCGACAACGCCATATGTATATCCGGCAAGCTTGGCGCGGAAATTCTTTCTTCGGGGTCCCCGGCGAATCCGCGGATTCGTTGGGGTGATATGCACGGCCTGCCCGCCTTCAACGTCCTCGAAAACCCCGCTGCCCTGTGCGATTTTCTGGAGGCCAGCGTGCCGGACTACCTGGAATGCCACGATCCGGCGGACCCGGACCCCGGCGCGGACATCACCCTCACCATAGACGGCAAAGAGATACGCATGGTGCCCTTCGTGCAAAAAATCCTGTACAACGCGGCCCTTGGCGTGGTGAAGGAACTGGAGGGCTACCAGGAGGGCGCAACGGTGGAGATACGGATTTTTTAAGCACCCCCCGGCGCATTCGCGCCACTCCCCTCGCGAGCGAAGATTGAGAATAATAACCGAATCGTGACGGATTACGAGCTGGCTTGCTTTTGTAAAATTTTTGGCGTGGAGGAAAAGGAACTCCTGAAAGATTTTTACGATAATCGCTATGAATAAATAAACGGGCGGCTGTACACAGCTGCCCGAAACTTTATAACAAACGCTGTCTATTTCCCCTCCGCCTTCCTCCACGGAAAGCAGCCTGGGTATTCGTAGTCACAAGCATCGGCTTCTCGTTCCTGAGCGGCTCCTTCCCGTGGAACAATGTCAATCACTTAATGTTTGCAGTGAAAATTGTAGGGGTGGCGTTCTCGCCACCCGCGCACATAAAGCATGGAGCGGGTGGCCCGCGGGCCATCCGAACCATAATGAACTACGTACTGATTGGTTGCGTCTACCCCTCCGCCTTCCTCCCATATCCGCAGCCCTCGCCCAAGCACCTTTGCGCGCCGCCCTTGCTCTGGAACAAACTCTTCCCGCACTGGGGGCAGCTCTCCCCCGAGGGCACGTCCCAGGTGGTGAATTCGCACTCCGGCCAGCCGGAACAGCCGTAGAACTCGCGGCCGGTCTTTTTGGCCTTGCGCTTGAGCACCGCCTTGCCGCACAGGGGGCACAGCGCCTTGGTTTCCGCCACCAGGGGCTTGGCGTTCTTGCACTCCGGATAACCCGGGCAGGCCAAAAAGCGTCCGTAGCGTCCGGACTTGATCACCATCATGCGCCCGCACTTCTCGCAGGGGATATCCGTCTGGTCCTCCGCGAGCTGGATCTTCACGCCCTCCATCTCGGCCTTGGCCCGGGTGAGGTCGCGCTCGAAATCATGATAGAAATCGCGCAGCACGGCGACGTAGTCCGTCTTGCCGTGGCCCACGTCGTCCAGGCGGGTCTCCATCTGCGCGGTGAACTTCACGTTCACGATGTTGGGGAAGCGCTCCTTGAGCAGCCGCACCGTGGCCTCGCCCAGCTCCGTGGGCAGCAGCTGCTTCTGCTGGCGCGTCACGTAGCCCCGGTGGAGTATCGTGCTGATGATGGTGGCGTAGGTGCTCGGGCGGCCCACGCCGCTCTCCTCCAGCGCCTTGATCAGCGAGGCCTCGGTGTAGCGGGCCGGCGGCTGGGTAAAGTGCTGCGCGGACAGCAGCTCCTTCAAGCTTAAGGCTTCGCCCTCCTTGAGTTCCGGCAGCTTTTTCTCGCCTTCGGCGCCGTCGTCGTTGTCGGTGGACGCCTCGTACACCCGGGTAAACCCGTCGAATTTTACGCTGTAGCCCGAAGCGCTGAAGACGTAGGTCATTCCCCTCTTGGGAGGGATGGAGGAGCCGGGGTGGTTGTGCGGAGCGCCCTCGGGGTTCGCGAGGATCGCCGCCTTCACCGTGTCCTGTAGACAGGTGGCCATCTGGCTGGCGACGAAGCGCTTCCAGATCAAATCGTAGAGCTTCTGCTGGTCGGGGCTCAGGCTCCCCTTGAGCTGCGCGGGGGCGAGGTTCGGCATGGTGGGGCGTATGGCCTCGTGGCCGTCCTGCGCCCCGGCCCGGGATTTATACACGCGCGGCTGCGGGGAAAGATAGTTCTTCCCATAGGCGCAGGCGATATATTCATTCGCGGCGGCGCGGGCCTCGTCGGAAACCCGCAGGGAATCCGTGCGCATGTAGGTGATCAAACCCGTCGTGCCGTAACCGGGGACCTCCACGCCCTCGTAGAGTTCCTGGGCCACCTTCATCGTGCGCTGCGCCTGGAAGCCCAGCCTGCGGGAGGCCTCCTGCTGCAAGGTGGAGGTGTTGAAGGGCGGCGCGGGGTTTTTCTTGCGGGTACCTTTTTTGATGTTGGCAACCCAGAAATTCGCGCCGGTCAGGCGGGCGTAAATCTCGTCGGCCTGCGCTTTGTTCTTCAGGGGGATTTTTCCCTTTTGGTCCCCCACGAACTGCGCCGTCAGGTTTTTGTGCGCGGTGTTGAGGAGCTTGGCGTCAATGGTCCAGTATTCCTCCGGGACGAAGGCGCGCACCTCCTGCTCGCGGTCGGCAATCAGGCGCACGGCCACGCTCTGCACGCGCCCCGCCGAGAGCCCCCGGCGTATCTTCTGGCTCACAAAGGGGCTGAGCTTATATCCCACCAGCCGGTCAAGAATGCGCCTGGCCTGCTGGGCATTGACCAGGTCGATATCGACTTTGCGCGGGTGGGACATCCCGCCCTGCACGCCGGTCCTGGTGATCTCGTTGAAGGTCACCCGGTTTGCCTGTTTCAGGTCGAGCCCCAGCAGGCTGGCCAGGTGCCAGGAGATGGCCTCGCCCTCCCGGTCCGGGTCCGTGGCGAGGTAGACTTTTTCGCTTTTTTGCGCCTTGGCCTGGAGCTCCTTCACGATCTTCTCTTTGTCCTTCATGACCGCGTAGCTGGGCTCGAAGTCCTTCTTGACGTCCACCGCCAGGCGTGAGGGGGGCAGGTCCCGCACGTGACCCATGGAGGAGGCCACCACGAAGCCCGCGCCCAGGTATTTCTGGATGCTCTTGGCTTTGGCCGGTGATTCGACAATAACGAGTTTTGGCAAATGAGCTTCCTCAATCAATAAAAATTTGTTATTTATGGTTATCCGCTTCATGAAGATTAGCGCAAAATGTTCATTGTAGGGGCGGCGTGCCAGCCGCCCGAGAGCTAAAAACATAGGTATTTATACAATTGCCTAAAAGAGCCCCATATTGTTGACTTTATCGCATGAATTTTCCGGCTGTCGTCAGGAACCCCCCTGTAGAGGAGTGCGGCGTCGAAGGCGTCGCGGGGGTTAAAGAGCGTCCTCACACCTTCCCATACATCTTCCCCGGCGTCTGCTCCACCAGCTCCTGCATTTCGAGCCGCATCAGGGCGGAATACAGTTCGCCGTAGGGCGCCGCCGTCTCGTTCATGATCTGGTCGATGTGCATGGGCGAGTCACCGAGCAGCCGCAAAATTTGCCGCTCTAAGGGAGACAACCCGGAGGAGGCGGGCGCGGGTTTGGGGGTTGGTGTTGGTGCGGGCGGCAAGAATGCCGCCCCTACAGGCCGCTTCTTTACAGCGATCTTCTCCGGCTGCACCGCCTCGCGCTCCAAATCGCGTTCGGCGCGGCGCATATCAAGCAGCGCGGGGTAGAGCAGCTCGTAGTCCTCCAGCACGTCCATGGCGCAGAAGATGGGCTTGGCCCCCTCGCGGATGAGCTTGTTGCCGCCGGTGTAGGTGGAGCCGAAGGCGTCGCCCGGCACGGCGAAGACGTCGCGGCCCTGCTCGGCGGCGCAGCTTGCCGTGATCAGCGAGCCGCTGCGCTCGCCCGCCTCGATCACGATGGTGCCCGCGCCCATGCCGGAGATCAGCCGGTTGCGTATGGGGAAGTTCCTCCCGGCGGGCGGCGCGCCGGGCGGGTACTCCGACACCACCGCGCCGTGTTCGGCGATGCGTCTGCGCAGGCCCGCGTTCTCGGCGGGGTAGTTGATGTCCAGGCCGCAGCCCAGCACGGCCACAGTCACGCCCCCCGCGTGGATAGCGCCCCAGTGGGCCGCGCTGTCGATCCCCAGCGCCCCGCCGCTGACCACCGCGCAGCCCGCGTGAACCAAATCGGCAGCCAGGCGCGAGGCGATGTCCACGCTTTTGCGGCTGGCCCGGCGGGTGCCCACGATAGCCAGAGGCAGGCGGTCCCGCAAGCACTCGAGCGATCCGCGCACATAAAGCGCCAGGGGATGGTTAGATATCTGCAACAGCCGCGCCGGATAACCGGCGTCTTGCGGTGATAGGATATGCGCGTTTAGCCGCTGGCATTCCTCCAAAATGATTTCGGCCTGGCTCAAAGGAGTCGCGCGCAATCTCGCCAGCTGCGTGTTGGTGAACACCCCCGCCACCCGGCGCCCGTAGTCGCTGGCCGCGTAAATCTCCTCCGCGCCGCCCGGGAAGGCAGCGAGAATCTCCTGGGTGCGCAGCGCGGGCGAAACGCCCAGCGCGCACTGGAGCCAGAGGTAACACAACGAGCTTTGCATCGCAAACCTTTCCAATTGACAGTTGACAATTGACAATTGACAATTGACAGTTGTCATCGCAACGCGACAGGTTCTTTTCGCCAATAAGCACGCGCCGGCCACCATAATTGTCAATTGTCAATTGTCAACTGCCTCGCCATTTCCCACATCAGGATCGTCGCGGCGGCGGCGGCGTTGAGGCTTTCGGCGCGCCCGGCCATGGGGATTGTGATTTTACAGCCGCAGGCGGCGATGGTCTCCGGCGTCAGGCCGTGGCCCTCGCTGCCGATGGCGACAATCCCGCCGCGCGTAAAATCGCAGATCAGTACGGAGCGGGCGTCGCGTTCGGGGACGGCGGCGTAACAGGGCAGGCCGCTGCTCCGCAGGACCCCGGGCAGATCGTCCGCGCGCAAAACGGGCAGGCGCAGCAGCGCGCCCATGGAGGCCCGCAGCGCCTTGGGATGATACGTATCGCATCCGCTGCCGGCAACCAGGCCGTCCAGCCCCAGGGCCTCCGCCGTGCGGGCGGCCGCGCCCAGGTTGCCGGGGTCCTGGAGGTTTTCCAGGGCAACATACCTGCCCGCCGGCCGAAAGAAATCTTGCTTCTTGCCCGCGGCTCCGCAGGAGACGCTTGCCTCTTGCTTCTTGCCTCTTGCTTCTTGCTTCTCTCTTGCTTCTTGCTTCTTGCCCGCGGCTCCACAGGAGACGCTTGCTTCTTGCTTCTTGCCTCTTGCTTCTTGTATCCCGCACACCGCGAACACGCCCTGGGGATGCTGGGTCTCCCCCAGCTTTTGCGCCACGGAATCGGTGATCTCGAAGATCCGCCTCGCCGCACTTTCCAGAGCGGCCGTATCGTATTTCTCCCGGGCCGCCGCCGTGAGGAACAACTCCTGCGGCGCGCAGCCCGAGCCCAGGGCGTCGGCACAAAGGCGAAAGCCCTCCAGGAAGAATTTTCCCAGAGCGCGCCGTTGCGCCGCCGAACCTCGCAGGCGCACGGCGGCCTTGATATGTGGATTATCCCTGGAGGCGATCACAGTTACAGGCATACCTGACATTATAAGCGGGAAGGTTTAATTTGTCAACGGTTATTTTGCTTGTAGGGGCGGCGTGCCAGCCGCCCGCGACAAAACGCAACCCTGTAGGGGTGGCATTCTTGCCACCCGCAACAAAAAGCAATCCTGTAGGGGCGGCGTGCCAGCCGCCCGCAACAAAACGCAACCCTGTAGGGGCGGCGTGCCAGCCGCCCGCGACAAAACGCAACCCTGTAGGGGCGGCGTGCCAGCCGCCCGCAACAAAACGCAACCCTGTAGGGGTGGCATTCTTGCCGCCCGCAACAAAACACAATCCTGTAGGGGCGGCGTGCCAGCCGCCCGCGACAAAACGCAACCCTGTAGGGGCGGCATTCTTGCCGCCCGCAACAAAACGCAACCCTGTAGGGGCGGCGTGCCAGCCGCCCGCGACAAAACGCAATCCTGTAGGGG
>Ga0123353_10016584_pt1 | contig 10775 bp, 9 predicted proteins | sample TergutLab28metaG_3_FD_92763 | JGI IMG/M metagenome (GOLD analysis project Ga0123353, IMG submission 92763) | Labiotermes labralis P3 segment gut microbial communities from Petit-Saut dam, French Guiana - Lab288 P3 | ecosystem: Host-associated > Arthropoda: Insects > Digestive system > Gut ... | reverse complement strand
GATTTGTCAGATCAAGTCCGAAATACTACATGTAATGTGACAACGCTGCGCATATTTGTAAGATCGAGTCGCGACGACCGCAAATCAAGAAACGTATCTGCGTAAGCTGTTGGATTGTATTGCAAATCCTTTCGGGGCATAATCCAAGTTCGATTTTGCAAAGCATAAAACATTGGAGAACACCTTTGATCACTGGCAAAAAGATCCCGCGGCTTTTCCTCATTTTCCTTCTGCTCACCGTGACAAATGCGTGGGGGCAGGACCATGCCGCGACACCATCAGTACCGGTATCGCCAATCGAAGCACAAACCACGATTACTGTAGAACCCGCGATTACCGCGCCAAACGCATTGGAGCAGGACAATACAGCCGCGGCACCGTCAGCACCGGCAACGCCAATCGAAGCACAACCCCCGATTGTCGTAGAACCCACGATTACCGCGCCAAATACATTGGAGCAGGACAATACCGCCGTGACGCCGCCAGTACCGGCAACGCCAATCGAAGCACAAACCACGATTACTGTAGAACCCGCGATTACCGCGCCAAATGCATTGGAGCAGGACAATACAGCCGCAACGCCGTCAGTACCGGCAACGCCAATCGAATCGCAAGCCCCGATTATCGTGGAACCCGCGATTAGCGCAAAACCCGTGGGCATTCACGTCTTTGCCGTCGGCGACATCATGATCGGAACCACCTTCCCGGAGGACATTCTACCCCCCAATGACGGCTTGAGCTATTTTGACTCGGTCCTTCCGCTATTCAAAGGAAGCGATATTCTTTTTGGCAACCTGGAAGGGACACTTACGGAAGGCGGAAGGTCTCCCAAGTGCGGCGACTACAAACCGGGGCCTGGCGTAAAACCGTGCTATGCCTTCCGCAGCCCGCCAAGGTACGCGAAGCTGCTGCGGAAAGCCGGCTTCGACGCGCTTGGCGTAGCAAACAACCACACCCTCGATTTCGGAATGGAGGGGATGGAAAACACTATCGTGGCGCTGGACAACGCCGGGATCCAACCGGTTGGGGGCCGGCGGGTGGCTTTATTCCGCGTACATGACAAGCGTATCGCCGTGGCCGGGTTCTCCTACTCGACAGTCACGCCGTACGTATATTCGATGCTCGACATACCCAAGGCCGCCGAGATTGTTTCTAGACTGAAAGCGAAAAACGACATCGTCATCGTATCGTTTCACGGCGGCGCTGAAGGATCGGCGGCGCTTGTCGTCCGGGACGCCACCGAAGAATTTCTTGGAGAAAACAGGGGAAACTCCGTCCGCTTTGCCCGGACGGTAATCGACGCGGGAGCGGACCTCGTGCTGGGACACGGGCCGCATGTTCCCCGCGCGATCGAAATCTACCGGGGGAAACTGATCGCTTACAGCCTGGGCAACTTCGCCGTATACAGCATGTTCAATATCAAAGGACCCAGCGGCCAGGGGTATGTACTGCAAGCCACCTTATCAGCAGAGACGGGGGATATACTCTCCTTCCGTACACCTTCCACGGTGCTGCTGCATCCGGGAATCCCCGTCATCGACAATAAAGGTAACGCGAAAGCGCTGCTCAAAAAACTGTCGGAGGATTTCCTTGCGGAAGAACCCGACGCGGAAAGCCGCCGGGAAATTCTTCTAAAAACGTGGAAGTAATAAACCAAAACTGCGTTTAGCGAAAGAGGGCTAGAGCTATTTCACTTTGAAAATTCGCCTCCGCAATGGCGGCTGACTTGAGCGAGATACCTCTCAGATCGGGTGCTCTCTTCCGACGCGAAGCCATGGACGGCGTGCGAGGCGTGCCCGACCTGAGAGAGTATCAAGCGAAAGAAGCCGCCATTGCGGACAAATCTCAAGGTGAAATTGCTCCAAGATTCCGAGCGTTCGCCTAAGAACATCGAGAGCGAAGGAATTTTGGAGTCGAAGTGAACAACGGACGGCAAACGGAGATGTCCCTCTAGTCGACACCATCGTTATCGTCTAAAAAGAGCCGTTTAGCCCCGATATAACGCTTCGTGTAATACGGGTGGTTAATAGAAGTGATCTTTACGTGGCGGGATACCGACGACACGTGGATAAACTGACCTTCGCCAAGGTAGATCCCCACATGCGAAGGAAACTTCGCGTACGTCCTGAAGAAGACCAGATCGCCAACGGACAGCTTATCCCGGTCCACCTTCATGCCAACCAGGTATTGCTCTCTTGCCGAGCGTGGCAGCTTCATATCCAGCGCAGAGAACACCTTCCACACAAACCCGGAACAGTCCATCCCTTTTAGCGATGTCCCTCCCCATACATACGGAACGAACAGCATCTCCTTCGCCACGCGGACGACCCGCTCCTGGATCGACTCCTCTCCGTCATCACCCTGGGGCAAGGCCGCTTTGGCCAGTTCCGCTTCCGAAATGACAGCAGATTTCTCTACAAGAACAGCGACTGACTCCGGCTCGCCCTCCCGATCGAACAGCAAAAGCCGCAGCCCTGACGTGAGAACATCGATATCGAGACCGTTGCGCTCCATCAGTTCTTCGGCTTCTATGCCGAATTTCAGGGCGATCTTGGCAAGCGAATCGCCTTCTTCAACCGTATATGTTTCCGGCAGAGCCTCCCGGATTATGATCAGCGTCCCAATCCGTAAATTCTTTCCTTCCCGCAGACGGTTCAGGCGGCGCAGATCACTTACATGGACGCCATACTTTCTGGAGAGCGACCAAAGCGTATCACCCTGGCTAACCCTGTGGATCTGAGCCGGGCCGATGGAAGCATAGACGTTGACTGCTTCGGGAGACAGGTCGCCGGAACCACCCAACCGGGCTTCCCCGCCTTCCCCGTTGGAGCCTCCCGCAATGCGCTCCGATACGTTTTCTTTCGGAATCCTCAAGCTTGCCCCAGCCCTGATCATGCTCGACTTCAAGCCGTTTTCGACACGAATCTCTTCCGTAGAAACACGGAACCGCCTCGCGATCCTGTAAAGGGTGTCTCCCTCCTTGACTACATAGATGGTGGAAGGAAAAGCAAGACGAGGCTCAAGCAACAGGAACAGGGCCGCTGCCGTAATAATGAGCCGCCAGATCGTCATGGCGTCAGATTTTTTCCATGCAGGCAAAACAGATGGATGCTGACGGAGAGAGTATCGAGCGAAAGAAGCCGGCCTGATATCAAGTTGTACTCAAAATGTTTCATGTCCCGACAAGGCGCCTTTTCGCTCATGGTGAGTATCGTTCCATTTAGGTCTGATCGAGGATGGATTTGTTCAGACCGGATCTGGCCAATCGGGAAGTCCTTCCGGCCGACCGGAAAATCGTACTACCGGGCGCCTTTTCTCAGGTCGTTCAGTACGAGCTTTATGATGGTCTTCAACGTCTCGAAGACCCCTACCCCGGTCTTTGCGCATGCCTCGAACTCGGGAACATTTCGCGTGTTCAACAAGGCGCGCATTTCTTCAACGGAAGCTATGTCGGTAAGATCACGCTTGTTGTACTGCATGACCAGGGGTATCTTTTCCATGCTGTACCCCTGATCCTCGAGATTCATCCGCAGGTTTTCGAGCGACTCGACGTTGGCATCCATCCGGGTAATCTGAGAATCGGCACAAAAGACCACACCATCCACCCCGCGCAGAATCAGGCGGCGGCTGGCATCGTAGAAAACCTGGCCCGGCACGGTATAGAGATGGAAGCGGGTCTTGAAGCCCCGGACTTCCCCAAGCGACAGAGGAAGAAAATCGAAAAACAGTGTGCGCTCCGTCTCAGTCGCAAGGGAAACCATCTTTCCCCGCGCGTCGGAGTTCATACGTTTGTAGATGTACTGAAGGTTGTTTGTCTTCCCGCAGAGACCAGGCCCGTAATATACGATCTTGCAGTTAATTTCTTTTGAGGAGTAATTTATGAAGGACATGACGTCAGCAGAACAAGCTTTCGATATCTTCCTCGGTCAATTCTTCGATCAGTACCTCCTCTCCCGTTTTTTGCTCGGCAGAGGCAAGTATCTTATAGAGTTCTTCGGACGCGCGCTTTACCCGTAACCTAACCAGGCCGATGGATGACTGACGATCAAAAACTACCACCAGGATCAGCCGGTCACCCACGACCGATATGTGCATGTTATCCCGCTCCCCTTCGTGAAAGAGGATCGAGAACTCTTTCTCGCCAATAAGGTTGGCAAGACCTCCCGTTGCGGCGATGTTTCCCGCCGCAAGGGAGGCTAATGCAGTAACGTCAAACCCTGCGGTCTCACCAGTTGACGCAATCAGCGCTCCGTCTTTATCGACGAGGAATACCGCCTTCGCTAACGCGGTGGCGCGAAACCTCCTCAACACAGACAAGAAGGCGCTGAACTCTCGCTCCCTGAGAACAAAACGACTCGGGCGATTCATAGGTCAAAAAGATACCATACTTGCCTTTTTATTTACAGATATGGATTTTTGTGCATCTCCTTAAGCCGGATCCAGCGGCGGTCTATCTCAGCCTGGAACTTGTCCAGCGCCTCTTTCATATCAGGCTTCAGCATATGCTTGGTCTTGCCCATCATCTTCAGCCAATCCGATACCGGGATTTTCTTTTCCAGTTCTTCCGGATTGTAGTTGATCGTCGTAACTCCGCGCTCAACTTCATAGAGCGGGAAGAAGCAGCTGTCCACGGCCGCCTGGATACACGGAATGGTTACCTGCTCTTCGACTCTCCACGCCAGCGTACACATGGAGATCATCTTCACAAAAACCACTCCCTCGTCCGCGTACTTCTGCGCCTTGGCCGCCTTGCGGATCATGTCTCGGGGATTGCTCTCGGCCGCCTGACAGACGTACGGCGAGTTGCACGCCGCAAAGATTTGCGTAGTGTCTTTGTGGTGCGTTCCTTTCCCGCGCTGGAATGGCCCATAGTTGGATGTCGACGTGGACTGCCCCAGCGGCACGGTGAAGGAAAGCTGTGAGCCGGTGTTCTGGTAACCCTGGTTGTCATATTCACAGATGATCATACGGTGGCCGCGCATCACGGCGCCGATGGAGGGCCCCATACCAATATCGTGCCCGCCGTCGCCGGTGATCATGATAAACGTAATCTTCTCGTCCTTGCTGATCTCGCCCCGGCGCTTGCGCTCCTCGAACATCTCCACCATGCCGGAAAGCGTCGCCGCCCCGTTCTGGAACAGGTTATGGACATAGGTGCACCTGTGGCCGGACCAGGGATAGCCGGTGGTCACAATCATGCCGCAGCCGGTATGCCAGAGGGTCACGATGTGTCCTTCGATACCTTTCAGGAAAACATTGATGCTGGAGGTAAGGCCGCAGCCCGGACATGCTCCGTGCCCCGGAGAAATACGCAAGGGCCGCTCCGTCAGGTTCCGGAGCACGTTCCCTTTCACTTCCAGCTTTCCGTCTTTCTCCTCAACCTGGATCAGCCCGGTAACTTCCGCTTCGGTGAGCGGGTTGAAGGCTTTGGGCGCTTTGTATGACGGATCACCAGGATCGGCGCCGACGTAATCGTAGTAGACATCCACCTTTCCGGTTTCAGCGATCTTGAGCGCCTCGCGCAGCATCCGCGCCGCGTCCTCGACGAAGAACTCTTTACCACCCAAGCCAAACACCCGGGCCGCAATCTGCGTTTGATTGTCCGAAAGCCCCTGAAGAGCTGCACGAACCTCGATCGCCATTGCGCCGCCGTAAGCGCCGAAGTTGTCTTGACGATCCGCTACGACAAGCCCTTTCACATTTTTGAGGGCCGCGCGCACTTCCTCGATTGGGAACGGGCGGATGAGGTTGGGCCGGATCAGTCCTACCTTGAGCCCTTCCTTGCGGAGAGCGTCGACAGCTTCCTTCGCGGTTTCGGCCGCGGAATTCAGGATGAACAGCGCTGCCGTGGCGTCTTCCATCTGGTACAGCTCCAGCACATCGTAGCGCCTGCCGGAAATGGCCTCGTACTCCTCAAAAACTTTCTTTACCACGCCGTTTGCGCGCATAAGCGCTTCGGCCTGCTGCTTTTTGTTGTTGATGTAATCAGGGTCGTTCATGTACGAGCCGATGGTAACCGGGTTTGCCGGATCCACCGTGGACACCGTGTGAGCAAATGGACCGACAAAATCACTCACCACCTGTCCGTCCTCGAAGATTTCCACCCGGCGCTTCTGGTGCGAGGTGAAAAAACCGTCGTATGCGATGAAGATGGGGAGGCGCACCGACGCGTCCTCAGCAATTTTCGGCGCCATGACGTTCATGTCGTAGACTGCCTGCGCGTCAGCAGCCATCAGGATCACCCAGCCGGTGTTCATAGCCAGCATGATGTCGCTGTGGTCACAGCGAATATCGAGCGGACCTGACACGGAGCGCGTGACTATGTTGAACACCATCGGAAAGCGCGTACCGGACTGTACCGGAAGCTGCTCGAACGAATAAAGCAAACCATTGGCGGAGGTTGCGTTGAAAACCCGCCCGCCCGCGGTGGATGCGCCGTAACAGATACCCGCGGCGCCGTGCTCACCATCGCCCGGTATCATGGAAACGTTATGCTCACCTTCAGCCTTCATCCTGTCGAGCGTCTCGGCGATCTCTGTGCATGGCGTAATAGGGTAGTACCCCATTATGTGGTAATTGATCTGCTTGGCCGCCGCCGCAGCAATCTCGTTGCCGTTTTGAACAACCTTTATCTGCGCGGGACGACCGCCCGCTAACTTCGCCGTCTGGGCCATTCCCTTATTCTCCTTATTTCAGAAACTTGTGTTTTACGGTGATCTTCTCCATGTCCTGATCAGCTTCTTTGACAGGAATGAGAGCATTCGGCTTACATATATAAGTACAACGCAGACATCCCTTGCAGTACTGGTAATCAATCCCCAGAAGGATCATCCCGTCCTTGCCGCTTTTCGGGTCGATCCCTTTCTCCCATACGAAGCAGAAATCAGAGCAGGTAATGTCGCAATCGCCGCAACGCACGCATTTGGATAGATCAAGCAGCGGGATGATGCCCGTACGGCTGGTAGAGAGATCCTTGAACCGCATGTTTCCCATTTCGAAGAGCACGCCGCCGATCGGCGCCGTGTTATAGCCGTATTTCGGCACGTCCCGCTTGAACGGCTTATATTCGTACTTGCCGTCTTTCGGGAACTCCTCGATCTTTACCTCATCGTAGCCACGCCGCATCGCATCGATGTTTTCTTTCATCAGGTGGGAGTACTTCTTGCCGAACTGCTCATTGACCGCCCATTCCACCGCTTTCCATTCCAGGAAACCAGAGGCCTTCGCAATCGCCCCGATCATGACCATGTTGACCCTGGAGTTGGTGGCCCTGGCGATCTCCATAGCATCGACCACGCCAACCTTGCCCCCGGACAGCTTAAGGAAATCTCTTGCCTCCGCAGGCGTCTTGCGTGTATTCAAAATGACCGTAGTCCTGTCTGGCGACGCTCCGGCCGTCACCGGCACTATCCCTTTGGCCAAAGCCTCGTGAAAGATAGCAAGGACATGAGGCTCCTCGACCGGGCTGTTGATGCGAACTTTGGTGTCCGCCTCACATACACGGACAAACGCCTTTACCGGCGTGCCTTTCTTTTCGGAGCCGTAGGAGGCAAATCCGGCGCCGTTCAATCCCATACCGATAATGGCGGCTTCTGTCAGAATCTTTCCAGACACATTGGCGCCCAGTCCTCCAATGCTTTCCAAGCGGATCTCGAAGAATCCGAGATCGTTCTTCACCGGCAATACAAATTTCTCACAACATTCGCTCATAACCATCTTCCCTTCGGGAAAAAGTTGGCTCCGACGCCTTTTACAGCTCTCTCCGTCCTTTGATTGCCCTGCCGACGGTTACCTCGTCGGAGTACTCCAGATCGGCGCCCATCGGGAGACCATACGCAATGCGCGTCACGCGCGCACCCAATGGTTTCAAGACGCTTCCCAGATAGGAAGCGGTCGCCTCTCCTTCTGCTGTCAGGTTTGTCGCGAGTACGACCTCAGAAACACCTCCCATCGCAACCCGATCGACGAGCTCCCGCGTATGGATGTCATCAGGCATCACTCCATCGATCGGAGAAATAGCTCCCCCAAGAACATGATAGCGGCCTTTGAATTCGCCGCTTTTTTCGATAGGGACTATGTCGGATAGACCTTCCACGACGCAGATCAGATCGTCGCGTCGCAGTGGATCGGAACACAAAGAACAAGGGTCTTCGTCGGCAATACCAAGACAACTCGAACATCGTATCACGGATTCAGATATTCCGGAAATGGCGTTTCCGAGCTCCCGGACGAACTCTGGCGGCATTTTCAACATAAACAGGGCAAGCCGCGTCGCCGTCTTCTCGCCGATACCGGGAAGACGTGACAGCAGCTGTATAAGCCGCCTCAGCGGTTTAGGGTAGATCGAACTCACAACAGGCTGGGCGGCAGCACCCCGCCGGCAATCTTTGATATTTCGGAAGCCATCAGATCCCGCGATCGGGCAAGAGCGTCGTTCACGGCCGCGCAAACCAGATCCTGCAACACCTCGATATCATCTGGTGAAACGATTTCCTTCGCTATTCGTACAGACACGATATCCTGACTGCCGTTCGCCGTGACAGACACCATTCCTCCGCCTGAAGAACCTTCCACCGTAACAGCGGCAAGCTCCTCCTGGAGAAGCTGAAACCGGTCGCGCATCTCCTGGGCTTGACGCATCATATCGCCAAAATCTTTCATATGAACCTCCGCAAAAAAACCTGCTACCCAGTGTCTTGGGTTTTTTATTTCTCCTCCTCTTCGAGCAACGCCTCCGCAAACGGGGCTTCTTCGCCTTCCTCGTTTGCGACCGCCGGGACATCCGGGGCTTCCGCGGGCGGCATCGCCGCGGAAAGCGGTATTACCTTGACCAGCACTCCATCAAATATCTGCAATGCCTCAAGCACCACAGGATCAGAAAGAGCCTGTTGCTCGAGAGTTGCCTCCCGCTCTACTTCTAAATCAGGCTCCGGGCTTTTTTTTTCAGCCGACATTTCGAGGCGAACGGAAACAGGGCGGTTGAGCGCTTCCTCGACAGCGGAAATGACGATACCCCACTTATCCGGTTCCTTGAGACGCTCGAGAAATACTTCGTTGCTGCAGCAGACGACGAACTCGTTCTCTCGCAGTTCTCCTTCCAGGTAAGGCAAAAGGCCGGTCAGCACAACCTTTCGCTTCCCCTCGATAATTCGTTTCACGTTATCCCAAACATCGTTGGAAGGCGGGCTTTCTTTCCGGACAGCGGCTCCGTCGCCGGACACCACTTGCGCGGACGCCGGTTTCCGGGCAAAAGCCTCGGGCTTTGGCAAAACCTGCAGGGGCGGCCGGGATGAGGAAAGCGGGCGCGACTCCGAAGAACCCGCAATGCCTGCTTCCAGCGCTCCGACCGTAAGCAGTTCCTGTGCATTTGCCAGGCGCAGCAGCAACAACTCGAACCCAAAGTGGGGAAACTCGGTCCCAAGCACATCCCGCTCCGAGCGGAAAGCGATATCGAGGAGGAACATCCATTCTTCCTTCGCCCGCCCGGAAACCGCTTCCTTCATCCGTTCCAGGGAACCCGGCGAATATCCGTACAAAAGCTCAGTATTCCCCGTGAACGACAGGACCGTCGCGTCACGCAGGACATCGATTAGCGAGCGATAAAGGTGTTTCAGGTCCACCCCGCTCGACCGAAGCGCATGGAAGCGGACAAGCGCCGGCTCGACCCCTTCCATGACAGCGGCCAATGCCAGGTCGATGGCCGCCTCGATTCCGACCAGCCCAAGCATCCCCTCGACCAAAGAGGAGGTGATGTTTCCCGCGCCCGAAACCGTCGCCTGCTCGAACAGCGATTGCCCGTCCCGCATCGATCCGAAGGCGTACCTGGCAATGAGGGCAAGGGCATCCTCTTCCACCGTCACCCCTTCGGTCGCCGCCATTTCCGCAAGCCGCCCGCAAATCTCGGCATCCGCAAGCATACGAAAGTCAAATCGCTGGCAGCGGGAAAGGATAGTGTCTGGAATTTTGTTTGGCTCTGTAGTGGCCAGGATGAAGACTACATGCGGCGGCGGTTCTTCCAGTGTTTTGAGGAGGCCGTTGAAGGCCGCCTTGGACAACATGTGGACTTCATCGATTATGTAGATCTTGTAGCGAAGGCGGGAGGGAGCGTAAGCAACACCCTCCCTCAAGCGGCGTATATCGTCTATTCCTGTATTGGACGCCCCGTCGATTTCCTGCACGTCGGCGCTGCCGCCAGACCCGGTCTCCTCGCACGCCGGACAGGATAGACACGGCGCGGCAGTAGGGCCGCTCTCGCAGTTCAGCGCCCGGGCAAGTATACGCGCGAAAGTGGTTTTTCCGACGCCTCGGGTGCCTGAAAAAAGGTAAGCATGATGGATTTTCCCAGAGGAGATCGCGTTGGAGAGGGCACGGGAGACATGGCCTTGCCCGACAATATCGTCGAACGTTTTTGGGCGCCATTTTCTTGCCAACGCCTCGTAGACCACCGAACATTTCCCCCTTGTATTGCCAAATAATGTGATTCCGACAGGCAAAGCGCCCTCTCGGGAGTCCGCCGGCGGCCAGGGTAACCATCGGCACACGGAGATATGCAGCTACCGCTGCTTCCTTCCGGACCTGACGGAGTTTGCCGCTTTCCGTTGCGATGGGCCTGACCGCCGGCGCATTCCCAAGAGGGCGTCCGAACGATCCCGCGAATCTGAACAACGCGGAAAGCGCATTCTACGAAATTACGCAGGGGGATTCAACAAGGACAAGCGTCCGGTAGTGTCTCCGTTTGATATTTTGCCTTTTGATGACACGAATCAACTCACGGG
>Ga0123353_10016583_pt1 | contig 10775 bp, 5 predicted proteins | sample TergutLab28metaG_3_FD_92763 | JGI IMG/M metagenome (GOLD analysis project Ga0123353, IMG submission 92763) | Labiotermes labralis P3 segment gut microbial communities from Petit-Saut dam, French Guiana - Lab288 P3 | ecosystem: Host-associated > Arthropoda: Insects > Digestive system > Gut ... | reverse complement strand
CCGTATTTCAGCATGGCCTCGCGGTACGGGATGCGTATCCACGGGGTCGCGTCAATGGCCTTTGTCGAGAAGTGCGCGAAGGTCTTGCTGATGACATCCTCGACGACGACGAACACGTCGTCTTGCGTCACGAACGACATTTCCATATCGAGTTGATAGAACTCGCCCGGCGAACGGTCCGCACGCGCGTCCTCGTCACGGAAGCACGGTGCGATTTGGAAATAACGGTCGAACCCCGCGACCATGAGCAACTGCTTGAAGAGTTGCGGGGCTTGCGGAAGGGCGTAGAACCGCCCGTGATGCACACGGCTCGGCACGAGGTAATCGCGCGCGCCTTCGGGCGAGCTGCACGTCAGGATGGGCGTCTGGTATTCGTTGAAGCCGTGCGCCTCCATGGCCTTGCGCAAAAACGCGATGACCTTGGAACGCAACACGATATTCTTGTGGATGCGCTCACGGCGGAGGTCGAGGAAACGGTATTTCAAACGCAGGTCCTCCGCGCCATCCTCCTCGCCGGGGAGGTAGAGGGGCGTCTGCTCCGACGCCGCCTCGACGATGCACGCGTTCGCGACAAGCTCGACCTCGCCCGTCGGGATTTCGGGGTTGATTTGCGAAGGCTCGCGGACGGTCACCTCGCCGGTGACGGTGATGACGGTCTCGAGTTTCGCATGGCTCAACGCCTCGAAGAACGCGCGGCTCGGGTGAATCACCACCTGCGTGACGCCGTAATGGTCACGCAGGTCAATGAACAAAATCCCGCCGTGGTCGCGCACGCGGAAAATCCATCCCGAGAGCTTGGCGGTCGCGCCCGCATCCGAGGTGCGGAGCTGGTTACACGTGTGTGTACGGTACAGGTGCATAACATTCCTTTGGGTTCAACGTGAAATGGGTAATATAGCAAAGATTGGAAACGGGTTCAAGCCCTCTCTTGATTTAGATCTGTGATTCTGTGAATCTTCTCGCCGATTCGCTTGACGTTTCCGCTGATCCGTGATAATCTTCTTCCTGTTCATTTTTCATTATGCAATTTTATGCGGAAAATAGGTCGGAGGACATTACGTACGCATTCCCCTTGCAACGCGAGGTGAAGGCGGCGTTGCATTTCATCGCCCTGCGCAAAGGCACGGTCCGCACCGGGCTGGACATCGGGTTCACAAACTCGTGGGTCTCGCAGACGTTCCGCCAGACGGGCGGCTACTGGATGACCGTCGAGATGACCGCGCAACGCCACGGGCGCGTCGCGGGCGCGCTCGGCGAGAACTCCGTGCTGACCGCCGGCAAGGGCGGCGAGCTGCCGTTCGACGACAAGCAGTTCGATGTCGTCGTCGTGTCCTGCGCCATGCTCACGGCAAACCCCTCGACCATCCCCGCCATGATCCGCGAGTGCCACCGCGTGCTCAAAATCGGCGGGCACCTCGTGCTCACGGTCTCCCGGCAGAAACGCCCCGCCGCCGCGCTCCCGGCCGTGGGCGCGGGCTACAGCGAGGCTGAGATTTTCCATCTCCTGCGCGACGGTTTCGACCTGATGGGCTTCCGCTACTCCTGCCGTTTCTGGGTCCAGCTTGTGCGCACGTGGGAACTCCGCCACCACGACCACAACGCGCCCCCCGGCGTCGGCACACGCATCCGCTACGCGATCGCAAAGGTCCTCGACCTCTTCCTCTTCTTCACCAAGGGATACCAGATGACGGTGTTCTGCCACCGCAAGGGATGGCGCGATAAACGCGCAGGCCTCAGCAGGGGGCTGGCCGCGCTCTCGGATGCCGTCCTGTGCAACCCGCAGCGTAACCAGAAAAATAACCTGAACATCCACTACAAGTGAGAACGTGACATGAGGCTCCCCTTTTTACTCGCGGCGCTTTGCGCGTGTGCCGCATACGCAGACAGTGCAATCCCCTACACACGGTTCGTGCTGGACAACGGCCTGACCCTGCTCGTCCACGAGGACCGTAAAGCCCCCATCGTGTGCGTGAACGTCTGGTACCATGTCGGCTCGAAGAACGAGCGGCCAGGGCGCACGGGCCTTGCGCACCTCTTCGAGCACCTGATGTTCAACGGGAGCGGGAACTTCAACGACGACTATTTCAAGGCCAGCGAGAAGGTCGGCGCGACGGAACTCAACGGCACCACCAGCAGGGACCGCACCAACTACTTCCAGAACGCGCCGAAGGACGCGCTCGACTTCCTACTGTGGCTGGAGTCCGACCGCATGGGCTTCACCCTGGACGTGTTGGACCAGGCGCGTCTGGACGAACAGCGCGGCGTGGTGCAGAACGAGAAACGCCAGCGGGACAACCAGCCCTACACCATCGCCCACCGCCTCACGACCGAAAGCATCTGGCCGCAGGGGCATCCCTACGCGTGGCAGGTCATCGGTTCCATGGAGGACCTCGACGCGGCCACGCTCGACGACGCGAAGTCGTGGTTCAAGGATTTCTACGGCGCGGCGAACGCCACGCTGGTCGTCGCCGGGGATGTCGCGGCGCAGGAGGTGTACGAGAAGGTGCGCCTCGCCTTCGGCAACATCCCCCCCGGCCCGCCCGTGACGCGCCAGGCGCAGTGGATCGCCAAACGCAGCGGCACGCACCGCCAGCGCACCGAGGACCGCGTGCCGCACGCGCGGCTCTATCAGGCCTGGAACATCCCGCCCTACGGCACGCGCGACGGCACGCATCTTGAAATGCTCGCGTGGCTGCTGGCCGACGGCCAGAACGCGCGGCTCTATTCCCGCCTTGTCCGCGACGCGCGGCTCGCCACCGAGGTCTGGGCCTATGCCTCCCTCGGCGAAATCGCCGGCTCCTTCCATGTCGGCGCGACGGCCGCGCCCGGCGTCGAGCTGGCCGCCGTCGAGGCCGCCATTGACGAGGAGCTTGCGCGGCTGCTCAACGACGGCCCCGACCCGCAGGAACTGACGCGCGTCAAGGCGAAGGCGGACGCCAACTTCATCCGCAGCCTTGAGCGCATCGGCGGCTTCGGCGGGAAGTCCGACATGCTCGCCATGAACAGCGTCTTCCTCGGCAACCCCGACTACTATCAGGTGCGCCAGCAGGACATCCAAGACGCGGCGCCCGGACAACTGAAGGCCGTCGCCAACGCATGGCTCGCCGACGGCAAACACGTGTTGGAGCTCCGCCCCTTCCCGGACTACCGCGTCACGGGCAAGGACGTTGACCGCAGCGCCCTTCCTGTCCCGGACATCCAGCCGGCGGTCACCTTCCCGGCGGTTCAACGCGCCCAACTCAAAAACGGCCTGCCCGTCATCCTCGCGCAACGCGCCGGCGTGCCGCTCGTGAAGATGACCCTGCTGGCGGATGCGGGGGCCATGCGCGATCCGGACGGGCTGAGCGGCCTTGCGAAACTCACCGTGTCCCTGCTGAACGACGGCACCGCCCGCCGTGACGCCCAAGCGTTTGAGGAGGCCCTCACGCTGCTGGGCGCCTCCGTCAGCGCGGGATGCGCGTTGGAGACCTGTACCCTCACGCTCAGCGCGTTGACGAAAAACCTGGACGCCGCGCTCGCCCTCTACACGGAACTGATCCGCGAGCCCGCGTTCACGGAAGCCGACTTCCAGCGCCGCAAGGAACAGGGCCTCGCGGCTGTCCGCCGCGAGATGCGCGAGCCCGCGACGCTCGCCCTGCGGATGTTCCTCGGATTGCTTTACGGGAAAAACCACCCCTATGCCCGCCCGCTCACGGGAAGCGGCACGGAAGGCGACATCGCCCGCCTGACCCGCGACGACTGCGCCGGCTTCTACAGCCGCTGGGTACATCCCGGCAACGCCACGCTCGTGGTCGTCGGCGACATCACGCTCGACGCGATACTGCCCAAGCTCGACAACGCGCTTGCGGACTGGAAGCGCACCGGCGTCACGGCGCCACCTGCCCCGCCAGCCCCGGCGGCCGCGCCCGCGGTCGTCATCATTGACCGTCCCGGCTCCATCCAGAGCGCGATCGTCGTCGGCAACCTCACCCCCCCGCGCGACACCCTCGACGTGCTGGCCTGCTCCGTGCTGAACCAGGCGCTGGGCGGCACGTTCACCTCGCGCATCAACATGAACCTCCGCGAGGACAAGAACTGGACCTACGGCGCACGCTCCACCCTCCACGCCGTGCGCGGCCCGCAGCCCTTCTACGTCTCCGTCCAGGTGCAGGCCGACAAGACCGCCGACACGCTCGCCGAGCTGTCGCGCGAACTCCAAGACATGGCCGCCGCACGCCCGATTTCGGAGGCCGAGTTTGAGACCGCCCGCAAGAACCAGACGCTCAAACTCTTCGGCAGGTGGGAGACGCTCGACAGCCTCGAGGCGTCACTCTGCGACCTCATCACCTTCAACCGCCCAGACGACCATTTCCAGACCCTGCCCGAACGTTACGCCCAGCTCACGCGCGGCGACGTGATCGCGGCCGCACGCGCGATCCTCACCCCCGACGCCCTCACCTGGGTCATCGTCGGCGACCGCGAGAAAATAGAGGACTCCATCCGTGCGCTGAACCTCGGCGCCGTCATCATCGCCCCGCCCCAATGAAAACCCTCCCCTTCCCGCTCATCCTCGGCTCAGCCTCCCCCCGGCGCAAAAAAATCATGGACGCGCTCGGCTTCGGCTTCACCGTCGCCATCCCCGACGTGGACGAAATCCACGACGCGGCCGACCCCGTGCGCACGGTCGTCGTCAACGCCACCGCCAAATACCGCGCCTGCCGCGACGCCCGCCCCGATGCCGCCATCATCACCGCCGATACGCTTGTCTGGTTCGACGGCACCCTCATCGGCAAGCCGGCCGACCTTGACGAGGCCGCGCGGTTCCTCCGCGCCTTCTCCGGGCGAACGCAGGTTGTTTACACGGGCATCGCCCTGGGCATCCCATCGCAGGCCGCCCCCGACATCCGCGTCGAGGCCTCGTCCGTCACCTTCAAGACCCTCAGCGAAGACACCATCCGGGCCTACCTCGAAAAGACAAACCCCCTCGACCGCGCCGGCGCCTACGACATTGACGAGAACGGCGACCTCCTCATCGCCGCCCACAGCGGTTCCCGCACCAACATCATGGGTCTCCCCCGCGCACCTGTCCGCGACTGGCTGCGAAGTCTGTTGCCTCAATAACGGGAAACTGCAATCCATGAACGAATTTTTGTCATCGAAGGAGGAATGGATACGCCGGATGGACGTTGACCCGGAGGTGGGGTTGACGGCGGAGGGCGCGAGGGAGAGCGCCGCGAAGCACGGCGTGAATGCCTTGACGCGCGCAAAGCCCGAGTCGTTGCTGAAGCGCCTCTGGCACGCCATCACCGAGCCCATGCTCCTCATCCTGCTTGCGGCGTGGGTGATTTCAATCGCGGTCAATGTCGCCCACATCGCCACCGGCACCGAGCCAGAGTTCCTGGAGTGCGTCGGGATTTTCGTCGCCATTGCGCTCTCGGTCATCATCACGCTGGCGATGGAGGGGAAGAGCGCCAAGGCTTTTGAGGCGTTGAGCAAAATCAGTGACGATGCCGCCATCAAGGTCTTGCGCGGCGGCAGCCCCGTCATGCTGCACCAGCGGGACATCGTCGTCGGCGACATCCTCCATCTCGCCACGGGCGACAAAATCCCGGCGGACGGCCGGCTTCTGGAAAGCCAGAGCCTCTATGCCGACGAGTCCGCCCTCACGGGCGAGAGCGTGCCGTCGCGCAAAGACGCCGGGCGCGTCCTGACCGACGAGAAGACGCCCGTCGCCGAGCGCGTCAACATGCTCTACTCCGGCACCTACGTCACGGGCGGGTTCGGCACGTTGCTGGTGACGGCCGTGGGGGATGCGACGGAGTTCGGCAAAATCGCGCAAGGCCTGCACAGCAAGGAGCGCACCACCACGCCGTTGCAAGAGCGGCTGGGGCGGCTCGGCAAGACTATCACCGTGTTCGGCGCGACGGCGGCGGCGATTGTGTTCGCCGCGCAACTCGTCTCGTTCGCCCGGCAGGACGGGCTGACGCTGACGAGCGTGATGGATGCGTTCGTCACGAGCATCGTCCTGATTGTCGCGGCCGTGCCGGAGGGCCTACCGACCATCGTTGCGGTGTCGCTCTCCATCAACATCATCAAGCTGTCGCGCCAGAACGCGCTGGTCAAGAAAATCATCGCGTCCGAGACGGTGGGGTGCGTCAACGTCATCTGCTCCGACAAGACGGGGACGCTGACCGAGAACAAGATGACCGTCATCGGCGACATCACGGAGGAGGTCATCCTGCGCAACGCCTGCATCAACAGCACGGCGGACCTCGGCGAAGACGGCACGTTCATCGGCAACGCTACCGAGTGCGCCTTGCTCACGGCCGCGGGCAAAAACGGTTGGAATTATCGGGAATGCCGCCACACGGCGGATGTCGTGCAGGTGTTCCCGTTTTCCTCCGACAAAAAGTGCATGACGACCCTCGCGCGGACGCCCGAAGGCTTCACCGCCTATTCCAAGGGCAGCCCCGAAAAGATTTTCCGCTTGTGCGCCATGACCGAACATGAACGCGCGGAAGCGGAGGCGCAGATCATCGCCCATCAGCAGAAGGCCTGCCGCATCATCGCCTTCGCGCACCGCGTCTTCAACGAAAGCCGTTTCGATGAACATGAAATCGAAACCGGGATGGTCTTCGACGGTTTCGTCGCCATCTCCGACCCGCTCCGCGCCGACGTGTTCGAGGCCGTGGCGCATTGCCGTTCCGCCGGGATTGATTTGAAAATCCTGACGGGCGACAACATCGTCACCGCCATCGCCATCGCGGACGAACTGCACATCTTGGACGACAACCACATCGCCGTGGAGGCGCGGGACATCGAGGGGCTTTCGGACGAGGAACTCTCGGAGATGCTCCCCAAAATCAGCGTCATCGCCCGCAGCACGCCCAGCCTCAAGATGCGCGTCGTCAAACTGCTGAAAGCGATGGGCAACGTGGTGGCGGTCACGGGCGACGGCATCAACGACGCGCCCGCCCTGAAACGCGCGGACGTGGGCATCGCGATGGGCATCTCCGGCACCGAGGTCTCCAAGGAGGCCAGCGACATCGTGCTGCTCGACGACGCCTTCGCCACCATCGTCAAGGCCGTGCAGTGGGGCCGCGGGATTTACGAGAACTTCAAACGCTTCATCACGTTTCAGCTTGCCGTCAACGTGTCGGCCGTGTGCGTGGTGCTGGTCGCGACCGTGTGCGGCTACAAGGCACCGTTCACCGCGCTGCAACTGCTGTGGATCAACCTCATCATGGACGGCCCCCCTGCGTTGACGCTAGGTCTGGAGCCCATCCACGACGACCTGATGAGCCGCCCGCCCGTCAAGCGGGACGAGAACATCCTGTCGCGTTCCCTCCTCTTGCGTGTCGGTATCACGGGGCTTTACATCTCGGCCGTCGTGCTGGCGCAATATGCCTTCAATTTCCTTGGCACGACCTCCGACGCACAGATGCTGACGGTCCTCTTCGCCCTGTTCGCGCTGTTCCATCTGTTCAACGCCTTCAACTGCCGCGAGCTGCACCAAGACAGCCTGTTCAAGCACCTGTTGAGCAACCGCCTGATGCTGATTGCCATCGCGGTTACATTTGTCCTGCAAGTCCTGCTGACACAATATGCCGGATCCTTTTTCAGTACCGTGCCGCTCCCGCCCGATCTGTGGCTCAAACTCTTCGCCGTGGCCTCCAGCGTGGTCGTGTTCTCGGAGGTTGTCAAGTGGGGCATGAGAAAACGGGGCACGAGCCGTAATGCCCCGTTTGCAGGGCTAACCCCTGATGAAGCAGGATAGGATGGCGGCTCGTTTTCAGGATGGTGTTATGGTGCGGAATGTGTTGTTGATAATCGTGTTGGCCGGTTCACTGGGGTACGGGCTTGCGGAAGCGCAAGAGCCCGTGACGGTGACGTTCCTGCAAGGGTACGACCCGGACACGCCGGAGGGGGCCGTGACGCGGCAGGTCCTGAAGCTGGCGCGTGAGGAGCCGCGCCTGAACCCGCAGAAATGGGGCGGGCTGACGTTGCCGGGCGCGGGCGGACGGGCGCCGTTCATGCTGTCGCTCGCGGGCGGGACTGCGCCGGACATCTACCTCTGCTGGTTCCACATCATGCGCCACGACATCGGGCAGGGCTTCGCGTATCCGCTCAACGAGTGGCTGGGCGATGACCTCGATGGCGACGGCCAGATCAGCGACGATGAGGCGCGTTGGCCGGGCTGGAAGGATGTCCCTCCGCTCTGGCGGCAGGTCGCCACGCAGGACGGCAAGGTCTATGGCGTGCCGATGGCCGGGATGCAGTATTACGGCATCGTCTATCGCAAGGATTTGGTGCAGCAGGCCGGGCTTGACCCCGAGGTGATGCCGGAGACGTGGGATGCGTTTTTCGCGTGGTGCCAGCGGCTGACGTTCCCCGGCAAGCAGGTGGCCGGGGCGCGTGTGCAGCGCGGCCAGCGTGCGTTCGGCGCGGAGAACAGGCCGTGGGGATGGCTGCCGTGGATGCAAGCGACCGGGGGGTCGCCCATCGTGAATGTGCGCGTCTCGCCGGCCACGGGCAAGGCGTACCGTTTCGCGATGGAGGAGACGCAGTTTATCGCGCCCGACACGGGCGAGGACTTGTCGGGCGTGGAGGGCGTGTGGCAAGCGAACTTCGATTCGCCCGAGGCCATCGAGGCGGCGGCGTTCCTGCACCGCATGGTGTGGTCGCCGTGGGTGCGTGACCCTGTGACGCGCGAGCCAGTGGATGTGTCGGCGGCGGACATCGCGGCCGGGCGCGTGACGCTCCCTGACGGGCGCGTGCTGGCGTTCGCGCCGGGGGACGTGATCAAGGGCGTGGTGCGGGCGTTGCCGCGCCTGACCACGGACCTGCCGCAACTCTTCGCGCAAGGTGAGGTCGTGGCGCTGTTCGCGGGGCTGGACCTTGTGGAGTTGCTGACGCGCGATTCGACCATCCCGCCCGACATGATTGGCATCATGCCGTTCCCGGCCGCGCGTGAGGGGATGAAGCCCGTCTTTCAGGCGCACAAGCATTTCTACAGCATGACCGAGGGCGCGGCGCGGCGGTCGAAGGAGGAACGCGACCTGATCTGGCGGTGCATCGAGCAGCTTGCCAGCGAGGAGGTCAACGACGAGGCGGTGCGGCAGAAGGTGCTGGAGGGCCACGCGCGGTGGTGTGTGCCGGCCGACCTGATACGCCTCGGGCTGGAGGAGTACCTCGACGAGATGCCAGCCGGCATACGGCGCAATTACGAGCGCATCGCCCGCGGCGAGATATTGGCGCGGACGGAGCCGTTCGCAGGTTTTTGGCAAGCGGTGTCGGATTTGGTTGACCGCCGTTTCCTCGGGATGGTGCTGGCGGACACGGGGGAGGGTTTCGATTATGCGGCCGCCCTGCGGGGCATCAACGACGACGCCAACCGCGGCCTGATGTTCCGCACCCCCGAGGCGGTGCTGGAACGCCAGCGCCCCGTGGCGCGGGTGATCTTGGGCGTCGCGCTGATTGCCGTGCTGGTGTGCGTGTGGATTGTGTTCAGCAAGCAACAACACCAACAACCTAATCCTGCTAATCCTGTCAATCCTGTTAATCCTGTTAATCCTGTTAATCCTGTCAAAAAAAATATATCGCCGTGGCTGATGCTCGCCCCTGCAATCATCTCGATTGCGCTGTGGAGTTACTACCCGCTGTTCCGTGGCGCGGTGATGGCGTTCCAGCACTACAAGATTGTCGGGGAGACGCAGTGGGCCGGGCTGGACAATTTCATCCTCGTGGCGACGGACGCGAATTTCTGGGCGGCGTGCTTGCGGACGTTGAAATTCGTGGGCTTGACGTTGGTGCTGGGATTCGTCAGCCCGATTGTGCTGGCGCTGATGCTGTCGGAGATTCCGCGCGGGAAGATTTTCTTCCGCACCCTGTACTTCCTGCCGCACCTGACGAGTGCGCTGGTCATCACGCTGTTGTGGAAGATGATGTACGACCCCACGGAGAACGGGATGTTCAACCAGATCCTGATGTGCTTCGGGTTCGACAAGATGACGTGGCTGCAAGACCCGGCCTGGGCGATGGTGTGCTGCATCCTCCCCGGCGTGTGGGCCGGCGCGGGCATGGCCAGCCTGATTTATGTGGCGGCCCTGCACTCGCTCCCCCCCGACTACTACGAGGCCGCCGCGATTGACGGCGCGGGCATCCTCAGCCGCTTCCGCCACATCACCTATCCGCAGCTCCTGCCGCTGATGGTCATCAACTTCGTGGGGGCGTTCATCGCGGCGTTCCAAGGCATGGGCGGGATTTTCCTGCTCACGTTCGGCGGCCCCGGCGACGCGACCAACGTGCTGAGCCTCACCATCTGGAAAGAGGCCTACAACAACCTCCGCTTCAGCACCGCCACCACCATGGCGTGGTTCCTCGGCGTGGCCCTCATCGGCTTCACCTACCTGCAGATACGCATCCTGCGCAAGGTCGAGTTCCGCCGCGCGAACATGAACTGAGGGGAGACGCTCTACTGCTCCAGAAACACTGGCATTCCATACTTCACGTTGCCAATCGTCGCCGTACCCGTCCCAAGCCCCCTCAACTCGCCGTTGTCCGGCACCATCGCGCCCGTGTAAGGCACATTGACGGCCTTGCGCTGGAGTTTGCCCTTGGCATCCCACCCGTCATAATACAGCTTGAACGAGCCTTTGAATATCCCCGTCTTGGCGGTGCAGGTCAATGTCGCGGCAGAGGGGTTACCCTTTGCCAGCGAGCGTTTCGGGCCGTCGTAAACGACAGGCATCATCCACGGGAACACCTCGTCCATCCACTGGCCGCCCGTCAGGCTG
>Ga0123353_10016579_pt1 | contig 10777 bp, 9 predicted proteins | sample TergutLab28metaG_3_FD_92763 | JGI IMG/M metagenome (GOLD analysis project Ga0123353, IMG submission 92763) | Labiotermes labralis P3 segment gut microbial communities from Petit-Saut dam, French Guiana - Lab288 P3 | ecosystem: Host-associated > Arthropoda: Insects > Digestive system > Gut ... | reverse complement strand
TAATATAATATAATATAATATAATATAATATAATATAATATAATATAATATAATATAATATAATACAATATAATATAATATATCATATCACATCATATCATATCATATCATATTGCATCATATCATATCATATTATATATCAAAATCATGATTTGACAAAATAAGCAATATATACCCTTAAATTTTATTTGAATGTGGGAAGAGAATGTCTCTCTAAGGGTCAGGAAGAGACACAGTTAATCTTCCCTCATGTATTTTGTACAACACTGGTTATAACTTTAACTGTGACAGTTGATGGATACTAGTGATAATGCAACACTGTTAAATCTTCAAGAGCATTGATGAGTTAAACAAATAATGATCTGTGCTGTCAATAGGAAGCAATTTATTTGTTTAAGAATAAGCAATATTATGTACATAGTCATCACAGTATGACTATTCTCGCTAGTGAAGGAAACTGCAGAGGGCAGCTGGACTACTGTTATGTCATTGTTTAGGGTGCTTGGGTTGTACTGAGCATGGACAATGGTGGTACTTATATGACCCTCAGTGACCCACTTTCTGTTACATCAATTCGATTAGCACCCAGTATGACTTGGTAACTGCTTCCGCTGCAACAGTTATATATCAGTAAAATAACCTTACTTCTGTACTCAGTGACCAGTAATATGCGAGGTTACAGTTAACTTAAAGACAGAGGATGTGATAAAGTATGATACAGTCACAGGTATTTCATGCCTTATATGTTGATAATAAATGAGTGCTGGGCAATGGTGGAATTTTTGAGAAAATCAAGAAAGTTAAGAGTAGAACCTGGGTCAGTAACACACTACCCACATTGAGCTTCACATGAAGCAGTAAGATATGAACTTGGTACAACAAAAGGAGAAGCCAATGTGTAACATCCTGAGCTACAGTACAATCAGGACCATGTCTGATACAGAGGCATCAGTGTACCAACATAGAAATTAAAAATAGTAGCTGATTATAAGCTCTAGCAAGATATCTCACTTTGTACTATTGTATAGACTATAAACATTATTATGGTCCTAAATTTGACCAGGACAGAACATGTTTTAAGTGCATGTGAACAGTTACATCCAACTACCTGTTTACTTGATAAAGTAGGATGTACTGTTTCAGGAACAATTGAATCTTAAAACATGTAATTTATCCACTCTTGGTAAGCAATATGAGTGTAAGTTTTGTAGTATGTATGTAGTTACTTCTGTGACATTATCAAGTTTGACAGAAACAGTTCCCATAGCCATGATATTTTCATTCTGCTGTCAAGTGAGTACAAAATGTAAGCAACTCTGTTTTCCTATTATAGCTAAGTTTGAGGAACTTTACAATGAATTGTTCAGAAATGGAATAAACTTTTGCATTATTTTAACCAATCAACCCATCACACAGTGAGAACATTAATAAGAGTTCATGTTTTTTCTCAGAGAAGTGAAGAATGTTTGTGATAATATTATGCATCATAATGTGAATATATAATACTTTCTATCTTTTCTTGTGTGATCAGGAATTTTTATGAAATTGATAGAACATGTTGTATAAGATACAGTGATGAATGAGAAGTAATATTGACCTTCAAGAATCAAATGAATCAAGAATGACTGAATGTTAAATTGCCTTCCATTTTCTGTTGCCATTTTAAGTTTCTTCCATGTCCATTTGTTACTTACGTTTGTGCTTGTCTATGTACTCACTAACTAAAATCTGGATGTTTAGGTATCTACACTTACCGGCAATATGCAGCAGTCAGGACCCATTGATTACTGATGAGAGAACCACCACACAAAGATTGACCATTAATTATGAGAGCAACCTGCCATTGGAACTGACCGCGGGATGCAGTTCTACCACTGGTGATATGATGGCCGTGTTCAATCAGGGACACATGGGTTTTTCCAGCAAACTCTGCAACGCACATACAAGTAAGCACGTTTCAATGCGGCAACAGAAAAGTATGTAAGAGCAGACATTAACATATTTCATAATTATTAAGATTGCCTATTCTTATAAAAAAAGTTACTGTCTTTATGAACTTCAATCAAATGTGTGAAGCAAGTTTTACTTGTTTGTTGTTCAGTGCCCTTCTTGTAGTTGGGGTTATATTCAGGACTGGGTACCTGTGCAGCAAAGATTTCTTGCCATTCCTGCCACGTGTGCCTCGGGTTTACAGGCATGACCATGTCAAGATGCTTCAAATATTTCAGGTCAACACCAGCCTGCTCAAGAAACATTAAATCTGTGCATTAGATGCGCAGGCTCGTGTAAGCGTACCATAACATTCAGTGTACACAGATAATTGCTAACATTCTGGAAAGATTTAAATTTTCCAAAGTGGACCACCAGTTAATCTTTAGTACATTAAATGTACTTTAATTTTAAACATTAAAACACATTACATCATCAATTTAACATAAACAAAACATTTTCTTCAAGAATTTTTTTATTGTGTTTTATATAATTCTTAACTGTAAATACAGATTGTGCAACTAAACAGTTTTAAAAGGTTGCTCCTTATAGTGCAGTCTGTCTATTCTCTATGTGGCTCGAAATGAATACATATTGTTGAAGTTTATTTCATGATTTAAAATATTATTTATCAACTGAACCAAAGTTATGTTCCCATTACATATTATGATACATTACATGCATCAGCCTCAGCTGGTGATCCACACACATATCAGTTATTATTTACAGTGCATCAATATAAAGTTTGTAAACATAAGAGAACATGGATCAGATTAATAGTAACACTCACTAAAATACAGCTGTTAGGCAACTGCAGGGAATTTTGTGTTATAACACCAATGGCAATATGGCGGGTCTTACATGCTGTAGAGAACGAAGAGAGTGATCATTTGCTGAGAGAGACTAAAATAAAATCATGAAAAGGCCCAGTGAGTGTTCAGTAAGTCAATGCCAAGAGACATTTCTACATTTCTGAAGCAATATTGTGGCCAACATAAAAATAAACGTGAGAATTCTACAGACAAATTGAAGTGAATCGAAAATACTGAAGAAGCTTAGGTCGAGGTTATGTTAGACGCAGATTCTGAAATGCAGGATCTCTTCTTCAATCGTCAGCACTCAGAGGGCACCGGATTTATTGCGCCCAGAAATCCTCAATGTCCTGACAGCTATCGTGTTCCGGACAACGATAGAAGAATCACTGTACAAGCACACTTCACAGGACCGCAAGAACGTCGTGGCTCCATTCAAGAACATAGATTACAATTGAAGTTACACGCCGAGACGCGCATAAAAAGACATTCACTGCACATTCCATACTATTTTCTAGTAAGTTTCACGTCCGTAAGTGCGTTTAGAAACACCCAAATTTTAATCGGTTATTATAGTTTTAAAAACTTTCACTGATTGGCACAGTATGTGGGTAATTTCCGTAGGATGAATCAGATTATTAATGTTTAAATTAAGAAAGAACAGGGTTTCAGTTGTAAGCGTGTCAGGAGCATAAGGAAACGACACAGTTAAAATAATAACAGCAGCCAAATTGAAACCTTAATAAGGAAGGGAACGGCCACAGGCTGGAGAGGGAACACTTCATTTGAACGTGCAAGGGAAGAACAGGAAGAAGATGGGTGCAATGGAATAGGATTTAGCTCAAAACGTGTTGCAAAAACACGAGAAAAAGAAAGAAGTGAAGAAGGTGGCAGGCAATTTGATATTATAAACATATTTGCTATGGAAGCATGCTGATAATGAAGACGGAATAGTTCAGTCCATTTAATGACTATGTAAAGGCTGGACGAGCAAACGGGACTTGACTGTTAAACGGAGCAAGATATTTATCATTACTTTAAGCCGTTCATATGAATTATGGTTCTCACTCGACCCCCCTATTCAGAGCGTAAAAGTTTCTCGACCTAGGGTGGGGTATCGGCAAACGGGGTGTGAATTGATCTCTCACTTTCAACTTGTGTTAATTTTAAGAATGAGTGGAGGTATACTATCACATGTCATGTCTGGTAAGCACAAGGAAAATTTATGTTACTTCCCTCCACATACAGTCCATATCTGGACGAACTTAACTGCGAGAAATAAACGGGCATTTATATAGAGAAGTGTTAACAAAAGGAATTTGGTAACATTATCTTCAGCGTCTTGTGTTACGAAGTATATTTAGAAATGTTACTTAAGTTCAAGTAGACAATGGAGAAGTGAATTAGCTTTTGAAGACAAATAACTCTAAATTATTTTGTGACGAAACCAAGAAAATGTTGACCTCTGTATAAAGGTGATTGTCCTAAAGGAATCTTGAACTGGATTTACCTTAGTTTCAGCACTTCGTCCGGGACAAAGTCCAAAAATCAAAGTAATCTTAACTGTGAACATTATTGCCCTGATCGTAAGACAACTGCACAGTTGTGAAGCAGTGACACTGTAAGTTGCCATTCGTTGCTGCATCTGGTAGTGTCTGTAGATGTGATTATATATTGACTGAATTCAGAGGAAAATTTGTTAAGCTTTATGAGCAGAACGTAGTACAAATATCTTGCATAAATGTGTGAAGAGGTAGTCAAGACACAACCACAATTATTGTTTTCTTCTGAGAGGTGACACCGTGGATTCTGGTAGATATCAGTGTTTCGGAATGAGTTGTTGCTTTCATTACAGGGGACCTGAAGAGGGCTCGATTATACAGCTCTCAAATTGAGATTTATCCTTTGGAAATTTTCTTCTTCTTGCGTGACGCTAAGCAATCATTATCTTCAAAAGTACTAGAAATAGTTACCAAACTACACCTCATAGAATCGCAAAGTTTACAAACGGTGTAAGAAGAATGAGTACAATATGAGTGTGAAAGCTTTTATTCAGTCAAACTTGGGAAATTACTATGCCTAATTATATTTCATGCAATACTCAGCAATTCATTATTTTGGAGTGATATAAATCAAGAAATCATCATACCGGTGTTCTTCGCCATCCTATCCATGTAACTGGTGACTCTGGTGAAGGTAATATGTAACCCAATTCACAGCCAAATATATGACCAAAAGACACAATGCCAAATTCAGTGTAATGGCCATTTTTTAATACCAGCGGACTCCACCTGTCCCACTAAAGGACAAAAGAATAAATTCAGACACTGAACACGTCATAGGCCGGACAACGGATGAATTATGGTTCTGTTCTCGTCAGGGCAGACGTGATTTTTCTCTTCTCCAAAACTTCCAGACTGGGTCTGATGTCCACCCAGCTGCCTATTCAATCGGTGACAAGGGTTAGCCTACTTATGCGAGGGAAAATTCGGCCAGATGGTGAAGTTAACAACCAACTTTCATGTACAGCTATGACTTCATGGCATTCACAGTGTCGAATTTACTTTCTTTACTTCAGACAAGGTCCTTAACATTGATATGCCATCATGTGACATATAATCACAGTTCTAAAAATCTGTTAGTCCCAAATTTTAATCTTCATAAATCGGTAACACTAGTCGCACTACAACATTTTTCATTAGTTAACATGTTTCAGGATTGTGTGCTTTCACTAGAGCGTGTTTTAGTGTAGGTAAAAATATAAACTGATTTACATCATTGTTAGACAAAACTAATTTTATATTCACAATAAAACGCTACATGTATCGACTTATCAAATTCATTGTTAGGGTGGTTCGGAACGTATTAAATGAATACAGTAGCATTGCCCCCCAAAATGAGATTTCATCATTTTTCCTGTTACATTTCATATTCATAGGTCACTTTAATAAAGAAATGTCAATAAAAGTTCAAATATTTACAATTCGGTACAACAGGTAGCACTGAACGGGGTGATGTTTAATTTGAATATACAATAAGTTGTGCCGGCGGTTTATATTTAAGTCACCTCGCGCAACGGAATGTACAGCTTTAAGATATGTAAAAATATTTAAGGTAAATGGTAAAGGTAAATGTCATCCTGTAACAGGCCACGAAGGCCCAGAGGTGGAGTAGAGATATAGCTCTACTCTTTCTTTAACCTCGGCGCTAGATGAGTGTGGGTGGTCAACGCCACGTCCCGACCTCTTTAGCCCCGGGAAAGAACCGGTACTCATTTTATAGGAGGCAGGGTGGGCCCCAGGGTCGGTCTGGAAAAATATTTAAGGTACCCTGTACAATGCGATGAGAGTCTATATGGAGGGAGGATTTAACACTTAGCAGAAGAAATTATAAATGAAATAACTTCCATACTTTAAAACGAATTCCATGGAGCAGAATCCTTCTTGAGAATCGAACGTGTCCTCTGCCAGTCAAAATGTTGTCCATGTATTTTGGAACGCAAATGTTCGTTAACGTTTTCACAACAGCTAGCCACTGGCGACTGTAGTGATTCAGATTTATCCCTCTTCACTAACCCCATGCTGCTTCTTTAAAGGTGGGTCCACACTTGTAACGTTACCGCGTAACGTAACACCGTATCGTGACAGTGTGAACGGGACTCGTGACCGCGTAGTAACTTCCCATTTAAACATAGTTCTTCCAACGTGTCTCTTTCCGTCAGGATTCCACCAAAAGTACTTAGGAATGTCTCTACGTACTCATGCGTGCCACATGACCGCTCATTATATCTTCCATGATTTTATCACCCTAATAACTTTTGGCAAGGAGTAGGCAATGTGTACGTAAACAACAACAAAACAACAGCAAAAACAAAACAGAACAACAAAAACAACAACCACTGTTGCACCTAGAGCGAAATTTAAAAATACAGATTTTGTAGACACGATGATATCATACATGTTACGTGATTTACGATTGAGCGTAAATGAGCCACTGAAATCGGCTAACGACCGGTACATTGGAATATTGCACAATATGGTAAGAAGTTAGGAATATGTAGATTTATTCTCTTTCAGTTAGTTTTAATTTCCCTTGTGACCTGACTAGATCTCGGATCGGAGATTTTGACATGATTTTTCATAATAGAATTTTTAAAAAATCGAACATTATATACCATATATATGTATATAAACGTATGTATATATAGCCTCAGGGTTAGCCATCCCCCCCAAAACAAAAAAAATTCTCTCTGCGCCTATCACGACAATAAAAAAAAAACAGCAGCAGCAGCCAGTTGATATGCTGACTTGGCACACCTGTTCTGTTGGACAGCCCTGGGTCATTCACTGTCAACAATGCGCAGCTACCAAATCCACAGAAGCTCCGAGGAAATGTAATTGCACATAAAACACGAAAACGTTTTTTTAGAATAATTTGATTCCAATAATGTGTAATGTTTATATCCTACCTCTCAGAAAGCACAAAACATATCCACTGTGAATTCGGTTTAGCTATTGTACGTTCAGGGAAATTATCACCATGTTTTCTGTAAAAGAGTTGAAAATCTCTACATTACAGATGGAGTCCTTCAGTTTTAAAGTCGTTGATATTCATGAATATCACAGCCAATTGAAAATTTAAAATGACATCAAAGGTATGGAGACTAGTGTTGGACTTACTATATGAAAACTGTGATGGCCCTACCCGTATATTAGCGCAGAACGTGGCTGTATCCTCGAATGCAAGTATTTCTGAAGACATTGTGCTCCTGAGTGTCAATTACACTGACACGTGATGATGTTGGATGTTTATCATGATTAGACAGTAAACAGCATTTTGTTTTACTTCCCTGACTCCCGCCTCTCATGTCTACTTCCATATAACAATGTAACAACAGTGTTAAAAACTATCTGACCTTAGCAGAATGAGTTAAATCCAATCCGCATAATATTTATCCAAATTATACTTTAATATTATCCTTACACTGAAATGTAGGACACAGAACAAACTGAGTCAAGAGACAAAGTTTCTGATTTGTATAAAGAAGGTGCCAGGTTCGAAACTCGACAGTGGTTTTTCATGGTTTATCTCATTCTTCCTCACGATTCTTTTCAGAATGAAGATTAGTATGATCTGTACTTCTCATCAGATATTATTCGGGTGACGAAATGAAGGAAAACGAAATTGACGGAGCACGTGACACGTGTGGAGAAGAGGAGAGAAATACGTACTGTATTTGGCGTGGACGTCTGGTGGAAATAGAGCACGCGAAAAACATAGGAGTAGATGGGAGTGAAAAATTAAAATGTGTCGTAGAGAAGTAGAATGGCGTAGCATGGATAAAATTCATATGCTTAAAAACAGGGACAAGTTAGTGCTGCTGTGAATACGGAAATAACTATCGATTTGTATCGTAGGCGGGCAAGTTCCGGACTAGCTGGTGGGGGAGGGGGTATGTTTCCTTCTCAATTAACTAATTAATTGCTTTATTCCACTCGGGTTGTTCCATTTCTTGGACATTAGTTCTAATTTGCTCTTTGAGGTTTGTAAGGTTTTTCTTGTTTTGCAGTAGTTGAAGTGTAATTTTGCTATCTGTGTGTACCAGTACTATTTTTTTCATCCGATTCCATATTCTGTATATATTCTAGTGCTTTTAGGATGGCCATTTGTTCCGCTTGATTGTTAATGCATCGCTCATTTAATCTGTATTGCATTGTTTTTATGATGTGATTATCGAGGAAAATTACTACTCCAGCTCCTACTCCTAAGTCACTCTTGCTATCGTCTGTATAAGCTTGAATAGGAAGTAAGCTTTCTTCTTCACCTTCTGTTGTTTTGATGTGTGTCGCCGGATGAGTTCAATTTTCCAGTTCCATATCTTTGTCGTACTGTGTTCCTGTTCCTTGTGTAATCTCATACACTCTTCCTATTTCGTCTATTATTATGTGGATTGGCGTTAGACCGCGTGGTCACAGGGATCGGTACTTCCTAATTTGCATAAGTTGAACTGGTCATTGCCGGTGAGGTTGGTGTTCGGAGAACAGAAGTTTCGGAAGAGGTACAGTAACAGCAAATTTGGAAAGCGATTGTGGACATTTAGTTGTCTGTAGTAACCCTATTTCCCGCTTCATAAGACATACGTTTTTAATGGAAACGCGTAACAAAAATTCGCCCCATGTGTTAATATACCGAACTAAAAATTGTAACATTCCTAATTAGGCTATTAAATGGCACAAAAGTACCTTGATAATGATAGGTTGAGTCTTATCACGTGTAACTTCTTTGAGTTTGGAAATACGTATGTATGTATATATATATAGTAATTTTTTCAAGAGATATTATTGAAGTTTATGTACTCAGCGCCTATCCTTTTTATGGCAAACAGCCACAACATTTATTGTGGTTTGGTTCGCAGGCTGCATGTGGAGAAATTACAGTAAGTGGTATAACCAACCATCTAAATTATTGACTATTTTTTTTTTGCATATGTACTGTACATAATTTACAAATATGGCTTCGGAGTTGATCGTAAATGGGGGACCTTTAGACCTGATGGTTTTCTGTGCTTTTTCCTCAGTTGTAAGGTAAATGCCATGGTATAACCCGCAAAGACGGGGCACGAACCGCGCTCTTCCCATTAGGCGGTAATTTTTATGCGGTTATGTCATCCTTGATTTTAGTTTGACCACTCTCGGTTCGAATCCCAGAAAGCCTTCCAACCAAAGTTGTTAATTGTGTTGTTCTTTGTGTTGTTGTTGTGTAAATGTGTACTGTACTACTGCCACTGGGTGTCAACCAAATTGCAGTTAACAAATATATAATTATCAATGATGTTTGACAACAAAGAAGAAGAGTGAAATAAAGAGTTTCCTTCATCATATGAGATTTGTAGCTTCAGAAGTTTTACATCTTCTTTAACGTGAAATGATAATAATATGACGGTAAACATATTTGGAAATGAAGGTAAGGTAAGCATATTATGAAATCAAGAGTGTAAACAAACAGAACACTTCATAACAATAAACCGGATACCATAATCCGTGATAAGACAAACAGAAACATGTATGACATCTGATCTTGCAGTTTCTGGACACAGAAATGTGAAGAAGAAAGTAGATGAGAAAACTCTGAAACATAAAGACCTTACAATAGAAACACAAAACATATGGAATATAAAAACAAAATACATACCAATAATAACAGGAGCAACTGGAACCAACTGAAAAATGGTTCAGAAAATACCTGAGCAACGTACCGGGAAGCGTGGACCAGGCAGCTCAGTCGGTATAGTAACCGACTACAGGTTGGACGGTCCGGGATCGAATCTCGGTGGGGACGAGATTTTCGCCCGTCCAGACCAGCCATGGGGCCCACCCAGCCTCCCGTAAAATGGGTACCTGTTCTTTCCCGGAGGTAAAGTGCGGCCGGGGCGTGCTGCTGACCACTCACCCCCTTCTAGTACCGCGGTCATGGAAGAGTAGAGCTATACCTCTACCCACCCTCTGGGTCACACCGGGCCTGTAACGGGATCACTTTACCTTTTACCTAACATACCGGGAAAGCGCGAAATCAAGGAACCGCAGAAAACAACCATTTTGGTCACTGCACATACACTGTACTTCCAGAAATACGATACTGATGCAAAAGTACACAATATTCAACATGAGGAGTAACATTACTTGTAGTATTGAAAGTAAATACAGAATTGCTGCAACACTACAGCCCTAGAAACATGGTTTGTGTTGGATATGTAATTGAAAATACCCTGCGTAAATGTTGTAACAAATAATAATAATAATAACAATAATAATAATAAACAAAGGTGATACCAGTAATAATAGAGGCGACTGGGACTATTTCAGAGTCATTTAGAAAATACGTGAGCAACATACCAGGAAAACATGGAGTGAAGGAACTACAGAAAACAGCCATATTGTGCACTACACACATACTGCGGAAAGTACTAATGTAAAAGT
>Ga0123353_10016578_pt1 | contig 10778 bp, 5 predicted proteins | sample TergutLab28metaG_3_FD_92763 | JGI IMG/M metagenome (GOLD analysis project Ga0123353, IMG submission 92763) | Labiotermes labralis P3 segment gut microbial communities from Petit-Saut dam, French Guiana - Lab288 P3 | ecosystem: Host-associated > Arthropoda: Insects > Digestive system > Gut ... | reverse complement strand
TATATGCTTAGTAATATCCCAGAAAAGCGGAAACTTAATTGTTTAGTTTGTCTTAGTATGTCACTGTAAAGAACATGTTATTCATGGTTGAGACACTGGACTGATTTTCAATCTGATCAGTGTACTAATTTCTGTGCCTAGAGATTTAAGTTTTTATCTCAGCCTGCTAAAGGTCAAACTTCCCTTTCTACTTATTCTTGGTTTAGAGGCACTTTAAACTATACATTCTGTTTGTTGATCATCAATCTTATGTTCATTCTGTCACTGGAAATGACAGATTCCACTTGGTGTGTGTTTGCACCTTAGAAATTGATTGTGTGCTCCTGTGTAGCAGGCAGAAGCCATAAAAGTACACTGCCTACCTCTGGAGACATTAGACAAACAATGACATTAGACACTAGGGTATAATATTTTATGTAGCATGTCTGTAATATTTATTTGTTTTATATGTACTTACAGCTACTGAATGTATGAACTCATTTTAAATTTATGTGGTAAACCAACAAATGCACATTGGTAAAATAATATATGGTAAGTGTATTGTACCAATGTGCATTTGTTGGTCTACGACATAAATTTAAAACATTCCTTTAACCCTTGAAAGACGAAGTAAAGACTGCTTTATTTAAAGACCCAGTTCGTACCATGCAGTAAACACTTTTAATCTCGGTTATAAAAACCAATCATTTTATGTTGTATGGGGCAGAAGTCGCTGTTTGTTCTGAGATAAATACAAGACACATAAATGAAGTATGTGCAGAGCGTACAATTGTTGAATGTTAAACCTATTGGCGCATCACATAACCAGTAGGCTTTAAAAGGTTAATGCACAGATATGCAACATATTAAATATTAATAGGTTTTTCCATGGTGAATTATGGGATGGTATCGTGACGTTGATTATGGTACATAGTATCCTGTCTCATATGACTTTCTAATCAATGTTGTTGTTACAGTGTCATTTCCCCATTCCCCCATTGCATGACATCGCTTAGTAGGCCAGGGCCTCCTCCTTGCCGAGGCTTCGCCATCACACTCAATTAGACATAGCACACTTGGTAGGGCTCCTCTGGATGAGTGATGAGCCCATCACAGGGACCTCTACCTGACAACACACAACGCTTACTACAGACAGACACCTATGCCACCAGCAGGCTCAAACCCACAGTCCCACCATGCAAGTGGCCACAGATTCATACCTTAGACCGCACAGCCATAGGGATCAGCTACAGTGTCATTATACTACTTGTGAATTGACTCATAGCTCAGCCCCTTAAAACACTTTATTTTTTTCAGTATTTTTGCTGAAACCAGTACAGGTTGCCTCCTGGGTGGCTCTGCTCTAGGCAAACGAGAGCTGAAAGCTGAAGAAGTTGGACGGAAAGCTGCAGATGAGCTGCTACAATCTGTTAATACAAGAGCCTGTGTAGACTCCTATGCTCAAGATCAGGTAACAGTTAAACCCTTTCCCAGGAACGTTACTAAGCATCTTCTTCAGATGCTGTGGGTAGATATATCCAGCTTCAGGATCAGCAGATGCCATTTTTCATGTCCATTTCACATTGTGCAGGCTCATTTGCTTCTTAAGTTTTTAAACCACTTTTTAGTGATGTGGAAGCTGAGATTCCCCTCATCCCCAGACTGTGCACAGTAGCTGTGTAACTGCATGGCCGACTCCATCACCACGGCACCCATTGACTGATAGCATTTTCTTATAATAAAACCAACCAGATGCACTAATTTCTCAAATTTTGCTGTCAGCAAACCTGTATGACATGTACCATGGCTGTGTGTGCAGTGATAAACTCCTGATGATGGAAAGAGGAACTGTCTGAAACATGTAGAGTTTTATTCCAAAAGTGAATTTAAAAAATTAGTGCATCTACTTGGTTTTATTATAAGAATTTATCATGGTGCACAGTCACCTGAACATCATATTTGATAGCATTTTCTGTGCCTCATCTTCCAGCCATACACACGAGACCTTTTTGTTCCTTTCAAAGGTGTGCTTGTGATGCCTTACACAAGAAATATTTTCATTTGATTGAACACTGGCCTCAAGGTTTGTCTTGATCCTTTCTCCATTTTTTACGATGGAATACATGGTTTCTTTGTTTGTGCCATAACGGTGCACAGTGGCAGCAGTTCTTATTCCCGTCCCCTAACTATCCAGCACCTTTACTTTTATAACAGAGTTATTACTTTTGTTTTCGTTTTATCTTCAGTCTCTTCATGAGCACACACATTAACCCTTCCAGACATAATGAAAACATGAGGGCAACAAGTTGTTCTGTAAATTGTGCAAAATACAGTCAAGGTGTAGGTAAGCTGTTGAGTGCGGCACATGCACAGATGTCACCTGTTGTGCAGTCCTGCACAAGTATGACTGTGAATAGGCAAAAGCACAGTACAGAAGCCCACAAACAAGGCAGGCCTGCTCTAGAGTTCTACAAGATATTGTTAATGTGTATGAACACACATGAGTTCACATTCTGAAACACAGTTTTCTTCAAAAGGTGAGAAGTAGCAGCCATGCATTCTCCACTGGATCAGTTTGTATTGGATTGTAGGAAGATACAATATGTAGGCTTTTCTAGAATTCCTGAAAAGTTTGTCACTTTCCATTGTGGACGTACTTGTGTTCATTACATTTCTATAACAAACTTAACAATGAATAGAGTAGGAATTTATAATTTGTGGTTTGTAATGAAAGCACATCTGCATGAGTAACGTCATACTATGGGGAACAAGAAGATGTTGGATGTGTATCAAGTAAACCAGAAGAAGGTATGGGTAGATTGAAATGCGATTATATAGTAACAAAAAAAAAACCTTATCATAACCATATACCAAAAAAAAGTACCTTTTCTTGGCATTCTGAGAAACAAGATGGAGGCACATATGTGGAGTCTGAGGCAATTAGAAAGTTCATTCGCCCCCATTTTAAGTTTCTTGTATGTTGCAAAAGACAGGGTTTGTAACAGCCTTCTCAATGGTGTGTCATGCACAATTAATGGATGTCTTTCTCATAACCCACAAATCATAACTGACCACAGTCTGAATGTTTTTATCTTGTATCACATGGTGCTGGCCAGTGTAGCAGTGGTCTTGTCAAAATAAATGTGGTTACAATCAGTGCACAGTTTCTTGCTATTCCAACGCAAAATCCCAGAGTACCTACAGGAACATTTCTGACAAAGTTATTGTTATTACAATTAACCCTTTGGCCCTGAAAGTCATATAAATATTTCTCCTTTCATGCGGCCCTCGTTTAAATTCCAGACTTCTGTAGATCACTACAGTTAATTAATTCCAATGCCAAATGGTTGATCATATACCAAAATAGTCACTTATGGTACACCTGATGCATTACTGTCAAGGTGTCCAGAACTTGTTGACTGTGAAGGACACATGAAGAAAAAATAAGTAAAATGCATATTGAAGATGTGGTTATGAAAAGTGTGGGCACAACTGTAGGATACGATTTCATTAAGGCAACACATTTGAATAGTGTGCAACCTTGGTGCCTGTAATAAAGAACATAGTAGTCCTACTTATATATTCAGTGAACTGCGGCAGAGCCCACTGACAGTTACGTTTATTGTTTTAAATCTAACTTGAAACACAGCATTAATAACTGTTCTGTGTATATGTAATGAGATGCAGAATGTACTTTTAATAGAAGGTAAATCATGGATATTCAACCATGGTTTAGTCTGTAAAATTAAAGTGGTGTACGAAGTATTCCACACATCTGCTTTACTAAAATTATAAGTCACCTTTCTCAAGATTTAAATCACCCTATTATTAGACATTATGTAGCCTGAGCAATCCGGGCAGGCTTTGGGTCCCACCCAGCCTTGGCGTCAGTAGGTACTGGATCACTTTCCCTGTGAATAAAGCAGCTGGGGCATGAAACTTGACCACTCACTACAGTCCAGTGCCAAGGTTAAGAATGAGTGCAGATGCACCTTCACCCCCTCATACACCTTCATGACATGCACAGGGAATGCTTTTCCTTCTGCCTATATGTAATCTGGACAATTGAAAGCATTCATAAATAAACTGAGAATAATTGTATACAAATCATTGAGGGTATTTAGTTTATGAGGATGAATTCACTGTGGTACTTTACACCAGTCCTTACAATCATGTCTTTTAATGCTTTTCTCCATATAAAAGATAATTGTCATATCTTAATATTTTAGTGAGTATGTAGCTTATGAAGCTGGGTGTTATTAGGTCCTGTGTAATTAGGTGAGAAATATTAAAACTGTTTGTATCCTTGTAACTTTTTACCCTGAATTATGTGATCAAATGTTTTATTCACAGCAGTTTAGTGGGTTGACTTAACCTCTTAACCCTTAGTCACCGAACGACATATGCATATGTCGCGCAGTGAGCCCTTCAAATAGCCGAACGGCCACCAAAGTGGCCGGGGGGGGGGATTTAATTCCGGCATCAAAATGTTAAACAGGTGAGCAGGACAGCAATGTCTCATTAAACATACATGTTTTTCATACCAACAGGAAAATACTGTCCTGCAGTGGACATTTTAATTGACTAGTGCTCAGGCCCCAATAGAAACCAGACTTTAAAAGGTCATACACTAAAAGTTAATTGTGACTGATGAAACTGGCCAGCCTATGTGTACTTTCACTGAAATATTATCAGTCTGCTGACAGTGGAAGCAGAAGGCATGTTCAGATTGTTTTTATGTTGTCTTTACATTGGTATCCAACTATGGGCAGAGCCAGACCAAGGGTAGACCAGCTGGGCAGCTGCCCGGGGCTGCAACATGTATGGGGCTGTAAGACATAACTGGGGTAATCAGAAATAAGGTACTAGTAAACCCAGGTTTCCACACATGAAAATTTTTCTCCAAAAATTATGAACAGTTTGGGCATGCACCCTCAAAAAAGGCTTACCAGCTGTGTTCTGCTCTGAAAAGGTCAAAGAATATCAGTTTGAAAGGGCAGCAAATTATTAACCTGCCCAGGGAACCCACATGTCATGGGCCAACCCAGCTTGTGAGGCATTCATCTGTACCTGTCATGGGATATTACAGTGGTTGAAGGCTTAATGTATGCTCTGAAATCTATGGTTCAGGATTGTTATTTCTCACATGCATGAAATTTTATCTTTGACACTGAATTTTGAGATCTTACCACCAGTTTCAGAAGTGTTGTACACCACCTGGCAACTTCACAGCTTATATTATTTTGCTCTTAGTATCGTATTGATTGTATTTTTTCAGATGATCTTGCTCATGGCTGTTGCACATGGGAAGTCTCGTGTAAAATGTGGACCAGTAACTTTACATACACAGACAGCTATTCACATAGCACATCAGTTGACAGAGGTGAGAATAATCACACGTCTTTAGTGCAGGCCGTAATTTCTTATGTTTCAGAAACTGTTGGGAAACCTTATCACATCTGATTGTTAGCATAATTTATTAATATACACACGTGTACATCTTGCTGCCTCCACACACCAAACAGCCATTTACAGCAGTACACACTGCAGTTTGTGTGTGTTAAACTGACATAAAACATGATTTGTTTGGTAGATATTGTTCTGATTTTCAGTTATTATAATGCATTATGCCTGTAATCTTCAAGATAGTGATATATTAAGTTCAGATAGCCTGTTTTTTTAAAGTCATGATGCTCAGAAAGGTGAAGAGACTTTTGTCCTCTTGAAATTACCTTTTGTGTGTTTCCTTCATCTCATTAAAATACATATGTTTGTGTTTCATCATATAGCCTGAAATGTCAGCTTTCTGTAGGGCTATCAGCTACTGGCATCTGTTAGGATTTACATGAACCTGAATCCTTTCATTTTGTTGTAGTGTGAAAGTGTGAATTTCCTCTTCTAGCCATTTTGAGAGCCTTGTTTGTTGCTGTACTGAAACCAAAGATTAAAGATGTGCTCTGTATTGATGTAAGTTTTTTGTCAGCATTATGTTTACTGCCATAAACAGAATGGGGAACATCTGAGAGGGTACTATTAAACGTACCCAATATTCCCGACCCTTATGTATGGTAATCACAGCTGGTAAAGCCATGAGCAAGGATTGTAGTCTTAGATTTTAGATGCAATATGTATCCTCATTCCATGCCTGTTTGTCTTTTTGTTAATTATATGCCTGAACCTGATTTTTTTATTCTCAGTCATTCCTTGTCCCAAGTTCTAGTTACCACACACACACACACACACATATGCATGTGCAAGTGTGTGTGTGACTGTGTGTTTGTTTGATCAATGTGTTCTTATTCTTTGACTGTACATAGCCAAGGATGAACTGTATTTGTATAAAATGAATATATTGATACTGTTGTCTTATGTGTTACAGGCTAAATTCACTGTGATAAATGATGGGCCAGATTCCAACATTATTGAGTGTGAGGGTATTGGTCTTAAAAATAGTGCCTAAATCCAAGGCCTATGAAGTGCGTCCTTAGAATTACAGTTCTGTGGTGATGACAGAAATTCATGTGTTGTGTATTGTGAAATTCAGGAGATGGTGGAGCAAAAAAAGAAACAGGGACGAAGTGCTGACTTTTGATTAACTTGGTAAGTTTCGTTTTTTAAATCATTTTGATTGCTATCATTTCTTGTCTTCAGCCATATCTGAAGGAGTGAGACTTTTTTATTTTTACATTATTAATATACATAATTCAGTTTGGCATACTAATTAATTGTGATTGCTAACCATCATGAATTTTATGAACCCTGGCAGTAGTAAAGTTTCTGCAGTTCCTATTTACTGCATTGGCTAGAGCAGGTAGGAAGGCTGACTTCATTTTATTTATTCTATAACCAAAAACTTCAGAAGTTATTCCATCTCAGAATCATTATGCACAATCTAAGGTAGCAAAACATGCTGGCCATATCAAATCTAAATCCAAAGAAAACTAACTGTACAGTCTCCAAGGGTGTCTGGGAACATGGTTGACAACACAGTAACTGCTGTTCACATTTGCAGTATTATTCCATGCTCATTCGCTCAAGGTAGTTTGATGGTTCTTGTGCTTGTGGGTATTTTTATCCCAGTGTTGCATGCTGTGTGCAGCCAAGTTACGCACTCTTCATGTACACTGACTGGGCAACATGTTGTTTGTAGACTTTGTTCATAAAATAGTATTCTGAACAGTACACAATATTTTGGACACTGACTGTGTTCTTGTCCTCAAGTAAAAAGCTGAGGATGCATCTAATGCAGCTAATTCTCACTCACTGAATCACTGATGCACTGAATTATGGTCCACTCTTTTTGATGGACTCACATGAGGTTCATCCCCATCTTGTCACCTGCCAATGGCTAAGTTCAATGATTGAGCCAGTAGTGCTGTCATTGAGATTAGCTGTTGTGAATAGACCCGTGTGCATAGGTGCCTTGGGGCCCTTCCACCAGAAAATAGACGAGATCCGGAATCTAGCACACTGTTCTGTTTCTAGTGCTAGATGATGGACAGAGTCCAGGAAACCAATAGTATCACTTACTGAATTCAATAGTGACACAGTCCAAAAATTGCCATTTGGAGTTAATACTACGACTGATCTGAAAAATGTTAACAGCTACATCCAACAGCACTGGCACACTTTGTATTTGAAACTTGCCTCTGGATGCCATTATTGTTGGATGTAGTTTTTATATTTTGAGCTCATTTGTAGTATTAACTCCAAATGGGCAATTTGTTTATTGTGCCACTGTTGTATTCAGTGAGTGATATGTATTATAATACACCATTCTCAGAGGCCTATAGAACATTCCTATACTTACATTTCGTAACCAGACCACTTTTATTTAGATCCACATCTTTTGGAAAGTAAAGTTGTGACACTGCGTGGGTAGTTACTGACATTTCATAGCATCGTAATGTCCTCACCTTCAGGCTCGAGCATACCAGAGAATAATTATTCTTCATAGTTCTTCTTGGACTGATTGATACTGAAAGTGAAGGCATTATGATCCTTCAGAATGGTGAGAACCACTCATGCAATAACACACTATCAATCTGCAGACTTGAAATTTCAGCAGTGCTGCTGTGAGCGCCTTAGATGTTTCATTTTATAAATATGTGTACTCAGAAAGGTTCTTTTAGAATTCTGATCACTTCATGTTATATGTCTGTTGTTTTGGTTTGTTCTTTTGGTTGTAATGTGATTTGCTTTAGAGGTATTTTTTGGCATAAAATTTTACCTTAAGTGTGTATTTGAATTCTTCATTCATCCATCCATACTATGACTTGAGAGAGTTTGGTGGCACTTAGATGACATATTTTTAAATCAAGGTGAAATAGCATGATGCTGTCTATTGACACTGAAAGTCAGCAATTCCATTCTTGATATATTTTATGAATAAAAAATGTGCATGGCATTTACATTAAAGTATAAAATTATAAACTGTGTGGTGCATTTCTGAAATGAGAAGCAAAAAGTATATATTTTTGGTTTACTTAATCTTAGACATGTGGATTTTTCAAAAATATGTAGGCCTATTTTGTTACAGAAAGTTAGGGGTTATTCTTAATTTTGCTGCTTTCATATTTGTTTTTGTATGAAGTACACATATTATTTTCAGAAGTTTGTAGTACTAATTTCATTTGCGGTATTGACTAAGGGTTATGAAGACTGAGATTCATGTAATTTGTGTATAAAACTTTGTTTCCTACCACACACACACACACACCACAGTTTCTCAGCATTGTAAAGACTATCCAGTAAATGCTGTACATGGAAGTAATTACTCTTTATTCTTGAGAAGAACAATGTGAAACATATAAACAGACTGTTTTGGTAAAATGCAGTTTCATAGTGTTACAGCAGCGAACGCGCATAAGTGTGGGCTTTAAATGCTGAAGATGCTGAAATCAAGAGTTTGTGATGAGTGGACACATAGTGTAGAAGCTTTTTAACAAGAATGTCACTTAGAATTTTGGTGGGGAAACCTCTCTGAAATTAGCCAGATGGAAGATTTTGAAGGAGGATTGAGAATAGTATTATAACAGATGTGAAGCATGAGATTATGAGGATGTGGAGTGGAATGAACTATCTCAGCATCAAACAGGCTTTGTTACTAATGGTGCTGACCCTTTGTATTCTGTCACCAGGAGGTTAGTGAATGTGCTTCATTGAACATGTTCAGGTGCAGTTTCATGTAGAAAGTGCCTTCCTTGTGTTTCATTCTTAATGCAAATTTAAGGAACTTGTTCTGTTGGAAGTCATATTTCACATTTATTTGTACTAATATTTGGTCATGTTCCATAAAAGGTTACGGCATTATGGACATGCAATGCATAAGAGAACATGAGGGTGATTGTGAACAACTCAAAGGGAAACCAAAAATACAATGAAAGAATAAAGTCATATGGAGATGAAAGAAGAGAGTGTGAAGGAAGGTGATTGGAATGATTGATATTTATTTAAATACAAAAACTGGAAAAAAATGAAAGTGACAAAACTGCAATAACAGGAAGAATCACTGAGTAACAGCTGGAGTTTCATTGTCATGTCTTGTAATGGAATTGTCAAATTGTCTCAGTCTGAAAGAAAAGCTTTTTGTGGCTACCAGTTCAGGCCTTACAGTATCATCTGTCACTTTACATTCATGGTTGGAAAGTTTGTTATTGTGAGAATTTTCGTTACTTTGTTTCAATTTCCATTGTCTCCTATTAATGGCACTGTAATCACGCCTTGGGTGTTTTCTGAGTGGAGCTGTCTCTTCAGTATGAACAACTTTTGTAGTTACACTTTTCTGCTGTCTGTATTAGTTTCTGTGATACTAAGCAGTTTATTGTGTTGCTCAACAGTGATGAACATTACTGTCGTTTTCAGTAAAACTTGGGTTGTGCGACTTTTGAATAATTCTATCATAGTGATGATCGTTAGGGTTTCCCCTGTGCACTGGCTATGTACAACACACAAATATGCTTGATCTGGGTATCTCCTAAGTGATAAATTCATACTACTTACAACAGTGGGTTTTTTGTATGTTCTAGCCACAGTGTTAGCTTTGTTTTCTCCTGAGACTGATGTACTGTGTGTCTAATTTTCAAAATAGTTTGGGTTTTCCCCAGGTTACTGTTTCCTTTGGCACAGAAAATGCACCACCTCAAGGTTTCCTGTATCCTAGCACAGACATTTGTTTTTCTGCCACACATAACATGCACTGTGTGTGTATATTCACCACAAGATGGGTTGTTACCATTTTCTAACAATGGCAAACAGTAGTGCTAATTTTTGGTTTTCTCTGAGCAGTGCACCCTGTACATGGTTTTGAAATAGAAAGCTCTGTAATTTTTCCTGATATTTTCTCTCCACAAAGAATGTCTTTTGTGTTCTTTGCTCTTCTAAGATGTTACATGGTGTTAATTGGTAGTTACTGACATTTCAGGACAGCCTGTTGTTCTCATTTGCAAGGAACAAGCATTCCAAGAAGAAACTACTTATCAATCAGCACAGCGTAACATCCAAGAAGAGCAAAGACAACTTTTACACCATGGCAGAAACCTGAAATCAAACATTTTTTGTGTTTACAATTTTTTTATGCAGCTTACCACATCAAGAAACGGGGGGTTGCACAGACAGATGGATGAATGGACGGACATGACAAACTGTTTTTTTTTTTAACGTTTTGCTGGCCGTGCATCTAGGTATAATTATCTCAGTAATTAACCAACTTGATGCAAAAAATTTTGTTTTACAATAAGTTTATTTCATGCCTCTACATGTTTCGAGCACATGTGCTCATCATCAGGAGGTCAAAATTG
>Ga0123353_10016577_pt1 | contig 10778 bp, 6 predicted proteins | sample TergutLab28metaG_3_FD_92763 | JGI IMG/M metagenome (GOLD analysis project Ga0123353, IMG submission 92763) | Labiotermes labralis P3 segment gut microbial communities from Petit-Saut dam, French Guiana - Lab288 P3 | ecosystem: Host-associated > Arthropoda: Insects > Digestive system > Gut ... | reverse complement strand
GGGATGGAGCAGTCGATTGCGATGACGCTGCCGGGGTTGAGCGTGCAGTTTGTAGTGATTAGTGGATAGTGATTAGTGATTAGAAGAACACAATTACAGACGTGCTTTTCTATCCACTAATCGCTAATCACTACCCACTATCCATTTAATATAAAGGGAGGGACCAATCAGAAATGTACCGCAAACAGGAATGTGTGGCAATGCTGCTGGCCGGGGGGCAGGGGTCGCGGCTCTATGCGCTGACTAAGGAGATCGCCAAGCCGGCGGTGCCTTACGGCGGAAAGTACCGGATCATCGACTTTCCGCTGTCCAACTGCACCAATTCCGGCATCGAAACGGTGGGGGTGCTGACCCAGTACCAGCCGTTGGAGCTGAACGACTATCTCGGCTCGGGCGAGCCGTGGGATCTCGACCGGGCCGAGGCCGGCGTACATGTGCTGCCGCCGTTTCAGCGGCAGCGGGGGGCCGACTGGTACAAGGGCACCGCCAACGCCATCTACCAGAACATCCCCTTCATCGAGCGGTACCGGCCGGAATACGTGCTGGTGCTGTCGGGCGATCATATCTATAAAATGGATTATTCCAAGCTGATCGCCGCACATAAAGAGAAACAGGCCGACTGCACCATCGCGGTCTTAGAGGTGGAGATGGAGGAGGCCAGCCGGTTCGGCATCCTCAACACCAACCCCGACGGCTCGATCTATGAATTCGACGAAAAACCGGCGGTGCCGAAAAGCAATCTCGCTTCGATGGGGATCTATGTCTTCACCTGGGACAAGCTGAAGAAGCATCTGGAATTGGACGAGGCGAACAAAAAATCCGACAACGATTTCGGCAAAAACCTGCTGCCGGCGATGCTGGCGGCGGGGGAGCGGATGTTTGCCTACCGGTTCGGCGGGTACTGGAAGGACGTCGGCACCATCGACAGCCTCTGGGAGGCCAACATGGACCTGCTCAACCCCCATGTGCCGTTGGACCTGACCGGCTCCGAATGGCGGATCTATTCCCGCAGCCCCTCCGCGCCGCCCCACTACATCGGCCGGGCCGCCGACGTGCAGAACAGCATGATTTCCGAAGGCTGCGTCATCGACGGGCGGGTGGATTTTTCGGTGCTGTTCGCCAATGTGACGGTGGAGGAGGGCGCCGAGGTACTGGATTCGATCCTGATGCCCGGCACGGTGGTCAAAAAAGGCGCGGTGGTACAGTACGCCATCCTGGCCGAAAACGTCACGGTCGGCGAAGGGGCCGTGATCGGCGAACGGCCGGAATTGTGCGAAGATATCAAGGACTGGGGGGTGGCTGTGGTGGCCGCCGGCGTCGGCGTCGGCGAGGGCGCAAAGGTGCCGCCTAAGGCCATGATAGAGGAAGATACCCCATAGACAAACGCGAAGATTATTCTTAGCTCTACAATAAATAACCCCTTTCGCGTTTGCCACAGCGCTGATTATAGTTGATTACAAACGTCTGGCCTCTGGCCTCTGGCTTCTGGCCTCTGAAATTGAGGTGCAAACATATGAGAAACAACCAAGTATTAGGTCTGCTGTTCCCCAACGCCCGGGATGAGGCGCTGGGCGAGATCACCGCCGCCCGGGCGATGGGCTCGGTACCCTTCGGCGGGCGTTACCGGTTGGTGGATTTCACCCTGTCCAACTTGGTCAACGCCGGTATCACCAAGGTCGGGGTCATCACCAAGAACAATTATCAGTCGCTGATGGACCACATCGGTGCCGGAAAGGCGTGGGATCTGTCCCGGAAATCCACCGGGCTGCGTTACCTGCCGCCTTACGGCACCTCGGACGAGCAATATGCCGGGCGGATCGCCTCACTGGCCAGCATCGACCGGTTTCTGGAGATCGCCACCGAGGAATATGTGGTGATGTCCGACTGCTACATCGTGGGCAGCATTGATTTTGAACAGCTGCTGCGCCAGCATATCCTGACCGGCGCGGATATCACGGTTGCGTGCAAGGCGGGAGACAAGGTGGATTTCCCGGACCAGCTGCGGCTGACCTGCGGCGCGGACGGACAGATTCAAGATATCACAATCGGCGGTAATAAGAAGTCCGGTTACACCGGGCTGGGTATTTATGTGATGAAGCGGGAGCGGCTGCGGCAGCTGACGGCGGAGGCACAGTCGCGCAATCTCGGCAACTTCGAGCGGGATGTGATCCAGCGGCATCTCGGCATTCTGAAGCTATACAGCTATCCGGTAATGGAATACACCGAGGTCATCACCTCCCTTTCCGCGTATTACCGCGCCAGCATGAATCTGCTGGCTCCCGGCACCCGCCGCCAGCTCTTTACGCCGGAGCGGCCGGTGCTGACCAAGGTGCGGGACACCGCGCCGGCGGTTTACGGTCTCCATGCCGCCGTCAGCCATTCGTTGGTGGCCGACGGCGCCCGGATCGACGGCGAGGTGCGCAATTCGGTCATCTTCCGGGACGTCCATATCGGGCGCGGCGCGGTGGTGGAAAATGCGGTGATCATGCAGGGGACGGTGATCATGCAGGGGGCGCGGCTCAACTGCGTGATCTGCGACAAGGGGATCACGGTGAAGGACGGCGGTTCTTTGCGGGGGGCGGCGAGTCATCCGGTGTATATTGAGAAGGGCGCGGTTGTATAATGCTGAATGCTTAATGCTTAATGACAGGCCGCCACAATTCAGCATTTAGCATTTAGCATTGTTTTGGGAGATCACCATTTATGATCCGTCAATCTATTAAAATCGCCTTTATCGCGGTCTGCCTGCTCGGGGTATTGTGCGGTGTGTTATTGCTGCCGGCGTCGGCTGATACCACCCGGCAGTTCGGCGTCCACGGGGATCTGGACGGGGACGGGGAGGTCACGGTTTCGGACGCCCGGATATTGCTGCAGTATTTGGTGAAAAAGATCGACTTCAACGATTTCGGGTATCTGCGGGCGATGGCTGACGTCAACGGCGACAATGCCGTGGATATCAACGATGCGCGGTTGGTATTGCAGAAGATCGTCGGAAAGATCGATACCTTTCCGTGGACGCCCAATCTGTTGTTTGTCGGCAACAGCCTCACCTACTGGGGTCTGGCGCCCGAGAGCATGAGAACGCTCTGCCGGCTCAGCGGCCGGCCGCTGACGGTATTGAAGCATACCCCGCCGACTACCTGGTTAGGCGATTATCTGAACCATTACGCCGCCGGATTTTATGAATATCACCGGCAGCAGGCGGATATTGTGGTGCTGCAGAACATGAACGACTATATCCTGCCGGAACCGGAATGTGTCGCGGAATTCCGCAGCTATTTCCGGCCGGGCACCCGGTTTTACAGCCTGATGACCGAGTACGCCTCCTGCCTGTTCTACGATTGGGACCCCGCCCCGCCCGGCGACGTGACGCCGATCCCCTGCGGGCTGGCCTTCTGGCTGCTCCGGGCCGACCCGCGGACGGCTGACTTTGACCTGTATGACCCCGACGGGTTCCATCCCAACGAGTTATACGGGTATCTGCAGGCGCTAACCGCTTACGCGGTAATATACCAGACCACCTGCGTGGGGCTGCCGTATGATTTTTTGAGCGATAAGGCATTGACCTGTCTCGGCGGCGGCGATATCGCGGAGAAGATTCTTTTGATCCAGCAAAAGGTCATGGAAGCGGTGGCGGCGGATCCGGCGGATTATCCGGTGATTATACAGGAGATCTGGAAGGTCACTGACCCGTATTAAAGCGGTTCGCCAAATTTCCCGTTTTGCCGCGGAGGAATTGGGGTATTCTTATTCCGATTACGAACATAATGCTTAATTCTAAATGCTGAATGCTCAATGAAAGGCCGCCGCAATTCAGCATTAAGCATTCAGCATTTAGAATTATTATGAAGAGGGGAACAAAACAGATGAAAGTTTTATACATCACCAGCGAGGCCAAGCCTTTTGCCGCTTCCGGCGGATTGGGCGACGTGGCGGGTTCGCTGCCGGCGGCTATCACCGCCAAAAAGACCGCCTGCCGGGTGGTTATGCCGCTGTATGACGCGGTGCCGGAATCGCTGCGGGCCGGCATGACCTTTCTGACCAGCTTTACGGTCCCAGTGGCGTGGCGGCGGCAGTATTGCGGCGTTTTTCAGGCCAAAATCGGCGCCACCGTCTACTATCTGTTAGACAATCAATACTATTTCAAGCGGGCGGGGCTGTATGGCCACTACGACGACGCCGAGCGGTTCGCCTTTTTCGCCCGGGCGGTGTTAGAGATGCTGCCCCATATCGACTACCGGCCGGATATCCTGCACGCCAACGACTGGCAGACCGGGCTGGTGCCGGTCTATCTGTCGCTGTTCTACAGCGGCAACCCGTCGGTGGCGGAGTATGAGCGGTATCAGAACCTCAAAACCGTCTATACCATCCACAACATCCAATATCAGGGCAAATACGGCCGTGAGCTGCTGAGCGACGTCTTCGGCATCCCGGAGCAGTCGGCCGGCCTGGTGATCCACGACGAGTGCGTCAACCTGATGAAGGGCGGCATCGAGGCCGCCAACTGGGTCACCACCGTCTCACCCACCTACGCCAAAGAGATTCTGGACCCTTGGTACGCCCACGGGTTGGACGGGATGCTGCGGGCGCGGGAATGGAAGCTGTCCGGCATCCTCAACGGTATCGACACCGGCGACTATAACCCCGAAACCGACCCGGATCTCGCCGCCAACTATTCCGCCGACAGCTTTTCGGCGGGAAAAGCCGCCAACAAAGCGGCGCTCCAGAAGGAATGCGGCCTGCCGGTCAATCCGGATGTACCGCTGATCGGCATGGTGACCCGGTTGGTCTCCCACAAGGGGCTGGATCTGGTCAAATACGCCATACCGGACCTGCTGGCCGACGATCTGCAGATCTTAGTGCTGGGCGCCGGCGACTGGGCGTTTGAGAGCTTTTTCCGGGAGGCGAAGGAGCGCTGGCCGGATAAATTCTGCTTCTATGAGGGATTCCACCCGGCCATTGCCCGCCGGGTATACGCCGGTTCGGACATCTTTCTGATGCCCTCCAAAAGCGAACCCTGCGGGCTGGCCCAGATGGTGGCCTGCCGCTACGGCACGTTGCCGGTGGTGCGGGAAACCGGCGGGCTGAAGGATTCGATCACCGACTGCGGCGAGGATTTTTCGCGCGGCGAAGGCGGGGTCGGTTTCACCTTCAAAACCTACAACGCCGGCGACATGCTCCACGCCGTCTACCGGGCGGCCGGCGCCTGGCACAACAAAACCGACTGGCCGCAGTTAGTCGCCCGGGCCATGCGGGCGGACTTCAGCTGGGGCAAGTCGGCATTAGAATATATACGGCTGTATCGGGCGCTGTTGAAATAGTTGAAGGGGCAGACTATGCGGTTATAGTCTGCCCCTTTTGATGTTTATTCCGGTGTTAATTTACAAGCTGTCTGCCGGTTCCGTCGAGTTTCATGCGGTACATATTGCCATCATCCCAGCTAATATAATAAATCCAGTCGCCGACAATATTCGGACTAAATGCCTCATCATCACTCAACTTTTCTCTGCCGGTTCCGTCGGTTTTCATCCGGTATATGCAGTCGTCGTCCTCCCAGTCTTCATAATAAATCCAGTCATTTGCAACATTTATTCCCCCTGCGTAATTAATGCTCAACTTTTGCCCGCCGGTTCCGTCGGTTTTCATCCGGTATATACCGGTGTCACCACGAGCCCCGTTTTCAATGATCGTATAATAAATCCAATCGCCGGCAACATTGAGACTCGATACAGCATCATCACTCAGTTTTTGCCTGCCGGTTCCGTCGGTTTTGATACGGTATATATAACTGTCGTCCTCATAACTATAATTAATATAATAAATCCAGTCGCCGACAATATTGATATTCCATGTCTCATCATCACTTAGCTTTTTCCTGCCGGTTCCGTCGGTTTTCATACGGTATATTTTGCCCTCGTCATCCCAATTGATAAAATATATCCAATCGCCGCTAACAAAAACACGCATTGCCCAATCATTCCCCAGCTTTCGTCTTCCGGTCCCGTCGGTTTTGACACGGTAGATTGCTTGGCCGTCATCATAATTTACATAATAAATCCAGTCGCCGACGACGTTGAGGTACCATGAATCATCATTGTTCACTTTTTGTCTGCCGGTTCCGTCGGTTTTGATACGGTATATTTTATCGTCGTCATTCCGGTTAATATAATAGATCCAATCCCCCTGGATCGCCGCGAATCCGCCGTTCGCGATATTCCCCGGCGTATTCCCCTCCGTGTTGACAACCGATCCCCCCTCCCGCGGAAACAGCGTGATCTTCCCGACTAACATCTGCAGAATACACCGGGCGTCGGCGATGGTGACGCTGTATGTGACGCCGTCTTCCTTCAATGTACCGTTGACCGCGGCGGCGTCATACTGCGCCGGGGTCAGGGTGATTTTATCGACCAGATACTGCAGCACCATCCGCGCGTCGGCGATACTGAGCTGATCCCCGCCGCTGACACACCCGAGCAGATACGGCCCGTCGTCATCCTCCGCGGCGGTAAACAACGGAACCGCCGTCAATACCAACACCAAAACCACCCCGAGACATAACACCTGTTTTGCTTTTTTCATGATTTTTAACCCTCCTGTAATTTCTTTTAGTTAAATAGACTTCTTGCATAACTCACTTTGTGAGTTATGCTGGGCAAGTGTTTTCAACACTTGCCCAGACAAAACCGAAGGTTTTGCAAGAAGTCTAATATACCACCGGCAGAGTCAAAAAGCAAGAGGGTTTTTATATGGGAGGGCGCATTTGTACATTGTACATTCCCTAAACCGGCAGTTCCCCCACCTTCCCCACCAAATACTGCAAAACGACCCGGGCGTCGGTGATATCCACTTTATTATTCAAATCCACATCGGCGGCTTCGAGAGCGGGGCCGTCTAATGTTATCTTATCGACCAGATGCTGCAATACCAACCGGGCGTCGGTGATATTGACGCCGCCGTCGCCGTCGATATCGCCGATCAGCCGCCATTTTTCGGGCGCCAGCGCGGCGGCAAGGGTCCCGGCGGCGGCGTCCGCCGATTGCTGGATAGTGTTGGCGTTATTTAACACCGACCGGGCGGTTTTCAGCGCGTTTTCCAATCCCTGCCGGGCCGAGCGGACGAATTGCGGATATTCCGGCAGCTTTTGCTTATCCTCCCCCGCTTTTATCGCGGCTTCCAATGCTGTCAAATCCAGCGCCGGCCGCTCCTCGCTCAGAGTGTAGGCCGCCAGCGACAGATTGCCGGAACCGGCGGTTTTGGCCATCTTGATATACAGCGCGGCATTCCGGTCGGAGCGGTAGCGTATCGTCAGCATCCGGGATTCGGCGGTGCCGCCGGCCGAGAAGGAAAACACCTGTTTTTCGCCGCCGTATTCGCCGTATATCTCGATCTCTTCGGTGGCGTTCCAGCAGGCGATATACAGTGTCAGCTCCCGCCACCAGGGGGCGGAGGGGACGGTCAGCTCGATGGCGCTGGTGGACAGCACCGAGTTGACGCTGTCGGCGGCCGAGACGGTGGGGGCGCCGTCGGAGAAGGAGATTTTGCCCCGGTGATCGGTGACCCGGTAGGTATCGCCGTAGAAAACCGGCAGCGGCAGGACCGGCGGGACATCCGCTTTGCGGTTGACCGAGCTGACCGATTCCAGCCCCAGATGTACCCAGTCGGCGTTTTTCGGGTCGGACAGGTTGACGCTGGCCGGGTGGGCCTCCAATGTGACCTCCCGCTCTATCTCCACCGTTCCGGACACATCCTCATCCTGCGGCGTCTCAAAGGTCAGCCGGATGTCACTTGCATCGGTCAGCGGTGCAATAAATCTCAGCACATACACGTCGCCGTCGGGCGCGCCGCCGGCAAAGCCGAACGGCATGGCGGCGGGATCTTTCGGGATTTTGACGACGCCCGCCAGCACATTTTCGCCGTCTCTTACCGCGGCGGTCAGCGCGCCCCAGCTCGCCGGCGCGTGGATGCGGACGTTCCATATGCGGGAGATAACGGCGTCCGCGACATCAAACGTCCCCTGCGCCGCGCCGATGGAAACAACGACCTGTCCGTTATCGAACGAAGTCGACGTTTCGGTGGTGCGCACCTGGCCCTGCTTGTACGCGTTGGAATCGCCGTCGTCCTCATAGATGGTCTGGCTGCCGGTTAGTTGTGTGCTGGGATAGACGTCCAATGACAGCTCATGCCAGGGTTTTGCGTTGGAATAGGGTACGTTCTCGGCCAGCGGGATAATCGTGCCGGAGCGGACAAAAACCGGCGAGGTATCTTTGCCGTGGGTAACGGTGACCGTCTGCGGCCCGGTATATTCCTCCCCGGTCCAGACGTCGATCCAGCGGCCGCCCGGGATAAACACATCCCGCTGGCTGGCCCCGTCAAAAGCCCGGGCAGCCTTGAGACAGGCCTCCCAGCCGCCCTCCGCCTGATAGTATTCGATCCGGATATCGTAGGTCTGCCCGGCCTTCAGCACCGCCTCAGCCTGGCTGGTCATCACCATCGTGTCGATCCATTTGTCGATCACCAACTTGTTGTCGATCCAGACCCGCACCCCGTCATCGTGAGAAAAGGCGGGATACACATCGCTGCCGCCGCCCACCGTGATCTTGCCGGTCCAGCGGACTGAGAAATTGATGCTGCCCAACCCGGTCCCGGGGGATTTGCTGCTGTCGGGGTTGTTTACCTGCGTGTCAGTGCGGGTCAATACCGGCGTGCCGCTCAAATTTTTGTTATTGAAATATTCCGCTTTCAATCCCGGCTGGCCGTCGGGGGTTTGCAGCCAGGCTCCCGGCACCAATTCCGGCGCGGCGTCCCCCTCCCACAGCGGCGCGACCAAAATGCCGTCGCCGAGCAGGTATTGGGTGTCGTCCTTGGACGCGCCGTACTGGGGATAGTTGAAATCCAGCCGCCGCGCCAGCGGCAGGCCGGTGCTGTAGTTCTCGTGGGCCAGCGCGTAGAACAGCGGCAGCAGCCGGTAGCGCATGGCGATATAATCCAGCGCGATATTTTCCGCCTCCTTGCCGTAGAGCCACGGGGTGCGCTCATATTCCGGCTGGAAGGACGAGTGGTAGCGGAAAATCGGCGAAAAGGCTGCGTATTGGGTCCAGCGGATCCACTGCTCCGGCGATTGCACCCCGAAATGGCCGCCGACGTCGGCGCTGATATACGGCACTCCGGTCAGCGCGCCGCCCCGGACCGCATTGACGATCTCCTGCCGCAGCGAGGTGCTGGTGCAGAAGATGTCGCCGGTCCACTGGATCGAATAGCGGTGGGTGGCCAGATCCGGCGCCCGGTTGAACCTGCCGTGGTCGATCCCCTCGGTGTTGCTCAGCACCAACGGGCGGCGGCCCGGCGCGTTGTCTAAGGTTATGTAATGGAACAGATACATCCCCAGCGCGTCGGTGGAAATACCGTTTCCCGGAAACCCGGACCACGGCGACTTGATGTTGGTGCTCCAGTTGCGGTCATACCACCAGCTGTCCAATCCCATATTCAGATATCGCCGCAGGTTGTGGTTGCGGAACGGCACTTCAATCTCGCTCAGCGCGTGGCCGCCGTTCTGCGGTTCCGGGTGGTCGCTGAGGACGGTGTTGACGTTTTTGTCGGTGCAGGCCCGCAGAAACCGCTCCATGTTTGGATAAAAATTCAGATTTGGCTCATATCCCACACTGCCGTCGGCGTGCCACGGGGTGTCGATGACGAAATAATCCAACGGGAACCCCCGGCGGCGGTATTCGTCGATGATGGCCAGCGCCGACTGTTCGGTATAGTTGGCATACCGGCTGTGCCACAGCCCCAGCGCCTTCAGCGGCACCAGCTCGGATTCGCCGGTCAGCTTGATAAAGTCGGCCCGCAGCTGTCTGGAGGCCTGCTCGCCGCGGTACGGGACAAATACATACAGATCCGGCGCGTCGTTCGAGGCGTCCCAGCCGTTGACCTCCCGGAACAGGGTGTTGTCAGCCGGTTGGGGAGTATACCCCCACGCCGGCGGCACAATGCGCGGCGTGTCGGCGATGACCCAGGCCGGCGGCGTGTCGCCCGGAGCGGGGAGATATGGGTTGTTAGATGGCAGGCTGGTATACCGCCACAGCTCATTGTTATCCCCATCGGTCACGGTTACGCCGCTCAGCGAAACCGCGTTGTTTGGGACACTGATGGTATAATATGGCGTTCTAACCTGTGTCGTCGTCCCGACAACCGCCGTGGCTGCGTCTGTGCCCGGCCAGTCCCGGCCGGTGATATGAAAGGTCTCCCGATCCTCAAAGCCCTTGGGGCCTTTCAGCTCAATCCGGGCCATTGTTTCGGACAGGATCTGCACCCGGACATTCCCGATCTCCATAGCGAACACACCTCCGTTTTCCGCCGCGGCGGACAGAATAGCGCCAGCGGGGGCGACGGTCCGGGAATGAACGCCGACGCCGCCAATGAGGATACATAGCGCCAGCATGGCCGGCAACAAGCGGGATTTCATAAAGTCACGCTCCATTCTCGTTTTTTCAATCATACCATAAAAATGCCCGAAAAACAAGCGCATACCATGTGCAAAACAGTTGAATCCCATCCCGAAATATGGTAAAATTAAAAATAACAACCCACTTACCCAATTTTCAATTATCAATTTTCAATTTGCGAACGGAGTGAGCACCGTGTCCCGTATCCAACAAATCGCCGCCGACTGTGCCCGCAACGGGCGCTGCCAGCCACAGAATTCCTTTGTCCACGATACGCATACCCTCGCCCGGACGGAATACGCCGATCTGCCCCAGTGGGAGAAGATCGCCCGGTCG
>Ga0123353_10016576_pt1 | contig 10778 bp, 3 predicted proteins | sample TergutLab28metaG_3_FD_92763 | JGI IMG/M metagenome (GOLD analysis project Ga0123353, IMG submission 92763) | Labiotermes labralis P3 segment gut microbial communities from Petit-Saut dam, French Guiana - Lab288 P3 | ecosystem: Host-associated > Arthropoda: Insects > Digestive system > Gut ... | reverse complement strand
GGTGTTACCGCCGACCGAAGGCATCTGAAAAACCGTCGGGTCGAACTCGTGGCCAAAAGACCAATTATTATTGTCACCCTTGAAACGAATCGTGTAACCGTTGGACGCAGCTTCATCTTTGAAAAAATTGTACTGACCCCAACCTTGGTACTTGTGAGAGGTGAACTCAAAGTTTTGATAATCAATCCAACTTCCTTCGGGCAAACCGTCGCAAACAGTCGGCAACGGGGAAGGTTTGGCATACCGCCCCAGCATATACTCCTTGAAGGGACCAATTTCCCATGTAAATTCGGCCCAACCCGAGTTGTCGTAACAGTCGGACAGGGCAAGAAATGCCTTGGTCCCTTCCAGCGGGTCTTGCTGTCCCATAAACGGCTTGTTGTTGAACTTGGCGTAACGCCGCAAAGCGTAATACTCCTGTAGCCAGACCATATCGATCGGCATTTTTTCGCGGCGCAACCGCAAGGCTTCCGGCGAGTCGGTTCCGAGAGTCTTTTCGGTGACGTCGAGGGCTTTGTTCATCAGTTCGGTCGCTTTACACAACGTATCGTAGTCAAGCCATTCCATGGTGTCGTTGTGGTAACATCTGAGATAAAAATCCATATCCTCGACGCGATTTGTCAGCAGGTTAAAGTATTCCTTTAGAATCGGCGCGGCGTTTTCGCCGTAATAACCGTTAAGGAAGTCGTCGCGCAGGGTGTTTCCATCCAGCGACGGGTTCCACATCAGGTGCGTGATGAGATAATTTCGTAGACGGACAAAATCGCCGACCGTGGTGTACCAGTCGCCCTGCTCAAACATTCCGACGGCACCATGATCGACGAAGAAGCGGATGTTATCCGCCAAAACGTCGTAATTAGGATGCGGAAGCAGAAACTGCGCAAAGTTGGTCACATAGTCCCAGATGATAAGCTGTTTCGCGATTTTACTCCAACCTTCGATGTCATCGCGGAATGATTTGTTCTGTTCGCCATCACGAAGCGTTTGCGAGAAAGAACATTCAATCGAGCAAAGTTGGATGACGACGTTTTCGCGAGGTTTAATATTTTTCGGCGGTTTTCGTGTGTATTGATAGGCAAACGTATGGATCAAAACATCGGGAAATTCCTTTTCGATATCTTCCGCCACTTTATTGACGAACGAAACCATCGGACCGGCCTCTGATTCTTCCGCTTGGGCAATGGCCTGACACTTTTCACATTGACAGGGGCCGCCTCCGTCTTCCTGGCTGACGGAAATGATCCTGGCATTGGGGCCGGCTTGTTTCCGAAGGATTTCAAGCAGGTTTTTCGTAAGTTCCGCTCGCATTTCGTCGTTGGTCAGGCAAAGTTGGGCATCCCATGCAGCATGAGAACGTTTGCCTTTGATTAAGCTGTACCATTCCGGGTGATCTTTGAAGTATTTATCCGGAGGAATCAACTTATAAAACGAATGTCCACCGAGAATCATTTTGACTTGTCCTCCCCATTCCGGGCTGTCCAGATTTGCGCTGTTTAATTTCGTCTTTGTGGAATAGACCGGCGTGCCGGAGTCTCGGTAACAAGTATTGCGAAGAATCAGCTTGGGTGCGTATTGGACATCCAGTGTCGGCACGATGATGTCCACCTTGCTGGGGATCGTGCTCTCCTTTGATGTCCACCAGCGGCAGCCAAGCGTGTCTTCGAGAAACGTGTAAACCGCGTACAGGTTTCCTCGCATTTTGTGCCCGGCCAGCAACAGTTTGTTACCGCGTGTTTTGACGATGATGCCGTCGTATGGAATCGCGTCGAAATCGACTGCCGGGAACAACTCGCGGGCGAGCTTGGAATCGCCGACAAGTATCAGTGTCGCTTCTTTGTCGGCATCCGCTTCGCGGATGATCTCCCATTTGCTTCCGTCAACGATTTGACTCAGGTGAGATTTTAATTCTTCCGCCGCCGTCCGCTCGACGGGCGTTGCCGAATCGGCAAGTACAATTTTGGCCGTTGCGATCCCGTCTTTTGCAAGCGTCAGTGCTGCGTCATCGGCGACCAGTGCGTTAAAACTCAATACCGCGATGAGCGGCATGAGAGCCAGTGTAAAAAAGAGAGTGTGTTTCATGTGGTTTTCCTCGTTCATTGTTGAGGTAAGTGAAAAACAAATATCTGTTCATGGTCTTTTTACCGATGACCAAATGTCATCGGTAAAAAAGTTCGCTCACGGATACAAAAATAATAAATATGGGCCAATCAATGTTAAATGCTCCAACGGCTGTCAACACGATGCCAAAAAAGAAAACCATTCGGTTTCTTGATTATCAATGCGGGTTTTTGTATAAAAATTCCGCACGCCACAGCCAGTTTTCAAGCCACACCCAGCGTCTGCACGTTTCACCTGACAGTTTTGACGATATGTCACGTGCTTCCATCGCCAACCGCGTTAGTGCGATTCGTTTTTCCTCATCGCTCATTCTCACTACTTCGTCGAACAAGCCCGGTTGTCCGATTTCGTGATAAGTATGATGGAAATTCGGGGTTCCATTCACCCATCCCGCCATGCTTCTCAAATCAAGGCGGATAAAGTGCGCAGTCACATAAATACGCCTCCACTCCAGGGACATGCCCGAACCGCCATAGAGAGGATCGAGCGTATTCTCGAAAAACGTTTTGTAATCACAGTTCGGATTATGGTTGCCAAAGCCGCTGAACTCGGAAAAAACCAGATAATTCGCCTCGTTAGGAGGCGATGCCGATGACTCCTCGCCGAAAATACTGACTCCGTTTACTCCGCATGCCCGCGATTTCCTCACCATCTCGCCGATGTAATGGACCGCCCATTCGTCCTTCCCGTTGGTCGCCCACTGGGAACCGTGGTGAATGCGGGAAATATTGTTTTTCGTGGGTAAAAAAACGTTGTCCGGCCAGTCATGCGTCGGATGAAACGGTACGGCTCGGTCCATCAGCCATTGCACGATCGTGTCATCCGGCAAGCCGTCGGCCAGGAGTTGCTTTTGCGCATCATTCAAAGCTCCCGAGAATTGTCCGAGCGATTCTTCTTGCGTGGGAGACGCAAAACTGCTGTATGTCTCACAGATAACCCATGCGTTGGGATTCGTTTTTTTCGCTATTTCGCAAGTTGCGAGATATGGCTCAATCATATCCTCAATCATGAGCACGGAATTTTCGGCACCTTTCCGCCTTCCAGTACATTCGTCACAATGGCAGATGCCGTAATCTCCAATTTCCACTTGAGTCCCTTCGATCTGAAATTCCTCGCACAACCACTCGAACGAGCGTTTGAACCATTCCAGATTTTCTTTTTTCGACGGACAGGCAATCGCGTTGTACACCCCCATGTGGTAGGGCTTTCCATCGGGGCCGACCGCCGACAGTTCAGGGTGCGCATGAAGCCACGTCGGCAGCGAATAGGGATTGCTCGCGGGGAACTGTTCCGTAAACTTGGTACTGGGGCGCGGGTCGTAAAACACGCCGCCGTAACTGAACACGCCGACCCCCGGCAATATCCTCACTCCCTTTTCTTTTCCGTACCTCACAAGTTCCCGGAACTGTTCGACTCCGTTGTCATGCGCTCTCAGCGCACCCCAAATGACAATCCCGTTGATGCCTCGCGACGAGCAGAAATCCACCATCCGTTTGTAGTCTTTCAGGAATTGCCTTCGCCGCCGGTTCTCTCCCGCCGATCCTCTGCCTTGCCAATAAAAGGAATCATCCCAAAAGACACAATAATCCCATGTCCACAGGATTCTGTATTTCGGATTCGGACAGAAATTCCCCGATATATCGGTGGAATTTTGGCGATTGCTATCCGCAGCCGAAAATCCACCTCCGGCGGCGAGGAATGCCGAGGCGGTACCAGCAGTTTTTATAAAATCTCTTCTTGATGCTTGCATTTCTACTGTTTTGTCAAGATTAAACTTTAGGATATCAATTGGGATATTACAACATCAGTAAAACATCAACCCGGATTCGGAATAGTGCCATTCGTAATTTGCAATTCGTAATTCTCGAAAAGTCCGTATCCTATGGTATCATAGCAATCGCCTGACGGCTGGAGAGTGGGGGCTTCACCGAACAGCCACGGTCCACCGGAGCCTCGCAATTTGCCGGCATGATGCGGGCCCAGCAGGTTTTTCGGCGTGCCGATCACAATCACATCAATCGTGTTTTCGCCCTGCTTGACGAACTCACTGACATCCAGTTTCCACGGTGCCCAACCGATGTGGCCGGCTTCTTTGCCATTCACCATCACTTTCGCGACGGCACCATACCAACCCATTGGCGAATCAGACAACTTCACGTAAACCCGTTCGCCGATCTTCATTACCGGGAGGTCGAAAATTGTCGAGTACGCGACACCATGGGAGTAAAACGGCATCCCCTGCCGGTTCCAGCCTTGCCGGGGTTCAACCAGTTCGAGTCGCGGCGTGTGGTCGGCGATTTCCTCTTGCGCCTGTGAGATACACAATTGGAGTTGTTTCGGCGGGCAGACGACGAAACCATGTTCCGCCGATTCCAGCGAGAAATCGCCGAGCAAGTACGCCGGTTCCAGCTCATGGTAAATCGTCATCGGCTTCGCCGTGATGGACACCAGGTTTTCTCCAATCTGCGCAACACCTGACAGTTCCAGTTTGTAAAACGATTTATCGAGCCACCATTTCTCGGTATCCACATTCACCGATTTGCCGTTACAGGTGATTTCGTACAAATCGGCACGCTCGATAACCATCGCCAGATCACCCGGCACCTGGTCGCGGATCGTGAACTTATACGTCGCGGTGAAACCGCTGCCGTCCGGGAATTTCATGGTGATCAACTCATCCTTGAACTGCACGCGATACTCCCACGGGTTCTGGAATAGGTCGATTTCCTTGCCGTTTTTCTCGAACACCCACTGGTTCGCCCTGTGGAAATAAACATCTTTCCGTGTTTCATCTTTGATCGTTATGTCCATATAATCCACTGCCAGCACATTCGGCTCAAGCCGGGTGATTTTCATCTCCGACTTCGGCGGAATGGCCGATACCGATTCCTTCGCGGTGGCATACCCGGTGCGGTTTCCTTCGGAGAGCACCACCAGCAGCGAGCCGCATGGCGGAAGTTCGTACCGGAACTTGACCCAGTCATTACCGGAGAGTTCGTAGGGATAGCGAGTCTGCTTTCCGGTATCAAGGCACCATTTTTCCACGTCATGCTTTGTGCTGTAAACCCAGCCGCCGGACGACTCCGTGATGCTGACGTTCGCGATAAACACGACCTCCTGATCGCCGAGCCGACGGCGATGATGGTAAACATTGCCTGACGCCGGTTCTGTGTCCGGATCAAGGTGGAAACCATCGTCGTTGACCCGCGTTTTGCAGAGCCGGATGACTTCCTCTTCGGATTCGACCTTGATCGCATTCAGAGAATCAAACAGTTGCCTGAGCCTTTGTGCGTCATGACCGATCGGAGTAGCACCATTGACGAATTGTGGTTCTTCGAAGTAATAGACTTTGATACGCTTTGCGGTACTTGCGAGCAAATTGAGCGTACTTGATTCGATATTCTCCATGTACTGCGGTAAAACAACGATGTCATAAACGGCTTGACCGACGGCCAACGGACTACCATCGTTGACCGCACCAACTCGTCGCATGGTGTCTTCACTGCCGAGATCGTACTCGACATTCGCTTTTTCCAGATCGTTTACGAAATCATGGAACGAATTTTTGATGTTACCAAGTTTCGTAGTATCGTCGTCCTGCTGCCATATATCAGGAATTTCACCCTGATACATCCAAGTGGTGGTGGTCGGCTCAATCACGAGAATTCGGTTGACCTGTTTGCCTTGCGACAGAGCGTATTGCAGTCGCGCGTTTCGGTTCGCCATGATATGATAAGCCGGCCACCAAGACGCGTGGTAAGAGAAAGACTGCGGATGGTCGCGCTTTCGGGCACCACGGATGGTGAGATGAGACAAATGCTCATTAATTGTGTTGACACCAAGCACCAGAAGCCAGTCTGCCTGCCGTTTCATGTCTTCAAATCGCAAATCCCACCCACCGGATCCGTAGAGTTCGCAAAGCCCCCTCGCTCGGCCCATCTGATTCATCACGGAAGATGTCTCCTTGACGGCCCGGACACTGCCGAATTGGGCATTAACTTTTTCGGAATACTGATTCGTCAAAATATCGATACACGGTCGTTGATGCCAGATGTACATTGCCATGTTGTCCGGTCCAAACGACGTGTTTCCCCATTCATGTTCCCAGTAGTGTCCCGTGAACTCAAGGTTATTCGCTTCACACCACTCGAAACAGAACTTCCCCCAGCGTTCGGCGAACAATTCGAGAAGCAGGGCATGATAATTATGCCGCACTTTTTTCCAATTGCCGACGGGCTTGTACAAAGAGGGCAGGTGGTCGATCAACGAGTATCCGAATTTTTCTTCGAATAATTGCGGAATTTCGGCGTTCCACGTTACCCAGGTTCTGACATAAAGACCGGCCAAGTGCGGCTCATCGGTGAAAATTCCGGGAATCCGCCTGCCGAATTGGTCGCTGAACCTTTGCTTGTAGGCGTCAAACGTGATTTCGATGAACTTTTCCGTCACCCCCTTTTTCAGGAGATCGACGTACCATTTTCCGGCGAACTGGCTACTGGCAGGCACATATTGGGCCTTGCCGACGATGTATTTTTTTCCGACTTCCATCTGGTCGCGCTGGATGCGGCGATAACCTGTCGCGGTGACATTCGGTTCTGATAATAGCTCAAAAACGTAGTAAAAATTGTCGTTATTAATGAATTCATCAAATTCGCCGAAGCCTGCCGGGAAAACACTTGTCATTGCGGAAGCGTCGGTTTTATCGAGATGTTCGATTTCCTCGAAGCACAGTCCCATTCCCCGGCTATCGGGCAACGCGTCCGGAACAAGACCGCCGGCAAAGCCACTGGGACAATAGTCTTCGTCGTAAATCCAGAGGTTCATATCGAGTTTTTCAGCCTCGTCAAGTGCTTCCCTCCAGCGGGCGAACCACTCGTCTGAGAGATAGGGCGTCATCGTACCTGACCTGGGAGTTATCCAAACTTGTTTGAGGTTTTGAGAAACCAGATCACGGAGCATGCTACGGACCTGCTCTTCTGTGAGCAGGTCGTTCCACACTCCAAGCGGGCCGGTGCTAAAATCACGGCCGGGGCCTTTTTGAAAAATTTCAGCAAATGTTCTTGCATCCGGCATGGAAGTCGAGTTCAACTTCGACATTTGTGCCGAAACCGGGCAAATATAAACCAAAACAGCAAGAAATACCGCAAGTACGTATGGAAGTTTCATCATCGATGATAAATTAAAAAAATATTTAGGGGAATCGGGAAGATTATCACTTGAATTTGTCTCCGAAGGAGTTGTATATTTACTGTATCGAAGAATTTTGCTATAAACATGTGCCCCCTTTGGGGTCTGACAAAAACAACACCGGTGTTTAGCGTTAGCAGACAACTATGCCCTCATCAAATCAATAACTAAGTATCACGGTAAACGGCTCGAAAAGTCCGTATTCGATGGTATCATAAGCATCACCGGACGGCTGCGGATCAGGCGCGTCCCAGAACGCGCTCGGCCAGGCGGAGCCGCGCAATTTGCCAGCATGATGCGGGCCCAGCAGGTTTTTCGGCGTGCCGATCACAATCACATCAATCGCGTTTTCGCCCTGCTTGGCGAACTCACTGACATCCAGTTTCCACGGCGACCAGCCGATGTAACCGGCTTCTTTGTCGTTCATCATCACTTTCGCGATGGCTCCATACCAGCCGGTCGGTGAATCAGGCAGCTTCACGTAAACCCGTTCACCGTCCAGCTTCTCCGGGAGATCGAACGTTTGTGTGTAGGCGACACCGTAGGAGTAAAACGGCATCCCCTGTTGGTTCCAGCCTTGTGACGCCTGGAACGGTTTCGGTGGGCAGACGACGAATCCCCTTTCCGCCGACGCCAGCGAGAAATCGCCGAGCAGGTACGCCGGTTCCAGCTCATGGTAAATCGTCATCGGCTTCGCCGTGATGGACACCAGGTTTTCCCCAATCTGCGCAACACCTGACAGGTCCAGTTTGTAAAACGATTTGTCGAGCCACCATTTCTCGGTATCCACATTCACCGATTTGCCGTTACAGGTGATTTCGTATAAATCCGCACGCTCAATGACAATCGTCAGATCACCCGGTACTTTGTCGCGGATCGTGAACTTGTAGGTCGCGGTGAAACCGCTGTCGCCCGGAAATTTCTTCGTAATCCATTCGTCTCTGAACTGCACGCCGTTGTCCCACGGGTTCATGGGCAGGCCAATTTCCTGGCCGTTTTTTGCAAACACCCAATGGTTTGCCTTGTAGAAATAAACGTCTTTCAGCGTTTCTCCTTTGGCCGATACATCCACATAATCCAGTGTCAGCACATTCGGCTCAAGCCGCGTGATCTTCATCTCCGACTTCGGCGGCATAACCGTTTCCGATTTCTTCGCGGCGGCGTAACCGGTGCGGTTTCCTTCGGTAAGCACCACCAGCAGCGAGCCGCATGGCGGAAGTTCGTACCGGAACTTGATACGTGAATCGCCGGAAAGTTCATACGGATAGTGAGTCTGCTTTCCGGTGTCAAGACACCACTGCTCCACATTATCCTTCGCGCTGAAAACCCAGCCGCTTGCCGGTTCGTCAATGCTGATATTTGCTATAAACACGACCTCCTGATTACCCAGCCGACGGCGGTGGTGGTAAACAAGGCCGGACTCCGGCTCCGTGTTCCGGTCAAGGCGGAAACCGTCGTCACTCACCCGCGTTTTGCAGAACCGGACCACTTCGCTTTCGGATTTGGTCTTGATCGCATTCGCGGAATCAAACAGTCGCCGTATTTGTTGTGCAGCTTGACCTGTTGGTTCGGCACCATCGACGAATTTCGGTTTCTCGAAGTAATAAATTGTTGTTCGTCCGAGAGAGCCGGCAAGTAAATCAAGTGTTTTCGACTCGATATTTTCCATGTACGGCGGCAGAACGACGGTATCATATACAGCCTTTCCGACAGTCAACGGACTATCACGACCGATCTCGCCGATTCTCGCAAGGATGTCTTCACTGCCGAGATCATACTCGACATTCGCTTTTTCCAGGTCGGTTACGAATTTCTGGAATGAATCTCCGATCGTGTTGAGATGTGATTCTCCCTGATACATCCAGGCAGTCGTCGTCGGCTCCATAACGAGTATCCGGTTCACCTGCCTGCCTTGTGACAGAGCGTACTGAAGCCGTGTGTTGCGGTTCACCATGATGTGATAGCCGGGCCACCAACTCGCATGGTACGAGAACGATTGCGGATGGTCACGCTTTCGGGCACCACGGATGGTAATATCGGACAAATGTTCATTAATCGTGTTGACACCCAGCACCAGAAGCCAGTCCGCCTGCCGTTTCATGTCCTCAAACCGCAGGTCCCAGCCACCGGCTCCGTAAATTTCACAAAGATTTCGCGCATATCCCATCTGATTGTTGACGGAAGCCGCCTCTTTAACGGCGCGAACATTACCGAAGTAGGCATTGACGCTTTCGGAATACAGGTTCAGCAAGCAGTCGATCGCCGGCCGTTGATGCCAGATGTACATCGCCATATTGTCCGGTCCGTGCGAAGTGCCGGGCCAGCCGTGTTCCCAGTAATGACCGGTGAATTCCAGATTGTTTGCTTCACACCACTCGAAGCAGAGCTTCGCCCAGCGATCGACGAACAACTCGAGAATCAGGGCATGATAATTATGGCGCACTTTTTTCCAATCACCGACCGGTTTGTACAAAGAGGGCAGGTTGTCGATCAGCGAGTATCCGAATTTTTCCTCGAACAATTGGGGTATCTCTTCGTTCCACGTTACCCAGGTTCCGACATAAGGAGCGGCCGGGTGCGGTTCATCGGTGAAAATGCCGGGCACCCGCTTGCCGAAGTGGTCGCCGATTTCCCGCTTGTAGGCGTCGAAAGTGATTTCGATGAACTTTTCCGTGACCCCTTTTTTCAAAAGATCGACATACCATTTGCCGCCAAACCAACCGTTCTGAGGCGTATATTCGACCTTGCCGATCAGGTATTTTTGTCCATTTGCGAGAGGCGAAACCTTGCCGTCTTTTCTGGCGGAGTCGGTAATATTTTTGTACAACTGTCCGTCCATCGGTTCGAAGACGTACCAGATGTTTTCGTCGACCTGATCAAGTTGGTCGATTTCCTCGAACAAGAGTCCCATTCCGCGTGAGTCAGGCAGTACTTCGGGAACGAATCCGCCGGCAAACCCGCTCGGATACGAGTTTTCGTCGTAAATCCAGAGATTCATGTCGAGTTTTTCCGCTTCGACGAGCGATTCCCTCCATCGGGCAAACCATTCGTCCGAAAGGTACGGCGTCATCATTCCGGGACGGGGATGGACCCAAGCCTGCTTGATACCTTGTGACGCGAGGTCACGAAGCGTATCGCGAATCTGCTCTTCGGTGAGCCGGTCATTCCAGGTCCAAAGCGGCCCATTGGTGAACTCCCGGCCGGGGCCTTTTTGAAAGGTTTCGGCGAATGTTTTTGCATCCGGCATGGAAGTCGGGTTCAACTTCGACATTTGTGCCGAAACCGGGCAAACACAAACCAAAACGGCAAGAAATACCACAAGTACGCAATGAAATTTCATAATATTCCTCGAAAAAAGTCAAAGTCAAAGTCAATCTGTCAACGAGATTGGCTCGTAAAACTCACAATTGACTTCCGCTGAATAATGATATACCATCTCCGGAGTGAAAGGTGAAAACATCCAATTTTTGAGC
>Ga0123353_10016575_pt1 | contig 10778 bp, 8 predicted proteins | sample TergutLab28metaG_3_FD_92763 | JGI IMG/M metagenome (GOLD analysis project Ga0123353, IMG submission 92763) | Labiotermes labralis P3 segment gut microbial communities from Petit-Saut dam, French Guiana - Lab288 P3 | ecosystem: Host-associated > Arthropoda: Insects > Digestive system > Gut ... | reverse complement strand
TGCCAAGCGCCGCTGAGATCATGCGCCTGACACGCTCTACCATGCTTGAGACTGTCCGTCAGGATTATATACGCACAACAAGAGCAAAAGGGGCAACCGAGGGGATCGTTATTCTGAAACACGCTCTGCGAAACGCGTTACTGCCCATCATAACTGTAATTGGAATGCATTTCGGCGCCCTTCTGGGAGGATCGGTCATAATTGAATCGGTGTTTGCCATGCCTGGCGTCGGATCCCTTGCGATCACATCCATCCGAAGTAAGGATACGCCGCAGGTCATGGCCTCGGTGCTGCTTCTTGCGGTGGTCTTTTGCATTATCATGCTTGTGGTGGACCTTATGTATGCATTGATCGATCCGCGCATCCGCGCCAAGTACAGAAAGTAGGGTGGTAAAATGGCAGGAGTTGCGGAAGCGCAATACAAGACGAAGAAAAAAAAGAGCCGCTTCAGCGAAGTGTGGTTTCGCCTAAAGAAAAGTAAAACAGCCATGCTTGGTCTGGTCATCTTCAGTATGATCATATTTGTGGTGATTTTTGCTGACGTCATTATCGATTACGAAGCTCACGCGATTACCCAGAACATTGCCAACAAACTCCAACCACCGGGGAAAGAACACTGGTTCGGAACCGACTCCTATGGACGCGACCTGTTTGCCAGGGTAGTACATGGCTCACGCATCTCCCTTACTATCGGATTGGCGGCTACTGTAGGCAGCGTCCTAATATCCGGGATACTGGGCTCCGTCTGCGGTTACTATGGCGGCAGGATCGATAATATTCTCATTCGCGTACTGGATACATTTATGGCTATCCCTTCAGAGTTGTTAGCGCTCGCTATTGTTGCCACTTTGGGCCCTAACATGGTCAACCTGCTCATATCGGTAACAATTTCCAGAATTCCGCCCTTTACCCGGATCGTCCGTTCGTCTATCCTTTCGGTAGTGGATCAGGAGTATATAGAGGCCGCACATGCCTGTGGAACCGGCAATGCGGAGATCATTCTGCGGCATGTACTGCCAAACGCGATGGGGCCGATAATAATCCAGGCTACCATGGGTGTGAGCCGGATGATCCTCACTGCCGCGGGAATGAGCTTTATCGGTATGGGCGTTCAGCCACCCGTCCCTGAGTGGGGTTCTCTGCTTGCGGAAGGACGCGAATACATGCGGTATGTACCAACGCTCACTATTTTTCCCGGAGTAGCAATTATCCTCACGTCTCTTTCTCTTAATCTTCTTGGCGACGGATTGCGGGATGCTCTTGATCCCAAGCTGAGAGACTGACAGTCGGAATGATCATTGAGGTCGTATTCCCAACTGCTATGGAGGAGTACTAATGTCCAAGGCTCTACTGCAAATCAAAGACCTTCGTATGGTATACAGGTCCAACAATGAAATCGTACGGGCAGTCAATGGCGTCAATTTGTCACTGGGAGAAAAGACAACCTTAGGATTGGTTGGCGAAACCGGCGCCGGAAAGACTTCAACTGCTTTGTCTATTCTTAAGCTTTTACCCGAACGTACCGGTTTTATTGAGGGGGGTGAGATCCTATTCAGGGGAGAAAACATATTGGAGAAACATCCCGCTTCGCTCCGGTCTATGAGGGGCGAGAAAATCGCAATGATTTTTCAGGATCCGATGACCAGCCTTAACCCCGTGATGATGGTGGGAAAACAAATTGCCGAATCCCTCACCCTGCACAACACTCAAAGCCGCTCCAAAGAAGAAATTGAACACAGAGTTGAGGAAATGCTGGAATTGGTATCGATCCCGGCATCGAGAAAGAATGATTACCCTCATCAGTTTTCAGGCGGGATGAAGCAACGGGTGGTCATTGCTATGGCTCTTGCTTGTAACCCGGAGCTGCTCATTGCCGACGAACCAACTACGGCGCTGGACGTCACGATCCAGGCGCAAGTGCTTGCTATGATCGCTGAACTTAAGGAACAGCTTAACACTTCAATGCTGCTTATCACTCACGATCTTGGGGTTGTAGCTCAGACATGCGACAATGTAGCAATTATGTATGCAGGTGAAATCATTGAATACGGCTCAGTTGAAGATATTTTTCTCAATAAAGATCACCACCCCTATACAGTCGGGTTGTTCGGGTCGATTCCGAATATGAATGAGGAGGCGAGCCGGCTCAAACCTATTGCAGGCCTGATGCCGGACCCGACTAATCTGCCATCCGGATGTAAGTTCCACCCGCGTTGTCCGTCATGTATGGATATTTGTAAAGAGAGAGAACCGGAAGAATACACAAATGAAACACATCAAATACGATGCCATTTATATAAGGGGGGAGATACAAAATGAGCAGCCCCCTGATACAAACCATAGGACTGAAAAAGTACTTTAAAACCTCAGCCGGTAATCTCCATGCGGTTGATGGCGTGGACTTGTCGATTAACAAAGGCATGACGCTGGGAGTAGTAGGGGAGTCGGGTTGCGGCAAATCCACATTAGGCCGGGTCATTCTCCGGCTGCTGGACCCAAACGGCGGGCAAGTACTCTACATGGGTGAAGACATCCTGAAGTATAACAAAGAACAGATGCGAACTCTTCGCCAGGAGATGCAAATCATTTTTCAGGATCCCTACTCAAGTCTTGATCCCCGGATGAGCGTAGCTGAGCTGATCGCGGAGCCTATGCGCGTAAACAGGATGTTTCGCTCCAGAAAAGAGATGAACGCGCGAATTCTTGAACTAATGGATATTGTTGGCCTTGCCTCCCGCCTGGAGAACGCTTACCCGCATGAACTCGACGGAGGACGGCGCCAGCGTATCGGCATTGCAAGAGCACTTTCTGTAAACCCGAAGTTCATTGTCTGTGACGAACCGGTTTCGGCTCTGGATGTTTCCATCCAGGCGCAGATTTTAAACCTGCTGATGGACTTGCAGGATGACATGAAACTCACTTATATGTTTATCACTCATGACCTTTCAGTGGTCAAACATATAAGCAACGAAATCACAGTTATGTACCTGGGCCAATGCGTGGAACACTCCCTGTCAAGCGAACTGTTCAGAAATCCCCTGCATCCTTATACGAAAGCGCTGCTTAGCGCAATACAGGAACCAAACCTGGACAGCCGCAACAGAAAGAAAGAAATCATTCGAGGCGAAGTAACAAGCCCGGTCAACCCTGAGCCGGGCTGCAGGTTTTATGATCGATGCCCCAATGGGAAAAGCGCGTGCAAAGAATCAGTCAGCTTGCGCGAGGTTGGAGAAGGTCACTCGGTGGCCTGTGTGCTTTATTGATAACACATGGACAGCGCAGTTTCGCGGACGAGCTGCGGCGTGAAGACAAGGCTTTCTGAGTGTTAACACAAACAATATCAAGGAGGACAGAATAATGAAGAGAATCATAACACTGGTAGTCAGCGTACTACTGATCGCGACTTTGTTCACCGGATGCGCGAACAATAACAGCAGCAGCAATAACAATGGCGGTACTCCGGGCCAACCGGCCCGCAAGGAGGCCCTGGTAGTTGCGCTTCTCAACGAACCAACCCAGTTGGACCCCCAGTACTCGGCAGACTCGTATGGATCGCTTGTGATACTCAACACACATGACCCATTGGTGCGGCGTGCATCAAACGGCGATCTTGTTCCAAGTCTGGCCGAAAGCTGGGTCATCTCAGATGACGGCATAGTCATAACGTTCAAGATTCGTCAGGGCGTGAAATTCCAGGATGGGTCGGTACTCACTACAGAAGATGTGGCTTTTTCACTCAACCGCGCTATATCCAAATCCCAGTCCGCACTGTTTACGGCGCCATTCAAAGAGGCTAAGGTAGTTGACGCGACTTATGTCGAACTTCATCTGCTCTATGCCGATATCGCCGCGCTTGCCCTGTTGACAAACGGAAATAACTGCATTGTTTCCAAGGCAATTGTTGAAAAAGTAGGCGATGAGAATTACACTAACAACATCTGCGGCACAGGCCCCTATAAGCTCCTCGACTGGACAAAAGGAAGCAAACTGACTTTTTCGGCAAACCCGGATTACTGGGACGGTACTCCGCAAATAAAGGATCTGGAGTTCCGCATTCTCAAGGAAGCCACAACAGCGCTGGTAGCTCTTCAGACCGGCGACGTGCATCAGGTATTTAACCTTGGCACCTTTGACCTTAAGACCGCAAAAGACGACCCCAATCTGGCGATACAGGAAGTATCCAGCACCACGATCTGGAGTATCAGTTTCAACGTCAACATGGAGCCTGTCAACGACGCAAGAGTCCGCAAAGCTCTTGCGATGGCTGTCAACAAAGAAAACGTAATAATGGGCGCCGTCGACGGGGCTGGTATGCGCGCAGATGTTATCCTTCATGAAGGTACTGCGGGGCGTCCCGATAACAGCGCGATTACCACCATCCCCTACGATATTGAAGGAGCAAAAGCGCTTCTGTCTGAAGCGGGTTACCCCGGCGGCGCAGGCCTCAATATTAAGCTGTATGTCCGTGAAGATCAGACTAAAAAAGTAGGCGAGGTTGTCATGGACCAATGGAAGGCAATCGGCGTCACCACAGAGGTCATTGTAATGGAACGCAGCGCTCTGCTGGCTGATATAGAAGCCGGCAAGCTCATGGCTTACACTGTGGGTAATGTGAACCTGACGCTGGATGCATCTTTCCTGATGGGCACCCTTGATTCACGCCAGATACCGACATCGAATAAGACTTTCTACAGCAATCCGGATTATGATGCGCTCTATGATAAGCAGGCAATGCTGTTCAAAGACCCCGAGGGCCGAAAAGCAGTGGTAGCGGAGATGTTTGCTATGGAAGCTAAAGACGCGCCCAGAGTGCTGATTTACTACCCCACCGCAAACACTGCGTACCACAAGGACCTGTATGTAGAGTGCTTCCAGACAATGGAGAATTACAACTTCGGCAAGCAATACTGGAAGTAACCGTCTGATAGATCGGCTGGGGCGTTATATAACCCCCAGCCGATTATTTTATTTTTAAAGGAACGTGCTTATATGGTTAAGGCGGATTTTGCTGTTATTAACGGAAAAATCGCTACGGTAGACAGGTTTTCCAGCTATGTGGAAGCCGTAGCGGTCCGGGACGGGTGGATCATAGAGAGGGGCTCTGATTCTGACGTAGAACCTCTTATTGGTCCCCGCACAAAAGTAATCGACGCAGGAAAGAGGCTAGTTATACCCGGTATCATTGACTCGCACACGCATGCTGCATTTACCGGGTTTACACTCTCTCCCTCCTTTTTGGACTTCAACGGCCCGTCGTTCACATCGATGACGGACATTCAGCACAAAGTGGCGCAAGCAGCAAAAGAAGCGGGGCCCGGAGAGTGGGTTTTCGGCTGCGGGTTCGTTGACGCCAACATCAAAGAGCTGGCAGCTGAAAACCGCGTCATGGATCGTTGGGATCTGGATTCAATAACAACCGACGTCCCGGTAGTGCTTACCGACTATTCCCTGCACTCACTTGTCTGCAACTCATTGGCCCTTGAGATAGCCGGGATCGACAGCAGTTATCCGGAAATACCTCAAAGCATCGGAACCATTGCCCGAAGTGAAGACGGTGAGCCGACCGGCCGTTTTTACGAGTGGGGTGCGGAAAATCTGCTGCTTAAGCACTGCCCGATATTAACGGACAAAGAGCTTGAGGATTGTATACTCCGTTTTCAACAGCTGGCAAACTCACATGGAATCACCGGTCACAATGATTGTCTTGGTGAGGGCGGAGAATATCTGTTTCGCGGAACCTGGGGTCCGCGCGTGATCAACATCTACGAAAAGCTGCGTCATGAGGGCAGACTGACTGCGCGTGTGGATATCAATGTATTCTCTTCAGTTCTTGGCGAAGCGAGTTATGACGCAATCATCAGGGGAACCGACCGTATTAAGCTCCCCGGTTTTCCCGACAGGAACTGGGTGAAATCAGACGCGGTTAAATTCTTCGTGGATCTCGGAGGGCCGTTTTGGACACGCGAAGTACCGGACAACCCGCAGGGCGGCGGCAGAACGGCGTGGAGCGGAAGCAACGAAGAACAGACAGAGGAGATCAGCCGAACGATCATTGAGTTGCACCGAAGGGGCATAAGAATGGCTATACACGCAATGGGAGGGCGCTCGATGGATGTTTGTATTGAAGCTATTGCTGAGGCAACACGCCGGTTCCCGGGAAAGCAACTGCGGCATTTCCTCATCCACGCGGATGACACGACCATAGATTGTGCTGCAAAAATGGCAAAATATGGCATTTCTGCAGCACTTCAACCGTCTGCCGGAAACATAGTATTTGCCTGGAATACTCCTGTATTGTCCGACAAGGACGCAGTATTCAACTATCAGGGTTATGCTGACGCGGGACTTATTCAAAGCGGCGGATCCGACTCCACCTGCTTCCCGATCAACTGGAGGCAGGGAATGCAGTTTGCAGTCACCCGTACAACTCCCGCAGGTTATACTTCACGCCCCGAGCTGGGTATGAAACGCGAAGAAGTCCTTAAGATGTACACGATAAACAGCGCATACCAGTCCAATACGGAGAGCACTCGCGGTTCGATCGAAATCAATAAAGTCGCCGATTTCACTATAATGGAATCTGACATTTTGACTTGCCCGGCAGATAAAATTGCACAATCAAACGTATTATACACGATCTGCGGCGGAGAAGTCGTTTATGAGAGATGACTCCACTTTTCCTGATCGGAGATTCCTCTTTGGCTGACCGGAGCCGGACACGGCGCCGAACATGTTCAGGCTTCTGCCGCCTATCCAACTCACTTCACTCGGGGAATCAGGCGGGAGTCTTCTCCCGGGCGTTAGATAAAACTGTGAGTTGAAAGTAATTGTCAAACTACGCCTTGCGCCAGCATTGCTTCGGCGACTTTGATGAAGCCGGCGATATTTGCGCCGATCACATAGTTGCCCTCAAAACCGTATGCCTTCGCGGCGCTGAAAGCGTTTTTGTGGATGTTTATCATAATATCATGCAGTTTCGAGTCGACCTCGTCAAAACCCCATGAGAGCCTCATCGCGTTCTGGCTCATCTCAAGGGCGGACGTCGCGACGCCCCCGGCGTTTGCGGCTTTTCCCGGGCCAAACGCCACTTTGTTTTCTATGAGGTACTCTGTAGCGTCAAGCGTTGTCGGCATGTTCGCGCCCTCGCAGACGATCTTGACGCCGTTTGAAACAAGCGTCTTTGCGTCATCGATCAGCAGCTCGTTCTGGGTAGCGCAGGGAAGAGCTATATCACATTTTACCGACCATATACCGCGTCCGTCGTGATACTCAGCACCGGGTACAGCGCTTGCGTACTCGGATATACGGGCGCGCTTGACCTCTTTTATGTCTTTGAGCACAGCCAGATCGATACCGTTTTTGTCATATATCCAGCCGTTGGAATCGCTCATCGCGACGACCTTGCCGCCGAACTGGGTTACTTTTTCACAGGCGTATATTGCGACATTGCCGGAGCCGGATATCGTAACTGTCGTTCCTTTCAGGCTCTCACCCTTGACTTTCAGCATCTCGTCGACAAAGTACACCAGCCCGTAGCCGGTCGCTTCTTTGCGGGCAAGCGAGCCGCCGTAAGTCAGTCCTTTTCCTGTGAACACGCTCTCGTACCTGTTCGCGAGCTTCTTAAACTGACCGAACATGTAACCTACTTCACGGGCGCCAACCCCGATATCGCCTGCGGGTACGTCGCAGTCGGCGTTTATATGCCTGTACAGCTCGTTCATGAAACTCTGGCAGAACACCATGACTTCATTCTCGGACTTTCCTTTTGGGTCAAAATCGGCGCCGCCCTTGCCGCCGCCGATCGGCAGGCTCGTCAGGGAGTTTTTGAAGGTTTGCTCAAATCCAAGAAACTTGAGGATCCCAAGGTTTACGGACGGATGAAAGCGAAGCCCGCCTTTGTATGGGCCGATCGCGCTGTTAAACTGTACTCTGTAACCGCGATTTACGCGGGTGTTCCCGTTGTCGTCAACCCACGGTACGCGGAAGATGATCACGCGCTCGGGTTCAACAAGGCGCTCCAGCAGCGCCGCTTTTCTGTACTCCGGATGCGCGTCGATAACCGGGCGCAACGAGACCAGTACTTCAGTTGCAGCCTGAATAAACTCGGGCTGATCGGGGTTGCGTTGTTTCAGATACTCCAATACTTCGTCGACGTATGACATATAAAAGACTCCTTTTTATTCTAGCGGTGGGTTTTTCATTATTTCGTATTCTAGCAGAAGAAAAAAAGATTTGCAAGAAACGAAACAAAAAATTGCATGTGGCAACAGGCTTGTTGTGCGACTGAAGGGAGGGAACTCCGGTTTTAGCCCGGAACAAACCGAACGTAAGGCGCATAATACGCCTGTCAGCGTAGCGCCGATGAAACAAGCGCGAAGCGCTCAGATTTTTACTATGAGATATCCACATCAACGGTTCTGGATACTATGCAGACATACGTTTTGCCCTGTTCCAGAATAAGCTCCGAGCCGTCTTTCAGCTTATATTCAAACTGTGAAGAATCACTTTTTCTTTCCCAGTCGATCTCGACATACTTGCCGCGACAGACGAAGTATCCGGTTCCTGTTCCGGTCGTCGTGATCCTCAGGCAGCCGTCTTTATCGCCCGGGATCAGGGATACCGAGGTTTTCAGTATCAGAACATTTGAAACTGAAACCGGCGTCCCGTCGTTGCCGTCTTTGTATATGCCGCCGTGCTGGCTCAGATAATAAAGCGCGTCTTCTGCGTTGTAGGAAAACGACGTGGTTTTTGAACCTGAAGAGAACTTGACAGTAAAGTCCATCGCGTCAAACCCGCCGTCAGGCGTCCCGTCCTCAGTGAAGCTAAGCGCTGTTTCATAACCCTCGCCATGCTCCAGCCTGAAGTTATAGGTTGGAAGGTACTGATTGATTCGGGTGGACGACGTGACAAGCCGGTGTTCAAAAGACAGATGTTGCCTGTTTGGATCGCGGTAGAATATCTCGGTCCGGGAGCCGTTAACTCCGTCGAGACGCGTGATGTTCCTGCTTTTTAGCAGCGCATATGCCGGGTCGCTGGCTCCCGCGAAAATGAAAACCGCATCGTAGCTCTGCGCAAGATCAACATAATACGGGCGGGCGCTTCGGATGCTGCCTATGACCCCGACGTCCGAGACGTCTTGATAAATCGCAAGCATGCGCGTGATGCCACCTTCGACAAGTACTTCGTAAATTATGTCAGCCTTTGAAATACCGAGTTGCGGCTGCGCGTCGCGACGGTTATTCATAACGACCGCAAGAGGCCTTGCCCGGCTGATATCAGTCCCGACCGGCAGCCCGGTAAGCGGGTTTACAGGCCCTGTGTACGGAGGCTCGGGCTCGGGCTCGGGCTCCGGGTCCGGCTCGGGTTCCGGATCCGGCTCCGGCGCTGTGGACGTCGGCTGCGCGGAAGGCGTATTCTCGCTTATCGCAGGGGGTTCCGGTTCAGGCTCGGGTTCGGGCACATTACGCGATACGCAGGTGGCAAATGATACAATCGCGATCAGCAGGACGACAACAAGCGGCAGATAGCGCTTAAAGCGGGCGTCTCTGACGACACGCTTGACGAACTTAACGATACCCACTGAAGTGCGTATTACGATTTCTCCGGTCCGTTCCACGAAATTTCCCATCGATCAGCCTCGTTACTCAGTATGTTTGTGCCCAATACATTTTAACCGCCACAGCGTCTCATGTCAACACAAGGGATAACACTCAAGTTTAAAAAACTCTATACTCCGCTTAAGCGATGTGGTATACTAACGTGGGGCTGCACCCCACAACCCACGGGCTTGCGCGCTCACGGGCGAAGTGAATCCGCCCTACGCGCTGCGCCCTCTCGCGGCTGCGCCGCGTACCGCGCTTTCGCGCGGTGTTAGCACCTTATGGACTTTATAAAATCGTGTTTTTTGTTAGCTCTTCGAGTCCATAAGGTACTTCAGACAGTAAACCGATATGGAGATTCGTTTAAATGGACGGTAACTTTGGGTTCATTCACGAAAAGATCGATATAAAGATTCTTATTCTTTTCATACTGCGGCGCCTGCCGGAACCGGTCTCTCTTTTTACGCTGACAGAGCTTGTTTTATGCGATGATGGGATCAGTTATTTTGACTTTACGCAATGTCTCTCTGAGCTTGTCAGGACGGAACACATCAGGTTTGAGGCGGATATATATTCCCTGACGGCCAAAGGCGCGCGTAACGGCGAGATAACGGAAAACAATCTGCCGTTCTCTGTCCGGTTAAAAGCGGAGACTAAAACCTCCCTGATCCATATTGCCCAAAACCGCAATTCGATGATAAAAACCTCTCACTCTGTGAGCCCGGACGGCAGCTGTTTGGTAACCCTTACCCTTTCGGACGGCGTCAGCGATATCGCCGCGCTTAATCTGTATGCTGCGGACGAAAAACAGGCGGCGGGCCTGGAAAAGGGATTCCGGAAGAACGCGGAAAGTATATATAAAACGATCATTGAGATGATACTTAAGTAATATATAACCGATTATTGTAAAGTCCGGACAGCGCGGGAGAAAACAAGTCACATAGGAAACTTTGTTATGGAAGCTAAAACTACGATCGCGATAGGCGGTATGAGCTGCGCGGCATGCGCCGCCCGTGTTGAGCAGGCGCTTTTGAACCTTCATGGAGTCTCAGACGCCTCAGTCAATTACGCGACAGAAAAGGCAACAGTCACATTTGACCCCGAGTCCGTACAGGTACCGGCAATACGCGGGATAATCGAGAAGACCGGTTACAGACCGCTGGATATTGACCAACCGGG
>Ga0123353_10016573_pt1 | contig 10779 bp, 5 predicted proteins | sample TergutLab28metaG_3_FD_92763 | JGI IMG/M metagenome (GOLD analysis project Ga0123353, IMG submission 92763) | Labiotermes labralis P3 segment gut microbial communities from Petit-Saut dam, French Guiana - Lab288 P3 | ecosystem: Host-associated > Arthropoda: Insects > Digestive system > Gut ... | reverse complement strand
CTTTTTTTTATTTATAAAAATTATTTTTATGTTTCTTGTTCATTTATTTTTTTTTTTTTTTTGTATTCCTGAGTACTATGTTCTGATATATGCATCAGAAGATTAAGAATCTTAGACTCTAGAACAAAAGATAGAAAGTTGCAAGGAAATGAGTTATACCGCATACTTTTATAAAGATTTAATCTAATTATGATCATCATCATATCATCACAAAGAGTTCATAAGTTAACATTTAATTCCTTTTATACCAGCTTCAAAAGAAATAATGCAGTACATCACTTATATCAGAAAGCTCAATGAAGGAAACACAGCTGAAACTGTCTTGCAAGACTGAGGTGGAATTACATATTTCAAATACAAATGTCTTGCAATAGTGGTGTGGAATTATAAACTTTGAATACAAATATCTTGCCAGAATGGGGTGGAAATGTGAACTCAGAATACAAATGTCTTGAGAGAATGGAGTAGAATTACAAACTTTGAATACAAATTCACAATATTTATCTATCAATTTTAAACTAAACATCAAATTAATTACATGACACTGTCATTGGTGAAGTTCCCGAGTTTCCACTTAGTACATGAAATCTGGAATCCATACATAATACTTTCAAATTTAAAAATCTGATTTATTCATATAAATACACTATCATAATATGTCACTTGTATATGCCAAACAAATTTAAAAAAGGCATTATTACACAAACTCTATCACATATACTGGTTTGGAAATGTAATCCCCTGCCCCAAAGATTTTCTCTCATATTATGCTGTCCTCACTTTTCAGTTCATGTTAATTTCAGGAATGCAGTTTTCTTTTAACGCTGCTGCATCTTATGTATATCACTAAACAATTATTATAATGCCAAAACATATGAACACTAAGCTTTAAATTCCAACTGACCCCAGATTGATTGTTCCACTTCTCTTCTGTGCTGGTCTCAACATCACATCTATTAGAGAAACATAAACACTAATTTTTACTGTAGGAGCTACAGTGTGAGTCACCCCACCCACCCAAAAAGATGGAAGTTCCTTGGCACCTCTGACTTCAAGTATTAAAATGTTCACTTCTGTGTGACAAATACAACCTAACCTCCAAGACAAGCCCTTAAAAATTATTTTTTTTTACATCTAATAAAGGGCAAGTGACAAAACAGTAATTTGTGTATTACCATACATATTTGCCTTTGCTTTCAATGAAATCTCATTCTCCTGCAGCAGGAATTCACAGTTAGCTCTTAAAGGAGTCACTTTAATGAAGTCTCAAAATGTACAATGTGTGTGTTTTTGTTAAGGAGCAAAGACACCGCTACAGCTGCTTTTAAATGAAGACTGACGGGAAATCAACACCTTGATGCTCTCAGAACTTTACTGCATTCACAGCCTCCTACAATAAAATGACTCCACTGCACTGTATTTAGTACCACAAAAAAAAAGTTTACTGTGCGTAATTATTATACAGTACAGCTGTTGTGGTAACAAACATGTGATGTAACATCCTGGACAGCAGAGAAGTTTATTTCAGGCACTCCTGGATTGTTGAAAGGAAAGGAACTGTGAATCGAATGTGTTTACTTCTCAGTGCATGAAATTTGTTAGATAGGTTGAGTAAGTCCAATATAATTAGCTAGAACTTCATAATGATATATATATTTCCATATACACCCAACTATATACCTATAGCAATATATACACTATATAAAGAAACCCACAGCAAACTTATTATGCATTAAAGAGGAGGAAATATTAACCCCAGATTTTTTTAACCATTACCTGGCTGTGCTGATCTGTTGCTTGTATCACACACATGAAAAGCGTGATTAAAATTAATTCAATATACTCAGTGTACTATGCCAACAATTAATTCATGCCTTAGCTTCATATTTCTTAATGCACATGCTTTTTGCTGTTTCTTACTTATATCTTGTACTTGAGTACGTGCTGTTTCACCTTATCAGCATTGGCTCCAGAAAAGGCATCAATCTAAAAAGAAAATGATATACATTCACATAAAAAGGAATAAAAATACTACAATTTTGTACTGTACCCAGAAGCATACAACTTATTTAAGAAACTGTTCTCAATTATCACTAACCTTTATGCTGCTAAGCCTGTAATGTTATACACTACTGCATTTTAGTGTATTTCCCATGCCCGTATCAATACCAGTACTATATATAGAGACTTATCTCCCCAACTAAGTTTCTGAAAGCATTCAAACTTGCTGGAACAGAGGCAGAGGGTGTCTGACGATAGGGTGCTGAAAAGGATATTTGGGCCTTAGATGGACAAGGTCACAGAGGAGTGGAGAAGAATACATAATGAGGAGCTTAATGAGCTGCGCTCCTCACCAAATATTATTCTGGTGATCATATCAAGAAGAATGAAATGGGTGGGGCAAGTAGCATGTATGGGGGAGAGGAGAAGTGCATACAGGATTTTGGTGGGGAGATCTGAGGGAAGGAAAACACTTGGAAGACCTAGGCACAGATGGGAGGATAATATTAAAGTAGATCTGCATGAATAAATCAACATTGGGAGTACAGCTGGACACTAGGTACCAGTAATTAAATGGTTAACACACTGATGATCTGGCTAACCCCACTGTGGACCAGATCCATAAGCATATTTAGTCCAAAAGTACATCACTGCCTCCACTGTCATCCACAATGGGAAAAAAGGAACAAGGGCATGTACCTTACACATATAGGGTTTCTACTTTCAGTCTAACTATTCCATAGGCCTGAAGTACACGAAGAGTTTGCAACAGTGACCTAGGAAATCCTGCATGTCTAAAAGCATAAATTAACAGAGCTAATCAACTACACATGGTCATCAAACTATGTTAAAGCAAGCAAATGACTTGTCAAGTATTTTTTAGTTCATCTGCATATGCAGGCTACTGACACAAACTTTCAGCACTTTTCTTTTGTCAATGTGCCCATCTCCAACTGTTCTCTACATCCAACACTGATGCCACACACTGAAATCTTTTTTTAAAGGTCATCATTGGTTTGGTAGGTTCATATACATATCAGGCATTTTTTTCTGGGAAACTAACAGCTACATTTACTGTAGCATGAATTTTTAGCAGATTATTTGATTGTGAACACATGTTCATAACAATACGCCCTTTTCTCAACATAAGTCCATTTCAAGGAAAAATGACTTGTAATATCTTATGTATGACTCACTGGTAGAGAGTATAACATTTATGTTTGTGCTGAACTAGTCTTGGCTGGCTGCTTTTACATTTGCATTTACAGGATCATAAGTTTAAAATCTTGTATCACTTATAATCTACTTGGTAATAAAGACGTCTGAATGTGAATGGACATGAGTTATACATGTGAAAAACCCACTCACCTTTTGCTTGTGTTTGATGAAAACAAAAGTTGGCATTGCTGTGATTTCATAATCTGATGCTATATCCTCACATTCATCTACGTCAACTTTGAGAAAAACAACATCTGGGTACTCTGCAGCAAGCTCCTGTCAATACAGTCCCTAGTTAATAACAGTTCTTATAAATTCTCTGCCCTGAAACTCAGTTTCATTTAAAAATTGCTAAAAAATTTATGCTGTGATCACATCACACCTATGAATAGGAGAGGTGCAGGATAACAGCATTATGAGTCATCAAAAAAGACATACTGTGAATTTACTGCTGAAGAGAACATGACCAGCAACAAGCATGATAAAACAATCAATCAACCAATCTTTGCTAAGAATAAAAATTATAATTCATCATGAGCAGTTGATAATTTATATTTACATAAAGAATAAAAAAAATATGTCTAGACAAACTGTTTACCTGTTCAAGAATACCATTCTGCCCATGCCCCACATTTACGTTTCATTCACAAACACAAATAAAACCTAGATAGAAAAGTTGCAGAAGGATCTGGAAACCTTGAGGGAGTGGGCCGTAAAAAATGGGATGAAAATAAATCCCGGTAAATGTAAGGCAATAAGATTTATGAGAGCTCAGGTTAAAAATCCATTGGGTTACTCCCTTTGTGACCAAAAAATTCTGGAAGCAAGCAGTTGTAAATGCTTGGGAATAATCATACGAAGCAATTTAAACTGTGTGGACCAAGTAAATTACACAGCGCAAAAAGCCTGGAAGGCACTTCACTTTGTAATGCGTGTTCCCAAAAAAATGAAATAGGAATACAAAATGTTTAGCTTACACGTCACTGGTATGTCCTGTTCTTGTATATGGAGCTGCATGCTGGGATCCATGCAGAGAAGGACAGATACATGTCTTAGACTGAGTACAAATGAAAGCTGCTCAATTTGCTAATCATATGAAGGATTCTGACTTGTAAACTGTGGCTCAGTAGGATGATAGCACGCTTATGTGCACTTTTTAAATTGTATTCTGGGGAACGGGCATGGAAAGCTATACGCAACAGGTTGCGAAGGCCTTACTATTTAAATAGGGTTTATCATGTTTGGAAAATTAGGGACAGGAAGCAAAGAACGTATATCGGTAAGTATTCCTTTGTAAATAGGACCATGAAAAACTGGAACCAACTACCTGCAGAAACGTTAGGGACTTTCCCTTGTAAACCTAAAACTTTTAGAGAGTTAGGAAAGCAATAATAAACGCGGTGAAGTGAAGTGAGGTGAAGTACAGTGATGTGAGGTGAAATGAAGCAGTAGGAAATTTAAATGGGGTTAAGACAAATGAGAGGGTAGTGAAGTGTAGTTGGGTGAAGTTTAAATGGGGAAAGTGAAATGTCAAGTGTAGAAGTAGAGTGTAGTTGGGTTAAGTTTTAAATGGAAGAAAAAGTGAAGTGTTGACAAGTGTAGTGAAGTGGAGTGAGGGTCTTAGTAACAGGGTATCTATCATTATTAGAAGATATACAGATCAAATGAGGTTTGCTGCTTCATATTCCTCTGGTCCTATTTTGTGTTACTGTATATACAGCTGTATGTTTTGTATGCTTCTGTTTAATTTTGTAAATAATGTATTCTTATTGTTAGGTATTTTTTGTTAGTTCACATATTCTTATTGTTATGTACATTCTGTACTGGGTATACTATTTCATTGTGTTGTTCTGTGTATTTTGTGTGTGTGTGTGTGTACTGTACTACTGCCATGGGGTGTCAACCCAACTGCAGTTAACAAATGTATCTTATTATATCATATCATATACAAACATCTTAGCAACACAGCATTGACGAACTAAATCTTAAAAACAGCCACATTCTGATGCCTGAGGTTTCATCACTTACCTCAATTTTGGGTGCAATCACCTTACATGGACCACACCACTGTGCAAAGAAATCTACAACAACAAGGGAACTGCCCGCCTCTGTAAGCTTCGTTTCAAACTCGTTCTAAAATAACAATAATACAAATGAAACACTGAATTTTTTGACTACCTATTACAACCTGTTCCACTATCACAACATGTACGTCTCCTCACTTGCCATGCTTCGTATAAACATTGAAGAAATTCTTTTACTGCAACTTACATACTGAAGCAATGAAACGGACTCAATCTGTTCCATTGTATAATATAAACAAATTCATATAATGGCTCAGAAATAATGTCCAGTATTAGGTTACTGTGTTGATTGGCTGGCATTACTTGAAACATTTACAATACTTTACTCAAAAACACCATGCAAGCAATTCAAGTGATGTCATCTACAATGTCATGCCATGTAATGTGGTAAAAATTTACCGATATTTCAGGGGATCCTGCTGACTCCAAGCTGACAGACTTAGAACTGAACGCCTGTAAATGTCTACCAGAGTGCACACTACCACACCCCAGAAGATGACCATTATAGAATTTATACATATTTCACAGATTTTTCATTGGACTAAGCCAAAGATTGTGGAAAATATCATAAAGCACGTGCAAAACTTATTTCACACATAAACAGTAGTAACTACTTGTAACAATAATAAACACACATATCATACAGTATATTTACACATACTGTATATGACAACAAAATTATTAAGTCACCTCATGTACCAATACCAATGTTTAATGTGAATATTCCTAAGAATTCCCACCACCCCCACCCCCCAAAAAAGTATGCACACAATATTATACACGTCAACACACACGCTTGTCTCAGAAATATAAATTTTCAACTGAAGTCAATTCATCAAATGAATAGGAATGAAGTAATAGGTACTCTTATAATGCAGGCTTGAATACTTCTGTCATACTTTCAACTTTAATTGCTGATTGAAGATTTGTTGTTAACTTCATACCTATGGGAAAGCTGCTAAGTCCTTTGCAGGAAGGAGACAAGCTGATGTTTCTGTCAGAAAAGCATGAATTTCCTTCAGCGCTTTGCCTTGCAGGAAAAAAACTTGATGACAGCTCACATCTCAATGTTGTTGAAACGCGTGTGTCCCTGACATTCTTCCGTGCTTGTTTCCTTCCTGGTCTGGCTAAGGACTTATCAGCACCATAGTATATAGTACAATGTACTTAATTTTTCCATATCCCCAACAACAAATGATAGTAACCAGAATGTATAAATTCACTTGCAAGCCTAATTACAATGCACTTCTGACATAATTTTCTACAAAAACTCTGTTTTATTTCGGATGTTAAATTTATTACCATCTAATGACTTTCCTCTTCAGATTAATATACATAACATTATGGAGCAGATAAACAAAGTAGACTAATTTTAAAGCACGTTTCAATGTGATGCACATGTTCTCGTTCCAAAGCATTTGTTCGAAAGGACCTACAATTCTCTAACATAAACATAAATGAGTTCTGCAAATACCAAGATACCGAAGCGCGCACAATAAAATTACAGCCTTCACCTACCAGTATCTGTATAAAAACCATATATATATAGCTCCCTTTGGAAATTTGAAATTGTTTATCAATGGTCTGGATAATATCATTAAAAAACTTTATAAAAAGGTCTAAAGTTTATTATATGTGGTAATACAAATATAAATTACCTACCAGAGAACGACATGAAAAAGCAAACTGATGCTATGTTAATCTCATATAACCTGACCAGCCAGGTTCAAATCAAGAAAAAATCTAGTACAGTGATTGATAATGTATGTGTAGACACTCATCAGTTCAATAACTATACTACTGATCCTATGATTAATGCGCTTTCCAATCATGATGCCCAATTATTAACAGAAAATAAAATAAATCTTCAAAACCAAAATTATCACATAAAAACTATTAGAAATATTAATAAAAACTCCATAATTGAATTCCAGATCAATTTAAGTTATTCAACATGGGATGATGTTTTTTTGGCATTGACAATGATAAGGATGCTCATACTCTGTTCAATTCATTGCTTAATTCCTAAGACCATTTTACTCCAGTTTTCCTACCAACAAAAACTGATAGAGCTAATAATAAACTGCAGCTAGAAACTTATATAAAAATCTTGTGCCAACGTAAAAGAGAACGTTATCTACTTAGTGGAAATAGCACTAACCTAAAATTAAAATGGTGTTACAAACTTTATTGCAAAATTTTGAATAATGTCATCAGACAAGCCAAAAGAACTTTGTATAACAAACAGATTCTGCCTTCTAATATCATAACTAAAACCAACTGGACTGTAATAAAAACAGAAATAGGCAAAAGAGATACTAATGAAGAATTTTATTGGTTTAATAATGATGGAAATAATAGTCATTATTACCAATCTATCTCAGACTCCTTTAGTACTTATTTCCTCTCAATAACTGAGAAAATTACTTAAAATATTACAAATGATAACAATATAAATTGTAACAAGGAAAGAACTCCTTTAAAGTACTTATCTCAATTATATAGTAATCCTTATCCAAATATGAAATTCAATCATACATCAACTAAGTAAACAGAAAGAGTTACCAATTCCACACATTCAGAAAGTTCAAATGGATATGACAAAATCTCAAATAAAATACCAAAACTTAGTGCTCCTTGTATTAGTTCTCCCCTCACATTTGTAATAAAACTTTACAACAGGAATTTTCCCTACACAATTATACACAATTAAAATATTCAGTGATATAAACAGTATTAAAAAAAGGTGACAAGAATAATATAGCTCTCTTCTAACTTCATTTTCAAAGGTTTCTGAAAAAGTTACATACGAAAGATTACTGAAACACATTAATATTAACAATATACTAGTAAATGAACAATTGGCTTCAGATCAAAGTTATCAACAAAAATGGCTTCTTATAACCTCATAACAGAGATATTATATGCTCTTAATAATAAAATACTAGTTGGGAGGAACTTTCTGCAATTTAGAAAAGGCTTTTGACTGTGTCAACCACATTATTTTACTGACAAAATAAAGTTCAATGGCATAACAGGCAAAGCTTATATAATGACTAAATCTTATTGGGAAAATAGACACCAGAGAGTAACTTTAAATGTTAAATGTTTTAATTTGTTCTAGATGGGGAGTAATAAAACAGGAATCCCTCAACAATCTCTACTTCATCCATTGATTATTTTGCTCACATTAATGACCCACCAAAAATTACAAAAAATAAAGATAATATCAAATCCATTAAATCCTTTTTGCATATGACATAAGTTGAATTGTTACTAACCCCAACCCCAATGAATTTATAAAAGATATAATACAATTAAGAACATAAATGTATGGTTTAAAACTACATTATTATCATTAAACAACAACAACACTAACTTCATGCACTTCATAACTAAGAATAGCTCTCACACTTACTAGAATGTTGGCTATGATAATAAATTAATTTCCAAAACATTCACCTTAAAATATGTAGGACAATAACTGATGATATAGGTACATGAAGAGTCATATAGAAATCACTGTACCAAAACTAAGTGCAGCTTGTTTTGCAATTTGAGTGGTTACACCTTATATGACATGTAACACATTAAAAATTATAAACTCTTCTTACTTTCCTTCAATTACAAACTATGGTTTAATATTCTGGGGAAATACCTCATACAGCAAAAGTATTTTTAAAATACAAAATAATACGGTCCGAATTACAATTGGCACTGGAACCAGAAATTCTTGTAGAGAACTCTTCAACCTGCTAAACATCTTACCAATTTTTTGGCAAAGTAAGTTATGTACTTCTACTTCCTCAGTTAACTTGTCATAACCTATGTCTTGTACCATGTACAATCTCTTATCCTGAGGACCCAAGAGTTCTTACGGATTCTGACAAAATCTTTCGTACTGTGTTACAGGGTATGTCATACAATTACGAAATATAACTAAGGGCAACTCGGGACCACATATGACTGAACGATTACGGTATCACCCCTTTTGCTACAAGTTTTTCAACCAGTGTCTAGACTTTGTGGCTTTGCGCTTTACTGGCAACCTCAACCAGTGCCTTGACTATGTGGATTTGCTCTTTTCTACCAATCTGTACACTAAAACGTTACAAACTTGGAACACATGAATGCTTACCGCGTCCTTAATGTGAACTGCCATTTTATCTCCAAATTTAAACTGAAGATGAAGAATTACAGAATCAGCTACGATACTCTACGTGATTGACTGTCGCCTATCAATTACGACCTATTACAAACTACTTTTAGTCTTTCTTTCCCCTCCCTCAGGCTACGTGCTCACCGAGCGAGACGTTGCGTTACCGACGCTTCAGCCAGATCAGTGGACTACGTGAGACAGTAATACAGCTCTGTAGCTGGCAACACTGTCCAGCAACACACCCGAAATCTGTGACAAACAGTTAGCGTTACATAATGACATGTAAATTTTAGGAAATGTGGCGAAATTAAATTTTCTGTACAGCTATGCATTTCATTTTGAACTTGTTCCGTGTGATATAGCAATGAAATTTGCAGTAAACGTCACAAACAACTTAAATGATAAAAAAAAAAAGGAATGTAGGTAAGTCGTATTTCGCGCGCATTTTCTCATTGGTTACGGTATATTTTACCCCTTAATCTATGTAACAAATTAGTTTAGACGCACTATTATGAACTTCATACATTATTTCAAATAAGGTAACTTTGTACGAGGTTTCGGATTATGACGCTACAAACATACTTGTAAAAGCGAGTGGGCCTAGAGTAGTGCAGTGTGTATGATGGACGGACGCGGCATCTTGCTCATAAATACCACTTTAAGACAACACATGTTATATGCTTGGTCTTTACCATCTGCACACACGCCCACCGACTTTGTGTAAAACGAGATATCGTTCCCCCTTACCTACACTAATAATTTGTTCTATATTATATCATATATATATAGCTTCTCTGATAAAAATTGTATAAAACCTGAAGATGGCCACAGCAGCAATGGCCGAAACATGTAGTCGATATTGATAAATTATATATACACCTGATATATAGTTGTGTTACGATTGCTACATCTTTATAGAATTACCTTAGGTTCTAACAAACACAACAGGGATGACGCAACACTTTAATTATTTCATTGTGATTCTGGAACGCTGTTACCAGAAACGAATCTAGGGGAGTGGCGAATGGTGCGGTCGCACCGGGCAGCTGAGTCGAAGGGGCAGGATACTGGGCGACAAAATTAATATTTCAAATGAAAATTTTTATTTTCTGCGTGCAAAAAAAATATTCATATTACCGTGCCTAGTATGAGGATATTCAATAAATATTTGTAATTGTTTTAAAGATAAAAATTCTGATAAGGGCCTGCATTGTGATTACTCGCCTCGAACATCAGAAAACTTAGCTACGCCATTGGCACCTACCACATTCCCACCATGGCGCAACAGCCCCTAGTGGGCCAGGGCCTCCTCATTAT
>Ga0123353_10016572_pt1 | contig 10779 bp, 9 predicted proteins | sample TergutLab28metaG_3_FD_92763 | JGI IMG/M metagenome (GOLD analysis project Ga0123353, IMG submission 92763) | Labiotermes labralis P3 segment gut microbial communities from Petit-Saut dam, French Guiana - Lab288 P3 | ecosystem: Host-associated > Arthropoda: Insects > Digestive system > Gut ... | reverse complement strand
GCACGAGGTCGTCGCGGCGGAAGAACCCTTCCTGGCACAACGTCTTGGCCAGGCGGAACAGCGTCGTGCCGCGCACCAAGGTGTTGTCGACGTCGAAGAACGCGGCCACCTGCCCGTCACACGTACGCGCTGGGCCCATGTCCGGACGTGCCGCAGACGGAAAACCAGCCGCCTCACGCACGAACGTGCTCAGCCGCCCGCCGACAGGGGTCGGCAGCACAGCGGGCGCCGTCGCCACCGGTCCGGGGTAGGTGCGCTGGTGCGGAACCTCGACCAGCCAGTCACGTGCGCGACGCCGCGCCGGCAGATCGCCTGTGGCGACCTCCACGACGGTGGTGTCCTGCGGCCCGAGCCCGTCGACCAGGTGCCCGGCCTGCGCCACGACCAGAGGCTGGGGCGTCCGGCGCCGCAGCCTCATCGCTGGGCGCTTGGCCGCCGCACGGGGGGCAGGTGGGGATAGCACGCACTGGCTCCTTCCAGGGGTTCGTCCAGCCCATCGGCCCCCCACGCGCCCGGCTGAGCCAGGCGCTTCGTCCTCACCCCGCCGCCGACGAGCGACGCCACGGCAAGGCGTCCACGCGCAAGCAAGTGTTCGAAGACGTGTCTTCGCGTGAGAGCCTCGCCTTGGTCGCCTCTGGGTGGGCCGGGGGTGACAGGTCAGGGTCAGCGGAAGGAGACCAGGCCGGGGGCGACGATCTCCAGCTGGGCGGCGAGCTCGCGGTGACGCTGGGTGGGCACCTGGTCCAGGGCGTGCTCCAGGTGGGGCAGGGCACGTTCGTCGTGGTAGTCGGTGACGGCCAGGGCAGCAGCGACGGCGCGGTCGGTGGGCTGGGCGTGGTCGTCGGCGGCAAGGCTGACCAGGGTTGACAGGTCGGCCATCCCGTGGCGGTGCAGACGGGCGTCCCAGTCGGTGGCTGCGTCCAGGCCGTGCAGGGGGGCGACCTGGGCTGCGGCGGCGAGGACCGCGGGGTCACCGGGGCGGAAGGAGTCCATGAGCTCCAGGACGCGTAGCGCCGGACGCGAACCGTCTTTGGCTGCGACCATGGTCCAACGTTCCCACTGGGCTGGTGACAGGTCCGGCAAGACGGCGCGGACGGCGTCTTCGCCGAGCTCGCGCACAACGACCGGAGAGACGTCGACATGTCCGCCGCGCAAGGCCGCGCGGACCACCCCGACCGCGGCGTCGGTCCGCCCGGCCCGTGCGAGCAGGCACGACTCGACGTCGACTGCGCTGTCACGGCGGCGTTTGCGTCCGGCACCGTCGTAGAACACGGCCGGGACACGTGCGAGCGCTGCCAGACCCGCGTCGACGTCGCCAGCGTGGCCGGCGACCCGTGCTGCGGCGATGTCGACGAGAGCGTTGTCGGGCTGGGCCGCCCGCCACCGTGCGACCCACCGCTCGGCGCCCTCAGTGTCGCCGGCGGCCAGATGGGTGCTGATCTGGGTACGTGCCACAGACTGGACCTCAGCGTCGGTCAACCACCCCGAGGCGGCCCACGCCTGGTCGGCGACCTGGGCTGACTCACTGGTCTGGGACCGTCTGGCCAACCACCGGGCCAGGCGTACCTGCACCGACGCGGCGCGGGCCGGGTCGTGCGCCGCCTGGGCCCCGACGAGCTCTTCGCGCGCCTGCGAGATGTTGCGGTCGACCTTCTTCATACTGGTCCGACCTGCGTCGGCGTACCCCCCGCGTCGTAGCCGCACACCGCCTAACAGGCTGCGCTCGGCCGCACCGTGAGGCACAGAAGACACAAAAGCGACAGTGAGGCGGTCGTTGTTTTTCATCGCAGGCTCCACAACCTTGACGTCCGTACACTCTCATCGGCGCGCCCGGACCGCCTCTTGAACGGTTGGGGACAATTCAACAAAGCCCGGACGAGTGAACCGTGCGCCAGATACCTGCGGGGCCATGGCTGGTGGTCGATGGGACCGGCGAACCAGTCCGGGGAGGATGCCCGCATGTCCGAGCGCAGGTCGGCCCCGTCACGTACTGGGCTCGTGCACCCGCCAGCGCCTGTGCTGCAGGTGCCCCACCAGCCTCTGGTCCGTGTCGCGCTCGTCCACCAGCCGTTGACAGACCCCCACGGGCAGGTCGCCGCGTTCGCGTTACGTGACATGCCGCACCAAGCCCGGCGGGACCTGACCAGCGACGGGGGTCTGGACGCGGCGTACCAGGACGCCGACCTGGTCTGCCTGGCCGCTGACCGTCCACTGCTGCTGCAGGCAACACGGCGGGTCCTGGTCGGCGAGGAGGAGTTCGTCGTCGCCGACCTTCCCGCCGAGCAGGCACAGCTCGGGCAGGTCCAGCCGATCGTCGCGTGGCGCCACGCGCACGCTCTGCGCACGTCGGTGAGCGGGTTCACCGGCACCGAGGCCGAAGTGGTCCTGCTGCCCAAGCTCACCATGGTCGCAATCGGCGCAGATGTGGGCGACAACCAGCTCGGGCACCTCATCGACCTGGCGCACTCGATGGGTGTGATGGTCGTGGCACAGCGTGTGCGTACCGCTGCCGAGCACCGGCGGGCGTTCGACCTGGGGGTCGACCTTGTCGAAGGTCGGGCCATGCCTGATGGAGAGCTGGAGCAAGGGGGGTTGTCCGCCGGGGACATCAGCTGTCTGGAGCTGTTGGGCATGCTCGCCGAAGAACCGGTCGACTACGAGGCGATCACCGGCCTGGTCGCCTGCGACCCAAACCTTGCCGTCGGGGTGCTGCACCTGGTGAACTCTGCGGTGTTCGCCCTGCCCGCACCGGTGGAGTCGGTGCGCCAAGCAGTGGTCATGGTCGGTCCGCGGTTGCTACGGGCGCTGGCGGCGACGTCGCTGAACCAGGCGCGCCGGGCCGACACCGACGAGCTGTGGCATGTCTTGGCCCAGGCTCTGGCCTGCTGGGAGCTGTCCGAGGACGACACTGGGTACACCGTCGGGCTGCTGTCGGCGGTGATCGACCAGCGCGGGGTCGATCCAGCCTGGCTCGCTGGTATGGCTGGGTTGTCACCTGCGGCGACCGACGCCCTGGTCTCGCTGGGCGGACCTGTGGGCGCCGCGCTCGAAGCGCTGCGTGCGCACGAGCACGGCGACGCTCAGGTCGCGCTGGACCACGGTATGGACCCGCACGTGGTCTCACGTGCGTGGCTCGAGGCTCTGACCGAAGCCCGTGGGATCGCCACAGCCCTGACGACCGACCCGTGAACAGTGCCGCCGGCGGCTGCTCGTCGTGGATGTGGCGCTGGCGGTGCTCGTCGCGCGTGGACGCGCGGTGGTCCAGACCCGGGCGCTGTGGCCACCTCGTCGCACCCCGCGACGGTTGTGGGGCAACAACCCTGACGGGTCAGGCGGTCGCGCGGTCCAACGTGGTGCTGTGGCGGGCCCGCTGGGCCGGGACACGGTCGAGCATCGGCTGGCCTGAGGCACGTGCGGCGACAGCGGCGAAGTAGTTCTGGCGCCGGCGTTCGGCGACGCCCTCACGCTGGGGCGCGGCGACAAGGTCAGGGTCCAGGGAGTGGTTCATCCCGTCGCGCAGCAGACCGAGGGCTTCGGTGCGCATCTGGGAGATCCGCGACTGGGTGACGTCGAGCTCTTCGGCGAGCTCGGCGACGGACCGCTCCTGCAAGAACAGGCCTTCGATGACGATCCGCAACCGGTCGGGCAGGCACACGACCGCCGAACGCAACCAGTGGATCCGTTCTCCAGCCAGCAGCGACTCTTCGGGGGTGTCGTCACCGTCGCGGATCGTGTCGGCCACGGGGTGCTCGGTCGCGTCGATCGACAGCACGCGGCGCTCGGCGTCCATACGGGCGGCGTCCACAGCAGTGGTGTCGGTGCCCATGGACTGGGCAAGCTCGTCGCGGGTCGGGGTGCGCCCGAGCGTGGCCCGCAAGGAGTCGGAGGCGTTCGCCAGCTCGCGCGCACGGCGCCTGGCACCGCGGGTGGCCCAGTCCATCGAGCGCAGCTCGTCGAGCAGGGCCCCGGCGATACGCAACGCTGCGTACCGGGCGAACGGCACCCCTGTGCTCGGGTCGTACGCCTTGGCGGCCAGCACCAGCGCCAGGTTCCCAGCCGACGCCAGCTCGTCGCGCGAGACTGTCGGCGGGACGCGGTGCAGCATCTCGGTCACGTGGTAGCCGACGAGCGGGAGGTGGCTGAGGATCAGCTCTTCGGCGTCAGGACGGGCATCGATGGTCGTGGCATTGGTCACGGCTGGTTTTTCGTCGCATCGAGGCGCCGACTTGAGCACCAATCTTCCGCGCGCATTGAGTTAGCTCTGGGCATGGCACGTCGCAACCGGGGCGAACCGGTCGGCGAGAGCCGGACGATACGGATTTTCCAGGACGGTTCGACGTCGTCATCCCACCAATCGCTCACGAGATGTCCGGCTTTCCTTTCACCCACCAGCTCACCCACACAGACGCAACCAGGCACCCAGGCGAACCAATGGATCGCCCGGTCGGCCCCTACCTCGATGGTGGTTCGTCACAACCCGGTGACCCCAACCGATGGGGGGGCAAGGCCATCTGGACCCAAGGAGACACCCAATGCTCAGCGACCTGTCAGAGGTTCTCTGGCGTGAACGGCACCTGCTGGAACTGCTGGTGTTCAAGCTTGAAGAAGAGCAGCTCGTCATCACCTCCGGACGCACCCGGTGGTTGGCACATGCGGCACGTGAGGTCGAGAACGTCCTTGACGAGATCCGCGCAGCAGACCTGGGGCGGGCTATCGAAGCCGATGAGGTCGCGGTCACCTTGGGCCTGGAACCGGGCGCCAGCCTCAACCAGCTCGCCAGCGCCGCCCCGGCTCCCTGGGACGAGCTGCTGCGCGCCCACCGTGACGCTTTTTGCTCGTTGACCTCGGAGATCAACTCGCTGTCGTCGGGTAACCGCGACCTGCTGGCAATCTCTTACCGCGCCACCCAGGAAGCCCTGGCGGGGCTGCAGAAGTCCGTGATGACCTACGACGGGTCAGGCCAGAGCGCCGCCCAGGTGGCGGTGGCGCAGCTGGTCGACCGAGCGATGTGATGCGCTCATGAGCACATTCTCGGGGATCAGCACAGCGCTCAGCTCTCTTATCGCCCAGCGCCAGGCCATCAACGTCGCCGCCCAGAACCTGGCGAACGTCAACACTGTCGGGTACACCCGTCAGCGCGCGAACATGGTCTCGGTCGCGGGCACCGACGCCCCGGCGTTCTTCTCCAAGACTGACGGTGTGGGCAACGGGGTGCGGATCGACTCCATACAGCGCCTCGCCGACGCGTTTGTCGACGCCCGTCTGCGCAGCGCCGCGGGGTCCGCCGGGTTCCTCACAGCCCGGGCTGAGGCGTACGTCATGCTGGAGAACTCTTTTGGGGAGAACTCCGCCGACGCGCTGTCGTCCCAGCTCGGGCAGATGTGGAACGCCTGGCAAGAGGTGGCGAACAACCCTTCCGAGGCGTCGACGAAAGCGGTGCTGCTCACCGGCAGCCAACAAGTCGTCGACAAGATGCACGCCCTGGCCCAGTCGATCTCCACCCAGTGGAAGAACACGTACTCGGCGACCTCGTCGCTGGTCAACCAGGTGAACTCCACCGCTGCGTCCATCGCCGACCTCAACTCCAAGATCTTGGGCCTGACCGCCAACGGCCAGCCCGCCGGAGAGCTGCAAGACCTGCGCGACCAGCTCATCACCCAGCTGTCAGACATGGTCGGGGCGACTGCCTCACCGCGCCCTGACGGGCAGATCGACGTCATGGTCGGGGGGAACGCGCTGGTCTCGGGCAACCGCACGTCCCAGCTGTCGCTCGCCGGTGCCACGACCTACACCCAGGCCGCTGCGGGCGACGCGGTCACACTGCAGTGGAGCGACCACCCGACGGTCCCGGTGGCCCTCACAGGCGGGACGGTCGCTGGGCACCTGACGACGATGGCGCCGCCGGACGCCGGGGGGATCCTCACCACGGCCGGAGCCGCGCTGGACAAGGTCGCCGTCGAGCTGATGACGTCGGTCAACGACCTGCACGCCACCGCGGTGACCGTCGACGGGACCCCAGGCGGGGCGTTCTTCGCCGGGACCGGCGCCGCCGACCTGCGCCTGGTCATCACCAACCCCTCAGACGTGGCTGTGGCCGACCCGACGATCGGCGGGTACGACGGGTCGGTCGGCCTTGCGATCTCACGCCTGGCCACAGCCTCTGGAGGGCCCGACGACCAGTGGAGCCAGCTCGTCGTCAGCACTGGGTCGCGCACTGCCGCCGCTGTGTCGTCGGCTGTCGTCGCTGAGCAGGCGCGGTCGGCGATCGCCGCCGAACAGCTGGCCGGGGCGTCGGTCGACGCCGACGAAGAGACGGTCAACCTCATGACCTTCCAGCGTGCGTACCAGGCCGCTGCACGCGTCATGAGCACGATCGACGAGATCTTGGACACCCTCATCAACCGAATGGCGGTGTGAACATGATCGGTCGTGTCACCTCTCAGACGATCGCGCGGTCCACGCTGGCCAACCTCCAGTCGAACTTGTCCTCGGTCTCCAAGCTCCAGGCCCAGCTGTCCAGCGGCAAGAAGGTCACCAAAGCTTCGGACGACCCGGTCCACGCCTCGCAGCTGATGTCGCTGAGGGCTGAGCAGACCCGCAACGGCCAGTACGAACGGAACGTCCAAGACGCGAGCAGCTGGTTGAACACCATCGACTCAGCGCTGCAGACCGCGTCGAGCAACCTGCGCCGGGTGCGCGACCTGGTCATCCAGGGCGGGAACACAGGTATCCCGCAGATCGCCAAGGACGCCCTGGCCACCGAGATCCGCGAGCTCAAGGACGGGTTGCTCACCACAGCCAACACGACCTACCTGGGACGTTCGGTCTTCGCCGGGACGTCGACGACCGAGGCGTTCACCCCTGCGTACACCTGGACCGGCAACGACGCTGGCCACGTCCAGCGGGCGGTGGCCGACGCGGCTGAGGTGCGGGTCGACTCCAACGGCCGCAACGTGTTCGGCGAGGGCGCCAGCTCGTTGTTCGCCCTGCTCGACCAGATCGCCACGTCGTTGGAGGGCGGCGGCAACCCCGCCGACCACCTGGACCAGATCGACGCGTTCTCCACCGACATCCGCGCCGAGCTGGCGTCGGTGGGTGCACGCCAGCGCACCGTGGAGAACGCGACGACCCAGCTGTCGGACGCTGGGCTGAACCTCACCACACAGGTCTCTGGGATCGAGGACATCGACCTCGCCCAGGTGATCTTGCAGCTGCAGTCCCAGCATGTGGCCTACCAAGCCTCCCTCGGGGCGGCGAGCATGGCCCTGACCCCGAGCCTGATGGAGTTCTTGCGGTGAAGACACAGGTCAAGCAGGACACCAGCACCGAGCTGACGACGCCACCACCGCAGCCAGCCGCCCTGGAGGTGGCCACTCCCGGTGGGTGCCACCAGGTTCCGGGACGTCTGGACTTCGTCGAAGCCCTGCCTGGGCTGCCCGGCCGGACGGCCTACGACTTGCAGGCCCTGGACGATCTTGGTGTGCTGTTCGCCATCCGCAGCGACCCGCTGGACGGACCACAGATCCGCTTGTTCCTGGTGAGCCCACACGTGTTCTTCCCCTCGTACACCCCGCAGATCCCGGCTGACGCGCTGGGCGAGACCAGCACCGACCAGGTGCTGTTCGTCGTCGTGCGCCCCGCCGACACCGATGGCGAGGCACCGACCGCCAACCTGCTCGCTCCGTTGGTCGTCGACCCGACGACCGGCCGTGCTGCCCAGGTCGTGCTCGAGGGAGACCACCCCCTGCAGGCTCCGGTGGGCTGATCGTGCGCTACTTCCGCAGTGGAGGAGCTATGACCGACGTCCATGACCAGGCGCCGATGCGCAGGTGGAGCACACCGGCGATCGGACGCCAGCCCGTCGTCCGCCCTGACCGGTCTGTGTTCGCCTGGGCTCTGCGAGCAGAGTCCAGCCCGAACGCCGACAGCACCGCCGCCGACCAGGTGGACCGGGCTGTGGAGGCCGAGTACGCCCTGCTCGACCTGGCCACCCTCACCGGCGGGCGTCCGCTGCTCGTGCGGTGCACCCCGCGGATGCTCTCCGGTGAACGCCCCCTGGCCGCTGACGGCGTCGAGGTCGTCCTTGAGCTGCCCGGGGCGATGGTCGACGACCCGCAGACCGCCGCGAGCATCGCACGCTTGCGCGGGCTGGGCACACGCCTGGTCCTTGGCGACTACACCGCCACACCTGAGCAAGACGCCCTGCTCAGCGACGTGCACATCGTCAAGGTCGGCGCTGATGCTGACGACCTGGCCAACCTCGTCGCCCACGCCCACGCCGCCGGGGCAACAGTCATCGCTGAGCACGCCGACTCACGTGCCGATATCAGCCGAGCCCTGGACGCAGGGGCTGACCTGCTGCAAGGCCCGATGTTCGAACGCGGCGGGGACGTGCTCGAGCAAGAGTTCACCGCTGGGGAGCTGCAGTGCCTCGAGCTCATGGCGCTGCTCTCGGACGACCCGGTCGACCAGGCAGCGGTCATCGGCCTGGTCGCCGCCGACCCGATGCTCTCGGTGCGGGTGCTGCACCTGGTGAACTCGGCAGCCTTTGGCCTGCCCCGCGAGATCGACTCGGTGCGCCAGGCTGTTGTCCTCGTCGGACCGCACCACCTGTCAGCGCTGGCGATCTCCTCGTTGGTCGGCGCCCAGCCGTCGACGGTTGCTGAGCTGTGGGCGATACTCACCCGAGCCCTGGCCTGCTGGGACCTGGCCGGGTCCGACGCCGGGTACACCGTCGGGCTGCTGTCCGCGGTCGCCGAGCAGCGCCACCTGGCCATCGAGGCCCTCATCTCGCGCACCGGCGTCTCCCAAGAGGTCGCCGACGCCTTGTTCTTCCACTCTGGCCCCCTCGGCGAAGCCCTCGCAGCCGTCGTCGCCCACGAGGCGAACGACATGATGGGGATCCTCGCCGCTGGCCGCGACCCCCACGACGTGTCCGCCGCCCTGCTCGCCGCCGTCCCCGAAGCCCTCGCCATCGCCTCGTCCTTGGCCCTGGACACCTGACCCAGGCGCGGACTTCGCCCGTAGCCGAACGACCTGGCGGGGCAACCTCTGGCACGACCGACCAGGTGCTGTGCGAGCCGTCCACAGCCCACCGCAGCGCACTGGCCGTCTGCAGATCTGTCCCGCGCTGGCCGCTGGAGCCCGACGAGCCCAGCAGACACCGGTGCGGCAGACGCCGTCGTGCGGCGCAGCGCGATCCCGCGCAAACGGCGTCTTTGGCGGGCGGAGAGCATCTCGACCTGCCGTCGAGCTGGTCCCGCTCACCAGTAGGGTAGGTCTGTGAGCGAAGGACTGCGGCCTGTGGGTGCACCGGTCGACGTGCCGATGAGCGCGATCATGCTGGCTGGGACAGGGCTGTGGGGGGTTGGGCTTGTCGTGTCGGGCGTCGCGTGGGGTACCGGGCATGTCGCAGCCGTGGTTCCCACGGCCTGCCTGTGTGCAGTGGTGCTTGGTGTGGCGACGATGGGGTGGCTGCGCCGTCGACCACAGGCTGAGCAGGACCCGGGCTGAGACGGCTGGGCCGGGAACCTATTTGCCCCATCTGCGCATCACAGTGGACGGCAAGCAACCACGAAGGAGAGCGCGATGGGTCGCACGAGCAGGCAATTGAGGTACGCGTTGGTCCCGCTGGTGCTCGGAGTCGTGTTCGTGGTCGCCGGGTGTGACATGTCGGCGTACGACGAGCAGCAAGAGCGTGCGAACGACAGTCGCGGCCCCGGCAGGAGCAGCCAGGTGGTCGACAGCCCCATCGTGGGAGAGTGGCACACCTCGAGCGTCATCGCCGACTTCATGTACTCCGCGCAGAAGATGACCTCCTACGGCGGCGGAGGGACAGGCGAGGGGTACTGTTTTCGCGCCGACGGCACCTACACGTATTACATCGTCACCTCTGGGTACGGCGCAGGGACGATGGCAGGGTGGGTGGTCGAGGACGGCCGTTACCAGGTCGACGGCACCCGTGTCATCCTCTCCGACAGGTATGCGAGCTTCACGAACACGAAAGACCCGTCCCGGTCGTACAGGGACAAGAAGGAAGAGGGCAACAACGTCTACGAGTTCGCGCTGCTCAGCAACGACGAGCTGGAGATCCAGAACAGCGTCACATACGTCGACGGCTCCATCGGCACCGACGTGTTCACACGCTCGCACGCGAACACCAACTTCGACGGCCTCGGCAGATGACCCGACCTGTGGATCGACCCACGAGATGCGGGCACCGGCCACATCCATACCTTCATGACCCCAGAGATCCCGACCGGCGCATCGGGCCTCGCAGAGAGTTGATCGTTTCGCAGGCGTGATGGCACTCCCAGAACAAGATGTGCGTCGGATGTGGCGCTGGGCGGGTGCGTCGCAAGGCGCAGGAGGAGAGCCTCACTGGAGGTGAGGCCGACGACGGCAACGCCGCGACGTGCCCGCCCAGTGCCGCAGACGGCGTGCATCTTGTTCTGGGAGTGCCAGCCCTGGTGGCGCGATGGAGTGGCGGAGATGGGCGCACAGCTCGTGAGGCTTCGGCCGACGGCCGACGTGTTCGGGAGGGCTGGAGACCGCACTGTGAAGACGCGGATGTATGCACCAGGCGACACGCAGCAGCCGCACAAAAATCGCGTAGACCGCGACTGAGCCGCTCACCTGACACTTTGACGACGACACGCCGATCGTACGTCGCAATAATCGTCGGAGATTTCTTCGAGAAATAGTTGTGCTGCGGGGCGGACCTGTGTATCATTGAACACAGGAAGAACGACGGGGCCCAACAGACAGGGGGTGCACAGT
>Ga0123353_10016571_pt1 | contig 10779 bp, 3 predicted proteins | sample TergutLab28metaG_3_FD_92763 | JGI IMG/M metagenome (GOLD analysis project Ga0123353, IMG submission 92763) | Labiotermes labralis P3 segment gut microbial communities from Petit-Saut dam, French Guiana - Lab288 P3 | ecosystem: Host-associated > Arthropoda: Insects > Digestive system > Gut ... | reverse complement strand
CTCATGCCTTAGATACTCAGCGAGTTCGCTTTCGGTAAAATTCAGATCGGTATCGTTTATTTCAGAGATGAATCCCTTTATCTGAAGAGTGTCGATATTTACTTTAGGCATATCGCGGCAAATTATTACCATTACCGAGTTAGCCGGAAGTTTTTTTAATATCCGCTCAAAAAAGCAGAGCACCGGCGGCTCTTTTATAAGATGAAAGTCGTCCCATATGATCAGGCACGGTTTGCCCATCAGCGCGTTATTTCTAATGCTTGTAAAACGGTTTAATTTTTCCGTTGTGTCCGGAAACCCGATCTTGCGGTATTCGTCGGTGATGAGCATATTGGAGAACTGCTCGGTTGCTTTTAAAAAACTCTCCCAAAAGCGGGCGGCTGAGTTATCCTGTTCATTAATCTGCAGCCATGCGGACTGCAGTTTTTTATCCCGTATAAAATCAGCGACAGCCTGTGTTTTACCGCATCCCGCTCCGGCACGCACCACAACGAGAGGGTTTTTCACAGCACTTGACAAGATATTATTAATACGAGGTCTTATCATGTTTTTCCGTTCCGCTTCGGTTAAAGCTTAATATATTATTGTATACCATGATTTGGCAAATTTTTTTGATAAAAATTTAGATATTTTTATCAATGTATAAAAACTTGTTTTAAATCAAAAAACAGGTGTATTTTCCGATTCTAATATGCCGAATTATTTAAAAACTTAGCATCTGTTACCAGTTTTTGGTGAATGATATATTATTATATTATACTGGTGTACGGCGTAATTTAACACGGCATCGCACGCAACTGCACGCAGGGTCGGCTCTGTTGCTTAGCGGCACAGTGCAGACTCGTGCCGTCATGCGGTATAATATGTGATCCATATAAAAATAAATATGGCGCAGAGCGGTTGCTATATATACTGAGTAACGGCATAAATCTACACCGCACCGCACGCAACTGCACGCAGGGCCGGCTCTGCTGCTTAGCGGCACAGTGTAGATTTATGCCGTAAAGCGGTATAGATTGATGATGATTTAACGGGGTTTTATCTACTTATGGAAAAGATGATTTTTTTAGTTGACGATAACTCGTCGAATCTTACCTCGGTTGAGGAGGTGCTCTCAAAGCAGTATCGAACCATAGCGCTCGCATCCGCGCCGCAGATGTTTGAGGCGTTAGAAAAATTCAGGCCGGATTTGATTCTGCTTGACGTCGATATGCTTGAGATGAGCGGGTTTGACGCAATGAAACGGCTCAAAAAGAGCGGCAAATACGCGGAAATCCCCGTAATATTTTTGACCGGCCGCAACGATACCGAAAGCGAGGCTTACGGAATCGAACTGGGCGCGGTGGATTTTATAATGAAGCCGTTCTCAAGGCCCGTGCTCTTAAACCGCATAAAAAATCATCTGCATATTGACGAAATGATACGCGAGCGTACCGCGCAGCTTCTTGAGCGTACCGAAAAACTGTCGCGCATACAAAACGGTATTGTAGGCACGATGGCCGACCTTGTTGAAAACCGCGACCAAAACACCGGCGGCCACATCGACCGCACAACGGTATACATGAAAACATTAATAGAAGCGATGCTGGCGCAGGGGCTTTACGCCGAAGAGATAAACGACTGGCAGGTTGATACGGTTGTTTCATCCGCGCGTCTGCACGATGTGGGAAAAATTGTGATCCCCGATTCTATTCTCAACAAGCCGGGGGCGCTCACAAAAGAGGAATTTGACATAATGAAAACTCACGCCATAGAGGGTGAGCGCATTATTAAAAAGACTATTTTACGGACAGGAGATTCAGAGTTCTTGCAGTATGCCAAGGTGATAGCGGTCTCCCACCACGAACGCTGGGACGGCGCCGGTTACCCGTTTGGTATGAAGGCGGCGGAGATTCCGCTTATGGGGCGCATAATGGCAGTCATTGACGTGTATGATGCCCTTGTTTCAGACAGGCCCTATAAAAAAGCGTTTCCGCACGAAGAGGCTATTAAAATAATAACAGACGCCGCGGGCAGGCATTTTGATCCTCAAATCGCCAAGGTTTTTGTGGAGATAAAAAAACGGATAGCGGATTTAAAGGCGAAGTTAGTATCGTAGAAGTGTGTTGGAAATTTGATTAGTGCATCTCGGAGGTATTGGATGAAAAAAAACGGTCTCTTAATCTGCTTATTACTTATGGCAACGCTGCTGTCTGTTCTGTTTTCCGGCTGTCGGAAAAATTGCCGTTACCAATATTGTGATCTTAAAATATACTCCTCATACCGTGATATTCCCGGCGTAACCGAAGAGGAGATCGCCGCCATAGAGGCGCTTAGAGAGCAGGGGCGCTCTTTCATATATGGAATGCCGCGGAGCAGCGAGGCGTTTAAAAATCGAAACGGTGAAATGAGATGTTTCAGCGGTTTAACCTGCGAGTGGCTCACGGAGCTTTTCGGGCTTACTTTCACTCCTGCCTTATACGAATGGAATAACCTGTTAAAGGGCCTTGAAAGCGGCGAAATATCCTTTACCGGTGAATTGACGCCTACTGAAGAGCGCCGCAAAGTTTATCACATGACCGGCGCCATAGCTTCACGTCCGGTTATGGTATTTCGTTTAGAGGGCGCGCGTCCGCTTTGGGAGATATCGGAGTCCCGCCGTCAGCGCAGCGGTTTTATCCGCGGTACCGCCACTATTAAGGCTGTAACTAATGAGATGGCGGAGGGGACATTTGAAATAGTCGAAATAGATGATATGTCTCTTGTTTACGATGCGCTTAAAAATGGGGAAATAGACGCGTTTTATTACAGCGAGGTGGCCCGGCTCCACTTTATTGAGCACATAGACATAAGCATTCAAAGATTCTATCCGCTGATCTTTATGCCGGTCTCCCTCTCAACTCAGGATTCCGCTCTCGCTCCCGTTATCTCAGTTGTGGACAAGGCGCTCAAAAATAACGGTTTGCAATATTTGACCAAACTTTACAACCAGTCACGCTGGGAATACATGAAATTCAAACTGCACAGCAGGTTGACAGAAGAGGAACACGATTACATAGTAAATAATCCGATAATACCGATCGGCGTTGATCCCGGTAACTATCCCAGCAGTTTTTATGACAGGCGCGAAAAGGCGTGGCGCGGCATCTCTCTTGACATTCTTGATGAAGTAGGGGCGCTCACCGGATTAACTTTCAAACGCGTTAACGATGAAAACGCGGCGTGGCCTCAAATATACCAAATGCTGAAAGACGGTGAGATAGCGCTTGTTCCCGAACTTGCCCAGTTTGACAAGCGCGAGGGCAGGTTTATATGGCCCCAAACAGTGCTTATGACCGACTATTATGTGCTTATTTCAAACATTGAGTACCCAAATATCAAGCCCAACGAAGTTTTATATGTTAAAGTGGGTCTTGTAAAAAATACCGATTATTTCGCCGTCTTCAAAAAATGGTTTCCAAACCATTCAAATACCGTTGAGTATGAAAGTATGGAAGACGCTTTTAACGCCCTTTTGCGCGGCGATGTCGATATGATTATGGCGAACCAAAAAAGCCTCCTTTACCTGACTCACTACTTGGAGCTCCCCAACTATAAGGCCAATGTTGTGTTTGACTACGCGGTAGATATAAAATTCGGACTCAATAAAGACGAAGAGATCCTGCGCTCCATAATTGATAAGGCGCTTGCCAGCATAGATCTGAGAAGTATCACCGATTACTGGATAAGAAAGACTTACGACTACCGCAGCAAGGTAGCGGAAGCGCAGGTTCCGTGGATTATTGGAGCCGCCATGCTCTCTTTATTTGCGCTGATTCTTATTGTCGTTATATCAAAGCGCAAGGTGATGGAGCATAGAATTGCCGCAGAGCGCGACGCGGCCGAGATAGCCAGCAAATCAAAATCCGCCTTTTTAGCCAACATGAGCCACGAGATACGTACGCCGATGAACGCAATTCTGGGCGTTACGGAGATGCTGATACAAAACGGCGGGCTTAGCGAAGAGGTTGAAAATGGGCTTGACAAGATACACAGCTCCAGCGGTATGCTTCTTGGCATCATCAACGATATATTGGACTTTTCAAAAATTGAGGCGGGTAAATTAAATGTAACGCCAGCCGAATACAGTGTCGCAAGCATGATAAATGACACCGCGCAGCTTAACATAATGCGTATTGAGAGCAAACCCATTTTATTTGAGATTAAAATAGAGGATAATATTCCGGCAAAACTTTTCGGCGACGAACTCCGCATCAAGCAAATTCTTAATAATCTGTTGTCAAACGCGTTTAAATACACGAACTCAGGCAGGGTTACGCTTACCGTAGAAGCCAAATCTTTGGAACAGCCGCAAAATGAAGTAATGCTCGTGTTAAGCGTACAGGATACGGGGCACGGCATGACAAAGGAGCAGTTAGACAAACTCTTTGACGAGTACACCCGTTTCGAAGAGAAGAAGAACAGCGTTGAGGGAACCGGGCTCGGCCTCGCTATTACACAGCGCCTTGTGGTGCTTATGAACGGTAAAATTCACGTAGAGAGCACACCGGGCTTTGGAACACTGCTTGTTGTAAGCTTACCGCAGTCTAAGCTAGACGATGAAATATTAGGCGTTGACGTTGCGGAAAACTTACGGAAGTTCCGCGCCAACAACATCGTTCAAAATAAGATAAACCGCCACCTCGCGCGCGAACCCATGCCTTACGGAAGCGTTCTTATTGTTGACGATGTAGAGACAAATCTCTATGTAGCCGCCGGTCTTCTTAAACTCTACAGACTGCAGATAGATACGGCAATGAGCGGACGCGAAGCTATTGAAAAGATTAAAACCGGCAAGGTGTACGACATAATTTTTATGGACCACATGATGCCCGGAATGGACGGAATAGAGACGACAAAACGGATGCGCGGTATGGGATACGCAGACCCGATCGTTGCGCTGACGGCAAATGCTGTAACCGGACAGGCGGAGGTGTTTTTGCAGAACGGTTTTGCCGAATTCATCTCCAAGCCCATAGATATACGCCAGCTTAACTCCGTACTCAATAAACTTATCCGCGATAAGCAGCAGCCGGAAGTTATCGAGTATGCCCGCCAGCAGAAAATCAACGAGTTAAGCGGCGGCGCAAAGGTGCGCCCGCAGATGGATACGCTTCTTTTAGAGTCTTTTGTAAGAGACGCGCGCAAAGTTGTAATTATGCTTGAAGAGCAAAATAAAGAGAGCGGCTGGATTAAACGCGGGGATAATTTAAAAACATTTACAATTATGGTACACGGTATTAAAAGTTCTTTGAGAAGTATAGAGGAGGTAAAACTCTCCGAAGAGGCGTGCAAATTAGAAACTGCCGGACGGGAAAATAACATTGACGTGATAACAGCGTCGTCTCCCGGTTTTTTGAATGAACTGCGCGGACTTATAGAACAGATTGAACCGAAACAAAGCGAGCCGTTTGCAAGTGAGATTGACTTTATTGATGCCCCAGAGTTCCTTTACGCAAAGTTAGAGAAAATCCGGGGCGCCTGCGCCGACTATAGCAGAAAAAGCGCTTTGGATCTGAGTGCGGATGTTAATAATTGCTCAAAAAAAACAAGGGCGGTCATAACAGAGATAAAAGATTATGTGATTCAAAGCGAGTATGGAAAAGCAGAGCACGCGGCGGCGGTGTATATGGACGAGTTGTCTCCCGCGGCGCGCGGCGGTGAAATCGGCTCCGCCGGTAAAACCAAATCACGGTTTCATAACAGAGAGCTTGACGGGTTAGACATCGCTAAGGGATTAGAGCTGTATGAGGGCGATGAAGAGGCGTACCTGCGGGTTCTGCGCGCCTACATGACAGATCTCCGCTCCATGCTTTATTCAATTGAGGGGGTAAGCGGCAATAACCTTGTTGATTACGAGAGAACCGTTCACAGCATTAAAGGAATGAGCCGCAGTATTTTCGCACAAGGTTTGGGCGAAGACGCCGCGTCGCTTGAAACCGCGGCCAAAGAGGGCGATCTGAGCTTTATAAACAGCCGCAACAAAGGATTCCTTGACGACGTGAAAAAATTAGTTTTCGATTTGGAAAATATGATTTCGGCCATAGACGCCGAAAACGAAAAGCCCAAAAAGGATAAGCCGGACAAAAAATTACTTGCCGGTCTTTGCAATGCCTGTAAAGAGTTCAGCATGGACGGAGTTTTGGCGGCAATAGAAGAGATAGAAAAATATGATTATACAGAAGATGAGGGTTTAGCGGTTTGGCTTCGGGAGAACATTGACAGGATTAACTTCCGTCAAATCGTAGAGAGGCTTTCGGGCTCTCGGGAAGAACATACTGCATAGCGGCACAGTGTAGATTTATGCCGTTATGCAGTATATAAGATGATGGCCGCGGATGGATTTACGAACGAATAACCATATAAAGGGAGATAGCTGATTTATGAACGACGTTGTGAATAGCGTATTAGACAAAGCTAAACATAGCATACTTATTGTAGACGATCAGGAATCGGGCATTGTGGTGCTCAAAAAAATACTGGGCGCCGAGTATACCGTTTATACGGCTATGAACGGACAGGAAGCGATAGACATTGCGCTCGAATGTTTGCCCGACGTTATTCTGCTTGACATTTTGATGCTTGACATGACCGGATACGAGGTCATTTCGGTACTTAAAAGCACTAAGACGACAAAGGATACTCCCATTATTTTTCTAACGTCGCTTATGTGCAAAGAGGAAGAGGAGAAGGGGCTTGCGCTTGGGGCGGCGGACTATATAACCAAACCCTTCTCACCCGCTGTTGTAAAGATGCGTATTAAAAATCAGATAAATATGCTTGAACAGCTTAGTACGATTAAACGGCAGATGACAAATATTCAGCTGCTTGAATATGAGAACGTGAAAAATATGCTTGACTCATCGCCTCTTAGCTGTCAATTGTGGAATAAAAACTTTGAGCTGCTTGACTGTAACGAAGCTAATTTACAGCTCTTTAAACCTGAAAGTAAAAATTGTTTTTTAGCGGCGTTTCACCGGTTTTCACCCGAATATCAGCCGGACGGAACGCTCTCTTCAGAAAAAGCGTCAGCATATTTTAATGAAGCTATTGAGAAGGGTAAAGCTGTTTACGAGTATATGCATATCGATGCCGACGGTACCCCGGTACCCTGTGAAATAACATTAGTGCGCATAGAACTTCAAAGTGATTGTTTCATTGCGGCGTATGTAAAAGATCTGCGTGAACAGAAAGCTATGATAGAAGAGATTCTGCATCAGGAGGAGATAACCAGCAAATGATCAAAAACAAATTAACACGCAAATATCCCTTAATTATCATTATCACAGTGATAATGTTTCCCGTTATTTTTGGCTGCGCGGAGCGTAAAAGCAGAGATTTTGACAGGCCGCTGTTCACCTCATTCAGAGATATACCCGGCGTAACGGGCGAAGAGATCGCCGCTATTCTTGAGCTGCAAACCCGTGTAGACTCCTTTATTTATGCCGCAAACTACAGCACCGAAGCGTTTCACAAAGAAGGCAGCCCCGTAGAGGGATTCACCGCGCTTTTTTGCAGCTGGCTTTCGAAACTGTTCGGCATACCTTTTATACCCCGGACTGTCGAATGGGACGAATTAATTGACGGGTTAGAGAGCAAAACATTTGATTTTACAGGTGAGCTTACGGCGACCGACGAGCGGCGGAAAAAATACTTCATGACCGATGATATTATACAGCGTCAAATGATGTATGTACGTTTAAATAACAGTGTTCCGATTATGGAAATCGCTGAGAAGCGCCCTTTGCGGTATGTTTTTTTAGACGGCACAGTTACAATGGATGATATCCGTAAACATCGCAGTTATGAATTCGAAACGTTTTTCGTTGACGACTACTCACAGGCTTACCAAATGCTTGCGGACGGAAAAGCCGACGCTTTTTTTGACGAATCTTCCGCGGAGGCCGCTTTTGACGAATTCGGCGAGGTGAGCATTAATACTTTCTTCCCGATTATTTACAGCCCCGTCTCTCTTACAACGCAAAATCCGGAATTTAAGCCGATTATTGACGTAGTGCAAAAGGCGCTTGAGAACGGAGCTATCCACCACCTGACAAGGCTCTACAATCAGGGACAACGGGATTATCTGAGGCATAAACTCTTTATGGTTTTAACGCAGGAGGAGCGTGAATACATAAGAGACAATCCGGTTATTCCGTTTATCGCCGAGGCTGAAAACTATCCCTTAAGTTTTTTCGATCCCAGAACAAAACAGTGGGAAGGCATAGCCATTGATGTAATAAGCGAGATAGAGAGATTGACAGGGCTTAAATTTGAGCGCAAAAATGATGAAAACACAATTTGGGACATAGAGTTCGAAATGCTTAAAAGCGGCGCCGCCGCAATGATCACCGAACTTATTCCTTTGGAAGAGAGAGTTGGAGATTTCCTGTGGCCGGAAGTGATATTTTTCCGCGACCATTTCGCTCTTATCTCAAAAATGGAACATCATGACATAAACGTTAACGAAATATTATATCTTAAAACAGGAGTGGCCAGAAATACCGCTTACAGCACCTTCTTTAAAAGGTGGTTTCCAAATCACAGGAACATATACGAATTTGACGACGTGAACTTCGCTTTTGACGCTTTAGACCGCGGTGAAATAGACATGGTTATAGCAAGCGAAAACCAGCTTCTTATTATGACAAACTACCGCGAGCTTGTCGGGTATAAGGCAAATTTTGTCTTCCCCTACTATTTTAACTCGACTTTCGGATTTAACAAAGACGAAGTCGTTTTAGCTTCCATTTTCACAAAGGCTATGAGGCTCATAGACGTAGACGGTATTTCGGGAAGATGGCTGCGCAGAAATTACGACTACCGTATAAAGCTCGCTAAACAGCGTATCCCTTATATGGTAGGCGGCGGGATGCTTTTTATCGGACTTATTTTTTCAGTCATCCTCTTTGTCAGAAAGCGCAAAGAGGGGTTAGTGCTTGAAACGCTCGTTGAGAACCGTACAAAAGAGCTGATGGAAAACCAGCTAAAACTTATGGAAGCGGTAGAGACAGCGCAGGAGGCGAGCCGCACAAAAACCGCGTTTTTGGCCAATATGTCTCACGAGATAAGAACCCCCATGAACGCCATTATCGGTATGGCTGAAATTTTGGAGCACGAAAAACTTAATGATTATCAAAAGAGTCATGTGGAGGATATCAGGGTATCGGCGCGTTCGCTTTTGGGGATAATAAACGATATACTTGACATGTCAAAAATTGAGGCTGGAAAATTAGAGCTTAACCCGGCCGATTACTCTCTTAGTCAATTTATTGACAACATAGTCTCCATGTTTACCCATGTCGCCAAAAATAAAGGTCTTGAGTTTTTGGTTGACACGGCGGATAATCTTCCCGGCTATCTGTACGGAGATGATTTGAGACTGCGGCAGACTCTCACAAATATCTGCGGAAACGCCGTAAAATTTACAAAGAACGGTCACGTTAAATTGTCGGTATCAACCAAAGCCGATACGCTTGTCTTTAAAATCGAAGACACCGGTATGGGAATACGCAGGGAAGATCTACCCAAACTGTTCGACGCCTTTCAACAGGTTGACAGCGCCAATAACAGGAATGTTGTCGGAACCGGCCTGGGGCTTTCTATATGTAAATCATTTGTTGAGATGATGGGCGGCGAGATTACGGTTGAGAGCGAATACGGGCATGGTACGGCGTTTACAGTATCTATACCCATAGTTAAGGGTAACAGTGAAAATATCTCAAGCGGCGAAAATATGAAAGTTGAGGAGAACCTGAGCGCGCCGTCCGCGAGAATTTTAATTACAGATGATAACGAGTTTAACCTTAAAGTGGCAAGCGGTCTTTTGGGCTTGATGGATATAAAGGCTGAGATTGCGAATTCCGGTTTTAAAGCTGTCGAACTTGTAAAGCAAAACGATTACGACATCGTTTTCATGGATCACATGATGCCTGAAATGGACGGTATTGAGACCACGCAAAAGATAAGAAAACTCGGTTCAAAATATGAGATGATGACAATCATAGCCCTAACCGCAAACGCGGTGAAGGGCGCGCGTGAAATGTTTGCGCAAAACGGTTTTAACGACTTTATCTCAAAGCCTATAGATGTGAACGAGCTGCGCAGAATTGTGAAGAAACATCTGGCGCCGCAAAAAATTCAAACCGCTGTTAAGCCGGATGAATCACAAACCGCTTGTTCGGACGCGGAAGTAAGAGATAACTTTTTAGAGAAACTTCAAAAAATCGGCGATATCAATATTGAGATCGGACTTAGCCGCGTATCAAACATGGAGAGTATGTACCATGACGCGCTTGAGCTTTTCTACAAAAAACTTAACGGCGAACTCGATAAGCTCGCCGCCTCATTGGAAGACCGCAATCTCGCGAATTTCGCCATAACGGTTCACGCGATGAAATCGGCGCTTTCAACAATAGGCGCTATGGGGCTCTCAGAGCTCGCCGCAAAGCTTGAAGACGCTTCAAAGGAGAACAAATACGAATACTGCAACGATAACTTTCACCCTTTTGAGGAGAGGATGGCGGCTATGCATGAACAGCTGTCGGAAGTTTTTGTCAGCGATAAACCGGCCGGCGAAAGGGTAAAGGGCGATGAGTCTATGCTTAACGAAGCGGTAGAAAAAGCTCTTGCCGCAGCCGACGATTTCGACAGTGATCAGAGCGCCGCGATAATTAAAGAGCTTGTTAAATATGATTTTGGTGATAAACGTAATGCACTGCTTGAGAATGCGCTCGAGGCGCTTGGCGATTTTAACTGCGG
>Ga0123353_10016570_pt1 | contig 10779 bp, 7 predicted proteins | sample TergutLab28metaG_3_FD_92763 | JGI IMG/M metagenome (GOLD analysis project Ga0123353, IMG submission 92763) | Labiotermes labralis P3 segment gut microbial communities from Petit-Saut dam, French Guiana - Lab288 P3 | ecosystem: Host-associated > Arthropoda: Insects > Digestive system > Gut ... | reverse complement strand
CGAAATGTAAAGAAAGAAAATGCAGAACCACCCCCTTTCGGGGATTTTTAAAATGTAAGGACATTTTGGGCCTCTTATAGTCCCCCCCCCCCCCATCTGCTGTCGGGGCAGCTGCCCCGTTCATCTCACCATAGTTCCGCCACTGTTCCGCAATATGGAGCATGTGTCGCGGGGTCGTTCACCCGTATTCCTACTGAACATCCACCTGGCCATTAGAAATTCTGTTCACGGCCAGCTGGGTATCCTTCCGTCAGTAATTCTTACAGAAGCTGTGAAAATTCCCTGCATCAGCCGCTTGTTAAGTCTTGTCTGCTGCCCTGTTTTGTTTCTGTGCGACCTTTCGCAAGCTATAACAGCGTTCTGGATGGGCAGTTTTTACAGAGATCTGGTGCGTCTGGGCGAAACTGTTATCGGGTTTTTTTCCAGGTGAGGCTTTCCCGTTGTGTTCAGTAATTAATAGGATATATATATATATGTGTGTGTGTGTGTGTGTGTGTGTGTGCTGGGACGGGTAGCTCAGTCGGTATAGCGACTGTCTACGGGCTGGACGGTCCGGGATCGAACCCCGGTGGGGACGAGATTTTCCGCTCCTCCAGACCGGCCCTGGGTCCCACCCAGCCTCCTGTAAAATGGGTACCGGGTCTTTCTCGGGGGTAAAGTGCGGCCGGGGCGTGCTGCTGACCACTCACCCCCATCTAATGCCGCGTTCATGGAAGAGTAGAGCTGTACCTCTACCCACCCTCTGGGTCACACCGGGCCTGTAACGGGATCACTTTACCTTCTACACGATCACCCTTCGTAACTTTGTTGTCCCGACGCGCTCATTATGGTACGTGATCCTCTTTTGGGAAATGGTTGTGGTTCACCGAAACACATTTAGTTTTAATCATTTCTTTTTTACTTGTTGTTTTATTTACTCAGTTTATTCTTGACATAAAATAATGGAGCGCTATGTCCAGTAAAACAACTACATCATTTCTAGGAAACTGACACAGCCACTACTCTGTACTCCCACTTACACCACACTCGTACGCGACTGAATTCGCACTGGATTGCTAGCGTCCGTTGTCCGCTGCTAACGTTTTCTCATTTAAATCTCTCCCCTCCTACTTATCACCAACGGTCCTGAATATACGTTGACAGATTAACTTACAACCGTCCGTAACTGACGCCAGCAATCCTAAGAAACAACTATACTAAAAATGATCGGCGACGACCTTATGTGTATACATATATATATATATATATAAAATTTTACGGTCTAACACAACCTTTATTGTGTAAATACAATTTAAAAGATAATTAAAAAATTAAAAAATCTTAACAGCGGCATGTTTCCGGTTTTCTATAAAGCCATCTTCAGACTGTGACCCGACTTTGATCACCTGTCTGCCTACGAGAAACCCTCTGCCCCCACTCCACGCCGCCTACCATCAAGGCACTGCAGCAGCTCACACCGCAGATAATGTGATGCGTCGTGCAGAGAGAATAAGAAGCTGAAGGTTTTTGTCTTCTCGGTTCACAGATTGGAACGTGTGAGATTGCTTTGTACTCGTGGAGCGTGTTGACCGATCGCGTAAGTGTACATTTGTAACCCTCGCACTGAAGACGATCCGAGGATAAGCGTTTAAGATTTCAGTTTCAGCAGCAGAAACTTGACGAGCAGTGAACAGAGTATTTGTTAGGTGTGATACGTGCGTGCCAGCCGACAGAAACCATTCTCACCACCACCTTTAAATAGGGGCGATCTAAACGCAATATTTAGTGCAGCACATTGAACAGAATTCTGTACCTTTAAATGTATTGACTAACGACACTATTAACCCTTGGATTATGGTGCAGAAAAAGTTCTACTTGTACGGAACTGGGTACATACTGTACCCATATTTTTTAAATTATTTTCTCAAATTAATTTTTTTCAAGGTTGGATTAATAGACTCAATTGTAGTCAAAACGTTGCTTTTATTCAGACTTCTCATTTTTCATTCAGTTATATAGAGTTGGAATGTTTGAAGACAAGAAAATGTATTTTAGAACACAAATGTGAATGAAATTTGTCTCTAGTATGATTGGTCCTTGCAGTTGTCGTATTTTATTTGAAATGTCTTGATAGAGCGGTCCTTGCACACCCATTCTGAGCACTGGCGACATTTCCAGTCTGTTTTTCTGTCCTTAGCTGTTGTACAAATAGAGTACCTTCCATGGGTACAGAATGGTCCAGTTGGATTTAAAAAAAATACCATACATAATAAGTGATATATGTGCCAAATGATGACTGTTTTATGTCAGTGGGACTTCAATGAACAAATAATAAAATTGGTAATATTGTTACTCTATACCAGCGAGAACTGTTCAAGAAAATTCCACGCCTGGGTACTTTTGTACCCATTCAGTAAACGAAGGGTTAACTATGGTTGCTCTTCATTGAGACAAAGCTGGTGGTTCCGACTCACGGCGAATTGGTATAGCGATAACCGCTGCACTGTAAGTCGCCATGTTAACACGGTCTGCGAAGTGACCAATGATACGAGCCAGATAAACTGTTGGAGGGGTTAGAAGCGGTGCTGGTGAGTGATGCACGCTGTGCGTGAGGTATGGCAGCAGCGCCACTTGTCACGTCTGACGAGACGCCGATCCTGCACGCCATCAGAGTGGTGTTGCTGCGTGCAACGCTCCTGTGTTCCTCATGCAAACGGTTACGTAGTCGACATCGCAGCTGTGACGTCGAAAATGTGTACTTGTGTCCTCGTCTTTCTGTCGGTCTTCCTTTCTTGATATCTCCTTTTTATTTTTCCTTTCTTCTCTTTGTCGTTCTCAGTGTTGCTCTGTCATCGATCAGTTTGGTTATGTGCTGGAACCGTGAAACTTTTGCCGGAAGTGTCCGAACAGTCAGCCTTTTATCCCGGATCGCTGCCTGTATTGACTTTAATGACAGGCAATACATAGTGCTGGAATGAGGGACGGAGAATACTGTTCGTACTTTTCCGGTTATAGACCCAGATTAAATGGGAGGCAACATGTAGACGTATAGTAGGGAGAGATGAAAAACAACGGCTGGATTGAAAGTCATTTCATTCGGCTGCTGGTCGTCAAGCAATGAGCTCTTGCGGAAGCGCTGGAAAGAAGCCAATGAATTAGGAGTGTTTAGTACTCCAATATGAGGTACTCAGTAGCTGGTTTGCGCAGTGTATAGCCGTAGTGCAAATATTTACACATTGCCAGCGCATTCCTTGCTCCGTCGCTAAGGCTGGTTGCAGCCTGTGCTGTTTTAGAACTGTCAGTTGCATTCCATTGTATCGTACTGTACGTCATTACGGTTTAAAAGTGCGCATGCGCTAATGGCAGTAAGTACAAATGTTACGTGCGTGTGCGTGCGCAGGGATGCACAAATCCCGGGCGACTAAATTTGCGTGTTAAATTTTATACATATCTATTGTTGCATTTTGTGTTTATGTCATGATGCCCCTAACCGTAACAAAGACCTCATCGAACCGTCCTTCTTCTGTTGAGTTTGTACGTGGTTGTAAGTAAAATCGTTGTTTTTTTAATATTAATTTGTGTGTTGAATTTTATGTAATCATTCTTAAAGTCTGGCGGCGCACCTAAAGTGGGTGCTGGCGGTACATCGGACGAGAGCCTTCGCCCACTTCGTGTAAGGTCACGTTCTACACTCGTCTGTTACATTGTCTTAAGTTACAGCCTTTGTGTTCTTGGTATAATATAATATATAATCAACACACAACACATTATATTATATTATACATTATATTATAATCTTATGGGACCATTGTCGTATATGCGGTCCGTCGTTGACCGAAACGTCGTTACGCAGCGCATACTTGTATATTCAACGTGTGTCTTGTTGGCAGTAAAGACCAGGGTACACAGCAGCTGGAAGTGTAACGGAATAACAAAAACCGAACAGTTTCTTCGCGTTTGTTTTATCACGGGTCTAATTTTTATAGTCGTCAGATAATAAGAATCGTTACTTTGTCTCACTGGATTTGCAAGCCTAATTAACTGTTACACAAAAACGCATGTTGTCTGTCGACGGACGGACGTCTTATTTTACTTTTACGTGCGTTTTGATAAAGGAATTAGAAAGGCGCGTCTGAGTTTGTCTGTCTGCCTGCGCACAGTTAACGGCGTCTAACCCTTGGGATCGACTGGCATTAAAGTCAATGTGGTGGACATAGTACATGAAATCACTCTATTATGAGTTTATTTAATTCGGTTTATTTTAAAGGTCGAAATTAACGTTTGTACTAGGTGGATAGTTCGCGTGCGGACTAAGGCCACGGAGTTTTACTAGGTGGACTATATTTTAAAGTCTTTGACAGACTGAATAGAAGTTCGGGTGAAAGTACTTTCTTATTAAAGTTAAAGTCCACCCTACAACAGGCCACGAAGGCCCAGAAGGGGAGTAGAGGTATAGCTCTACTCTTTCTTTAACCTCGGCGCTAGGTGGGTGTGGGTGGTCAACGCCACGCCCTGGCCTTTTTACCCCCGGGAAAGACCCGGTACCCATTGTGTAGGAGGCTGGGTGGCTCTTAAAACCGGTCTGGACGGGTGCGAAAAATCTCTACCCCACCGGGATTCGATCACTGGACCATCCAGCCCGTAGTGAGTCGCTATACCGAATACGCTATCCTGGCTCCTAACTTCCTTATTGCTGTATGTAATTTTAAGTTCGCCGGTCGCAGTGGCCTCTCGGTTTAAAGGCGTGGGTGTTCGTTCGCTTACTTGATGGGATTGCGGGTTCTAATCCCGCCGGGGGCATGAATGTCTGTTTCTTGTGAGTGTTAATTGTAGTCAGGTAGAGGTCTCGGAGTCGGGCTGATCACTGGTCCAGAGGAGTCCTACCGACCTTGGAGTGTCTATCTCAGTGTGATAGTGAAGCCTCGATAATGAGAATGACCCACGGGGGGGGGGGGGGGGCGGGGGGCCCGGGGGGGGGGGGGGCTCGGGCGCCATGGGGGAGAGGGATTCAGTTCTTCATTCTCTTTAAGTTTCTCAATATATTTCCGGTCTAACATGATAAGAATTCATATGAGGCAGAAATACTAAATAAAGGTTTGCAAGCATGTGGCATGTTAGTGCTTATTTAAATACGAATAACTGATTTTTGACAAAATGTCGGATGCAGTAGTTGGTGCCTCTCAGATATCCACCATTGAAAGCACTGTACACACTTTTTTTCCATTCCGATGTTTCTAGTACCCTTGTTATCTCTTACAGTTATGATGACTTGCTTACCTGTGTGCCGTACATAGCTTCATTGTTTTCACTTGATATGTTATCACCACCTTGCAGAAATATTTAACTTCGCCAATTCATTGCATTCACAAGCACACACATCTTTGTGTGTAGATCATTTTAAGCAGCTGTGTGTTTATTTGTATGCATGATTTTGGTAAATATGTGTTTATGCATACGTGTGTTGAAGTTAGTAAGAGGGGTGAAGATGTGTGGGTTCGTTATATTTGCTGCCTACACGTACAGGGAGTTTGTTTTAGTGGTCCCATATGTCCCTCGAGACTTCACGGATTCTTACGAAAGCAGATAGTGACGTTGGGGGAGTGTAATTTGGTCTTTACTCTACACAAAACATCCTGTGCTTGTGACGGTCCAAATGAATGGCTGTAGGTCTGTTCGACTTTGTACTGACCGGGTATTCAGCAGTAATTTATTTGTGTATTTCCTGTGGCTTTTCGACCCGATTTCAAGTCATGGCCTTCAGTTACGGCAGTGTTTCTCAACCTTTGTGAGACCATGGCCCGGTTAATCCTTTTTTCATAAAACGAGGGCCCGGTCCCAACAAATTTACTCGTAAATACCTTTCCATTTTTTAAGTTCATTCATTAAACTAACGTAAGTATTAATAATTAATTATGGCATAATCATAAAGAGTATTAATACACTTATGTATACGGTGTGGCATGTTGACATATAAAATTACATTTAAATTAGTTATCAGTTACTGGACTAATGAAATCTTGTAGCATATTTTAGTTTCCTCATGCCAACATCTGGGTCTGAGTTTTTCGACACATTCACGAATATTTTTCACCTCTGAATATTTCCACTATAAAACATTTATTCATGAAACTTGCTTAGAAAACTAAAATGACAAATTCCAGAAGAACCTCTCGCGGCCCGGTATAATTGATGCCAGGGCCCGGCACCGGGCCGCGGCCCGGCGGTTGAGAAACACTGAGTTACGGAGCTTCACGATCACACTCATTGTACACACCGCACTCGGTACGACTCCTCTGGACGAATGATCAGACCGACGCAGGAACTTCTACCTGACAACACACGACACTCACAATAGACAGATTTCCATGCCCACCGACGGATTCGAAGCCGTAATCCCAGAAAGCAATCGGCCGCAGACACACGCCTTAGACCGCGCGACAACTGGGATCGGCATCAGATAATTTATAGGCGTATAGAAATATGGGTGGAAGCCGTGGAATGTGCTTCATGATCAGGAGAACGGCAGTGTGCATTCTGGCGCGTTCGCGTGACCGTTGTTGCCATCGAAAGGCAGCAACACATTACCTTTGGATGTTTGTTGATATATTGTCGGTGTCAACAGTACAAATATGTTCGGTGTTGGCATGGTAATTCAAGAATGAGTTGCTTGTGCTCTGTCGTCCAACTACAGTACATATCGTACTGATGTCAACAATACAAAACGTATTTAGGACTTCATATAAAATGCTCGATATTGTTGTCGGATTTTTACCAAATTTGGAGTTTATGCGGGCCGGGATAGCCCAGTCGGTATAGCTACTCGGTACGGGCTGGACGGTCCGGGGGTCGAATCCCGGTGGGGGGCGAGATTTTCCACACCCGTCCAGACCGACTGTGAGACCCACCCCGCCCCCTGTACATTGGGTACCGGGTCTTTCCCGGGGGTAAAGCGGCCGGGGCGTGGCGTTGACCACCCACCCCATCTAGCGCCGAGATTAAAGAAAGAGTAGAGTTATACCTGTACTCCCCCTCTGGGCCTTCTTGGTCTGTTATATGGGTGGAGTTTCTGCATTGATTTTCTTAAAATGTTCCCAACATTAAATTGCACGAAAACCCGTCTAGTGGGAGTCTAGCTGGTCCATGCAGGCGGGCGGACGGACGGATGGAACATGACAATGTTTTCGCGACTCACGCGAACGCGCCTAAAATGGTCTTATTTCAGTCCGTAACTCAGGCGTAGTGTTTATTCGTGTATTGAGCAGTTTGTCGAATGATAGTTTGTTCGTGTATTGAGCAGTTTGTCTAATGATATTTTGTTCGTGTATTGAGCAGTTTGTCTAATGATATTTTGTTCGTATATTGAGCAGTTTGTCTAATGATATTTTGTTCGTATATTGAGCAGTTCGTCTAATGATATTTTGTTCGTGTATTGGGCAGTTCGTCTAATGATATTTAGTTCGTGTATTGAGCGGTTTGTCTAATGATATTTAGTTCGTGTATTGAGCAGTTTGTCTAATGATATTTTTTCTGTGAGCTACACGAGTTATGAAGCGTCGAGTGGTAGAATTATTCAAGATGGCGAGTTTTGAGGAGGGACGTGGGGTAGGGAAGGAGATTATGGGATGTTCTGAAGTAACCGTACTGTGCCCACATTGTGCCCTGAAAAACTGATTAAAATTGTGGGAAGTTTAAGGAGAACCGGCTTTCCGGGCAGGATTCGAACCAATAAAATAGGCTATGAATCTCTGGCGGTTTCACCACGAGGTATAAAGTGTTGGGCTACGTGCTAACAGCTGGGAATGCTCGTTAACCCTTGGAAGGTTAGTGTCTGCTTTCTGTACCATCAGGTTTGGCACTAAAGAATTCTTGCTTAGTAGTGGTACTAGTAGTAGTAGTAGTAGTAGTAGTAGTAGTCCGTAGTTCTCGGAATAAACTGGGATTATTTTCCTTTCACAGCGTTAAGTGACTGGACTGCATTTACTGTACGGTACGACCTGAATCTTGGTGTGTAATTCAGATTAATGTTAATTCTAACGCTCAGCTTCTCTCTACTGTCGAATTGTCCCAACATTTCACTTCCCATAACACTACCTTCGTTACATGCCAAGATTTTTAACTTGTTTCCAGCCTGCCATTACCACGAGCGGGCATAGCTAGGGGGCCTTCAGAGCAGTAAACCTCTCTCGTTACCCCACCCGTAATAATGTGGGCCGGGGTGATGTAGTAGGTGTAGGGACTCGCCACGGTCTGGACGGTTCGGGGATCGAATCCCCGTAGGAGGCGATATAACGTGTGTTATGTGAGGTTCTCATAGCGGTGTTGCCGAGGGTACAGGTCTTCTGGGACGTGACGCCGTGTCGGTGGGTTATCCACATCCCAGGAAACCTGAATGCTTGCTTAAGACCCACTAACTAGCCTACATTGTATGTTGTCCATTCTCGAGTTAGAATTGCAGAACACCGGCCGGGAGATCAGTTTCGGGCGTATGCAGTGGCGTACCGGGGGGGCTGAGTTGGGGGGGCTTCAACCCCCTAAAATTCCCAAGGCCCTCCTAAATCGTGCCAAACCCAACCCGATTGTGAAAACTGTTAAAAATTGCTGAATTTAGGACGCCAGCACCCCAAGATTTTCGAAAAAAAAGGGCAGTAAAATTCTAAAACATCCTAGGTTCGCAGTTGTTTTACATTAGCAATGACACATAAATTGGTTGTCATCATAAATAGTCTTAAAGAACAAAAAATTGAGAAAATTTTACTATGTGAAATGAAATGTCTTGTACGAAATTACAGCTGCCTCCAGACCGCCTGACTAGGGGGGGGGGGGCTACGGCCCCCATATCCCTGTCCTCTGTCCTCAACTGAATTTGTTGAACACCCCCCCCCACAAAATTCCTGGTTACGCCACTGGGCGTATGAAACCGCAGGTCCAGATTGACAGGGACAGGGAGAGAGAGAGAGAGAGATTCGCCTATAGCTTACATGTCATCGTTAGAGAGATAATCTACAGTGGTCGGCGGATATTCTTGTTGCTGCGATATTGATTCCCCTGACTGCGCTGGCTTCCAGAATTCTAGCAGCCAGAAGGGCGGAGGGGGAGAGTGGGTGGAAGGAACGTTCTAGGTAACCTCGTTATAGCCGACGATACGTGCGGGATACATGCACTGACTCGCTCTTTATCACTCTCTCCTTCATCCCCACTACTTCTGTCGTTCTTGTGTCTGTGTTTTTCCATTTCTCTTCTGCCACTTGCCACCTGTTTCAGGCCCTCGGCGTCTTTTTCTTCCCGTGAAGTGGTTTAATTTTCGTCTTTCTTTAAGCCGTTTCCCAGCTCGTTCTCTCTTGTACCCTTGAAGTTATGCATGTGACTTGTTGACATTTTTCTTACAAGCTAATGGTTAACGTAATTGAATAAAATGAGACGTGTGATGTTTTAAATTCTGAGGAAACAGTGATTTGGGGGGGAGGGGGGGAATCTGTGTGAAAAAAATATTAAGTACATGGAATAGGGAATGTTTAAAAACATTTCAAAATTGGCTGTGTTCTGACTGTTATTAGATGGTGTACATTATGTTTGAATCGCGACTACTAGCTCATTGTTTTTAACACGCCCAAATATAAATTCTACTATTTTGGTTCAGTTTCGTGTAAGTGAAACTGCCCTGTACAGGCTCCTAACATTCCACGTACCAAATATCATGTCGCTTTTTCGTTGCGTAGATCGTACCAAAGTATCAGTCCAGGTCCGAAGTTTACTATATGAATGTTTCGTAACAAGATACTTTTTACGGTGAGGAGTTGTTAACACCTCGCCCAACCCCCAAACTCGAGGACCAACCCTTGTCGCCTGTCCGCGACTGCTTATTCAGTATATTAGTGGCTATCATCCATATTAGAGGCCGTTACTCCATCCGCAACCTGAGGGCGCGCCATGGCTTAATGACAGGGGCCCAATTATCGGCTTCTCGTTTATGCTTATGATGTTAATATACTGGGAGGAAACGTACATTCTGTAAAGGAAAAGGCAGAAACTTTGGTAATGGCTAGTAAGGAGATTGGACTAGAAGTAAATGCTGGTAAAACTTAAGTACATGGTCATGTCTCGAGATCAGAATGTAGGACGAAGTCACAATGTAATGTTTGATAATAGTTCCTTTGAGAGGGTGGAAGAGTTCAAATATTTGGGAACAACCTTAACAAATCAAAATTTTATTCAAGAAGAAATTAAGAGAAGATTGAAGCCAGGGAATGCTTGCTATCATTCGGTGCAGAATCTGTTGTCTTCCAGTTTGCTATCCAAAAATATATAGCTTGAGATATACAGAACTATAATTTTGCCTTTTGTTTTTTGTGGGTGTGAAACTTGGTCGCTGACATTGCTAGAGGAACGTAGACTGAGGGTGTTTGAGAATGGGGTGTTGAGGAGAATATTTGGGCCTAAGAGGGGCTAGGTGACGAGAGAGTGGAGAAAACTACATAATGAGGAGCTTAATGATCTGTACTCCTCACCCAACATTGTGCGGGTGATAAAATCGAGAAGAATGAGATAGGCTGGGCATGTGGCGCGTATGGTTGAGGAGAGTGGGGTGTATAGGGTCTTGCTGGGGAAACCACTGGGGAGACCTAGGCGTAGATGGGTGGATAATATTAGGATGGATATCCAGGAGGTGGAATGTGGGTATATGGACTGGATTGGGCTGGCCCAGGGTAGGGACAGGTTGCGGAAGCTTGTGAGTGCGGTAATGAACCTTCGGGTTCCGTGAAATGCGAGGAATTTCTTGACTAGCTGCAAACCAGTTAGCTT
>Ga0123353_10016569_pt1 | contig 10779 bp, 7 predicted proteins | sample TergutLab28metaG_3_FD_92763 | JGI IMG/M metagenome (GOLD analysis project Ga0123353, IMG submission 92763) | Labiotermes labralis P3 segment gut microbial communities from Petit-Saut dam, French Guiana - Lab288 P3 | ecosystem: Host-associated > Arthropoda: Insects > Digestive system > Gut ... | reverse complement strand
CCTCTGGCTTTTCCATTTTTTACCGCATGTTCTGCGCCGCAATTTTTACACTTTGCCATGGCTCACCTCCCTGCTGAGGGGAGGTGTATAGTAAATCTATCTTTATGTAAATACTCTCAAAAAGAGTCCTGCTACTACAGCAGTCCGGGAAACCAGGCGTCTACGAGCTTCCGGTGCCCTGCGGGCAGGGTAAAGCTGTCGATATCCCTTGCTTCTATCCAGCGATACTCGGTTGCCGCCTGCAACTTCGGTTCAGGGAAACCGGCGGCGTCCAGGCTCGGCACACGAACAGTATCCTCCAACACGCAGACGAAGCAATGCATGGCGATTTTATAGCGTGTATAGGCGTGACGCACAAGTCCGAGGTATTGGGTGGGGCGTACCCGGAATTCCGTTTCTTCGGCAAACTCCCGCACCAAAGCCTGTTCAGGCGTTTCGTCTTCTTCCAGACGCCCGCCGGGAAACTCCCAGAACCCTGCCCACACGCCGGACTCCAGGCGCTTTTGGATAAAAATGTGACCATCTTGCACCAGTACCCCGGTCACCATTTCCAGGGCTGAGTAGTTGGTTTTTTTTCCGGGCACAGGGCGCTCCGCCGTGATGCCAAGGTGATGGGCCTGGCAAAAGCGGCTCAGGGGGCAGGCTTCACAACGCGGTTTTTTCCCGCACACCAGGGCTCCCAGTTCCATGAGCGCCTCGTTGAAATCCCTGGCCTGCCCCTCCGGGGTCAGATCTCTGGCCATGCGCCGGATAAAGCCTGAAGCCACGATGCTTTTTACCGGAACGGCCACATCAAAAAGCCGGGCGAAAACGCGCTCCACATTGGCGTCCACAGCTATGGCGGACCGGTTAAAAGCAATGGACCGGACCGCCCCTGCCGTGTATTCACCCACGCCCGGCAGGGCGCGCAAAGCCTCCAGGCTGTCCGGCACACAGCCGCCATGTTCGTGCATAATAACTTTGGCCGTCTTGTGCAGGTTACGTGCGCGGCTGTAATAGCCGAGTCCTTCCCAGGCTTTGAGCACCTCATCCGGATCAGCGGCGGCAACGCTGGCGAGGGTGGGAAAGCGTTGCATCCAGCGTTCAAAATAGACGGCGGCGCGCTCCATCTGCGTCTGTTGCAGCATGAATTCGGAAACCAGCACGTGATACGGCACATAGGCGGCACGCCAGGGGAGGGCGCGCTTGTTTTGCCGGAACCAGTTCAGCAAAGCCTCGGTCAGCGGGGCGTGTTCCGGAAGCGGGGCCATGTCTTCATTGTCCTGCGGGGCAATTGTGTACTGTTCGTCCGTGCCCTCTGCTGCCGGAAGTTTTTTATGAGGGCTTGGCATTCTTTGTTCCGTGGGCATTGCGCTCCATTCGTTCCAGAGAGATGAGCAGGGATTCGGCCAAAAGGCGCATGGCTTGATAAAAGGCAAATATTTGCAACAGCTTGTGCAGATTGAAGGCCTTGGTGCTGCCGTCCTGGCGCATCCGGTTCAGTTTCGCTTCCACCTGTCCCACTCCGCTGGTCAGGCCGCGTACCAGATCCGGGACCGGCGCTACGGGATTGCCGCTGCCCAAGTGGCGCAGGGTAGCCATGATGGCATCGCCCAAAGTGCGCAATTCCCCGCTGATTTGCGGGTCTATGTTTTCCTCGTCGTAGTCGTTCAGGGCTTCCATCATGCTGCGCAAAGACTCCGCGGTACGGTCAATGGTCGTGACCTGTACGTCCATTACTCTGTGCTCGTAGCGATAGAGAAAGGACTCGTGCTTGCGCGCCTTGTTCAGACGCTCGTGGTTATCCCATATTTTGTCCTCAATGCCGCTGAGCAGCGTATAGGGCTGCTGTTCGCCGGAAATAAAGGCTCCGAGCAGAACATTCATCAGGCGGGCGCTTTCCTGGAACTGCATACTGATGTCCGCACGCAGAGTGTCAACCAGGCGTACGGGCCAGAGCAGCAGAGAGACAAAAAAGGCCGAGCCCACCCCGATGGCGATCTCCGCAACCCGCATCAGGCCAAAGGTGATGGCTTTGCCGTCGCCGAACTGCATCTGCTGCGAACCGGCAAACAGGACGACCACGGCGGCAATGGCCGTTGCCGGCCAGATCGTTGTGTAGCGGCTAAGATAGCCGCAAATGAGAGCTATGCAGAACACGGTCGGCATCATAACCAGCGGGCTTATAGGCAGGACAAGCAGCAGGAGCACCCCGGCGGCGGCCCCGAGCACGGTGCCGGTAAGGCGCAGGAAGCCCGCGCGGAGCGATTCGGCCACGTTGAGTTGCATGGCGACGATGGCCGAGACTACGGCCCAGATGGCGTAAGGCGAGCCGATGGCATAGGAAATGGCGCTGGCCATCACGCAAGCCACGCCCATTTTGATGCCGTAACGCAGGTAAAGGGGGAAAAACATATCCAGAGAAGTTTTCATAATCTGTTCCTGTACGGGTGAGGGGGCTCTGCCCCCTCAGACTCCCCCGGCAGGGGCCGCAGTACCACGCCGGTTGTGCCTTTGCATTATCCAGCGATGTGAGCAACATGAGCCTTTATGGTAACTGCTTGCCCCCTGCACCCCGCATTACAGCTAAATTGCGGGGTCAAGGGGGTTCAACCCCCTTGCGGGGAGGTTTGGAGGGGCAGAGCCCCTCCAAAAAATAGTCCTGTCCCTTCAAAATAATTACACGCCGAGACTGGTCAGCAGGTTGGCGATTTCCTTTTCCATGTGGTCTTCGAACTTTCGGCCGGTTGCGGCGGTAAAGGCTGCGTTGCTGATGCGCAGATCTGCCGGAGGAGCGGCGGAGGCGTTCTCGAAACGTAAGGGAACGCTTCTGCCCAGGCGTTTTTCGACCACCGCGGCCACCCGGCGCGCCACTTCGCCGATGCTTGTGCTTTGCCCGCTGGAGATATTGAACAGGCTCCCGGCCAAGTCAGGGCGCTCTAGCAGGGCGTGTATGCTCCCGGCCGTATCTCCGAGCCAGATGAAGTCGCGCGGCGTGTCCGGGTGGGAGCGTAACACAATCTGTCTGTCATGTACTGCGGTTTTGCACAGATCATTGAGCAGCAGATACCACTTGTCGCTGCCCGGGAGCTTTGGCGCGCCGTAACCGTTGCTCAGGCGGGCTATTATGCAGGGGATGTTCCGGGTGCGCATGAACAGGCGGCAGTACTCCTCGGCCAGGTAATGGGTGAGCGCGTAGTCATTGCGCGGTTGCGGCGGCGTGGCTTCGCTGATTTCACCGCTTATCGTTCCATATACGTGGATAGTGCTGCAATAGATCAGAAGGGGCAGAGACTGCCCCGGTTGTTCCTGTTTGAGCAGCAAGGCGGCGATAAGATTGCGCGTGCCCAGGCCGTTTACCAGCAAAGCCTGGCGGGGATAATCCGGCAGAAATTCCTCGTTCAGACTGGCCGCATGCACAAGGCCGTCCAGGGATTCGGGAAGCAGAGAAGCCAGGGCTTCGGGAGACAGACTTGCTACATCCGCATTAATCGGGGTGCAGGGCCAGGCGGCCCCGGAAGCGCCGGCGTGGCGGGAGAGTACGAATACCTGGTGTCCCTGGGAGGCCAGGTGTTCGCTTATCCATGAGCCCGCATAGCCGAATCCGCCTGTGACCAGATAGCGGCGCGGGTGGTGTGTCGCGGTGTTTTTCATAGCTTCCAGCGATAGGGTATTTTGAGCGCGCCAGGAGAGTCACCAGGTGAGTCAATGGGCAGGCGCTCGGACTCGTCCGGCCGGTGCGGCATATCGGCCAGATTGGCGATCAGGGACGGCGTTTCGCTTCTGCCCGCAAAGGCGTACCAGAGGCCGGGCGGAATATGCAGAAGTTTATATTCGTCCGGCCTGCCCAGGACAAAATGTTCCACGGCTCCGAAGCTGGGGGAGGCGTCTCTGCCGTCATAGAGCACAAACTCGATGCGGCCCACGGGCACGGCAAAGGTCTGGCTTTGTTCGCGATGGCGCTTCCAGCCCTTGATCGCGCCCGGCTCCACTTCGGAAAAGTATATTTCGCCGAATCCGGCAAACAGAGGACCGTCGCTGCGCAACATGTGCAACACCGGCCCGCCGACCGTAGGAATGATCTTCAGTCTGTGCGTCCATACTCCGGCCAGGGCTGCTCCCCGGGCGCCTTCGGGGATGCTCACTCCGTCCATACGGCGCTCTGTTCCCGCGCTTTTGCGGCATAGTCCCCGATCTGAGCCGCGGTAAAGGCGTACATGTCGTCGGGCGTGGCCGTGCCTATGCCGCCGTCGTCGGCCTGCCGCAGGAAGCGGTACCATTCGGCCGTAAAGCGCACGGTGTCGGCAAAGGGCAGGACGGCTTTCCAGTCCAGATGGGCCAGAGCCTTGTCACAGCAGAGCTTGAGCAGAGTGGCTTCTTTTTTTCCGTCCGCGACGGTCGGGTCCACGGACAGGGAAAAGCCCGGCCAGTGACGGACCAGGGCTTCGGCAAGTTCACCCACGGTGGCATTCACCTCCCCAGGGGGGCCGAAGTTGAAAGCCTCCCCGTGCAGCGGCATGCCTCTACGGGATTCTCCCTCCAGGAGGTTGGCCCCGAGCCACAAGTACCCGGACAAAGGCTCCAGCACATGCTGCCAGGGCCGGGTTGCCGCAGGGCTGCGGATAAGGGCGGGCGTACCGGCCATCCAGGCCCTGGCGCAGTCCGGAACAATACGGTCCGTGGCCCAGTCCCCGCCGCCGATGACATTGCCCGCTCTGGCCGTGGCCATGCGCGCGCCGGTCTGAAAAAAGGAGGAGAAGTAGGCATGAGCGATGATTTCCGCGCAGGCCTTGGAAGCGCTGTACGGGTCTTTGCCGCCCAGGTGGTCTGTTTCCCGGTAGCCGAAGACCCACTCGTCATTGCGGTAGCACTTGTCGCTGGTGATCAGCACCAGGCTGCGCACAAAAGGCGTCTGCCGCACGGCCTCAAGCACGTTCAGGGTGCCCACGGCATTGGTTTCAAAGGTCTGGACCGGGTCCTCGTAAGACGGCCGGACCAAGGCCTGGGCCGCCATATGAAAGACGATTTCCGGGCGGAAGCGTTCTATGGCCGCGGTCAAGGCCTTCCTGTCCCGGACATCGCCGGTGATGTGCGTGATGCGGTTTTGCAGGTCAAGGGCGGCAAAACCCGAAGGATCAGTGGGAACGTCCAGGGAATAGCCCGCCACCTCGGCCCCCAGTTCCAGAAGCCAGACGCAGAGCCAGAAACCCTTAAAACCGGTATGGCCGGTAAGCAGAACGCGCCGGTTGTGGTATTGGTTGAGAAACATGGGCTTTCCTTGAATTATTTTTTTGGAGGGACGCTGTCCCTCCAAACCTCCCTGCAAGGGGGTTGAACCCCCTTGACCCCGCAATTCCTGAAAACAGCTTTGCTGTTTTCAGGCCATGAGAGGTGCAGGGGCATCATGCCCCTGCCGGGGGAGTCTGAGGGGGCAGAGCCCCCTCAGGGGGTTTGGGGCGGAGCCCCAATGGGCCGTTCAGATCATAGGACTGATACGGCCTAGAGGCAAGCGCATTATTCAAATCGGTCAAGGGTTGCTCGTTGTTGCCTTCGCTGTCTCGCCTTGAAAAATATTCCGTTCCATGAAACAGATTAAACGCGGATGCCGGACAAAGGGCTCAGGAGCCATTTGAACGCTGTAAGAAACAATAGTTTTGAAGGATGTCAAAGCATGGCAACAAATGCTGGCTTGATTGGGGTGCTGAAACATCTTGCCGAGGCCTGCGAAGCTCGCAATTTCAATATTCATCTTGAACTTGACGGGTTATCCGCCGAGGAACAGGAAGCAACACGTTTGCTGGTCAGGGCGATAAACGATTATCAGGCCGCCGTGGAAAGTGAGCAAAACTCCAAGCTGAAAGAGGCGTTCGGACGCGCAAAGGTGGTAACGGAAGCTTCGCCCAACGGTCTGACCCTATGGGACAGAGACTGTAACCTGTTTGACTGCAATGAGGCCTATGTAAGGCTTTTCAAGCTGAAAAACTTACAGGAATTTTTGGAACGCCACCGGGAACTCTCCCCGGAATATCAGCCCGACGGATGGCTTTCCGGGGACAAAATATGCGCGATGGTCAAAAAGGCGTTTGCCGAAGGCACGTGCGAGTTCGAGTGGACGCACCAGACATCTGACGGCGCACTGATTCCCTGCCACGTTAAAATGGTTCGCGTCGCTTATGAAGATGATTATGTGGTTGTGGGATATCTGCGTGACCTGCGCGAGCAGAAGGCGATGATGAGCGAGATTGCGCGCAAGGGCGCGCTGGTAAGTATGGCGAATCAGGTGGCCGGTATCCTGCTTGAGTCGGACGTGGTTGATTTTAACGATACAGTACAACGCTGCCTGAAAATGATGGGTGAAACAGTAAACGCTGACCGCGCAAGCATATGGGTGAACAGCGTTAAGGATGGCAGGCTGTACTGCACCCAAATCCATGAATGGCTGGGAAACGCGGAGTCCCAAATAAACAAGGATATTACAAGAGAAGTATCCTATGACGATGTCATATCGGGCTGGGAAGCAACACTGTCAAGCGGACGCTGCATCAATGCGCTGGTTCGGGACATGCCCGCGGTAATACAGGAACAGGTGAAACAACAAAACATTCTGTCTCTGTGTGTGGTGCCGATATTTGTACAAGGCCATTTTTGGGGATATATGGGTTTTGATCATTGTCACAGGGAACGGGTGCTCTACGAGGTTGAAGAAGACGTTTTGCGCTCCTGCGGCAGCGGACGTAGTGCTGCAGGTCACCAACCCCACGGCCATCGGCAAGGGCGGCCACGATCTGGCGACCGGCCTCATGGCGGTGGAGCAGAACACCGGCACGACCGACAAGCTTGAGGTCACCTTGGACAACAACGTGTCCTGGACCCTCGGCGGCAATGCCCATATTGACGTATCCTTTGTGGACAGCTCCGCCTCGGTGCGCGTGCCCGAAGGGGTCTACGAAAGAAGTGAGGGCGATCCGGGCTTCCCGGTGACGCTCAGCGCCAAGTTGGGCGAAAACGACAAATTCGAGGGCATGACCATAACGGCGAAGGGCACCGGGGACTTCTCGGTTGTGGACCCGCAAGGCGTCGGCGGCTGGGAGATTGTGGGCAACAAGCTGGTTATTACCAACTTTGACGCCATAGGCAAGATCCAGGTTACCTTTACGCCCGAAACCCACAGCGACGAGGACATCAGCTTCTCCTGGAGCGCGAAGTTCACCAACGAGCGTTCCGGGGACGTAGAATCCCGTAGCGGCGCTCCCTATGTGATCGTGGACGCGGTGGCCAATGCCCCGGATATCGTGGACTCCTCCGTCGTATCCGACGGTGGGGCTCTGGCGGCCTATGCTGGGCAAGGCACGAACGTCACCACCACCCTGAACTTCGAAGACCAGAGCGGCAGGGAAATCCACTACGGCGTGCTGCAACAGGGCCAGTATATCGGCAAGACGGACAACGTCTGGCTGTGCGACGGCGCGCTCATCAACGGTCAACCGGCGCAAATCATCACCGTATTCGACCAGAGCGGCAAGCCCTATTATGCGGTGGTGATCCCCCACGAGGCGCTGGACGCCAACGGCAACGTGGACATTACCTGGCATGTGACGGCGCCGAACATCTCCCAAGATATGGACGCCAAACTGCTGATGGGCGGCATCTCGGTGGAGCCCAGCACCGGCACGGAAGCGGGCCACAAGGAACTGACCCTGGACAACAACTGGGCGGAAACCGTGCGGCCCGTGATCGTGAAGATCGGCGCCTTCGACACCACGGAAGTGAATTTCGACGCGCGGGGGAACCTCGTTCAGAACGATGGTGAAGGAGGCATTACCCTCCATCTCCAGGCGCCCGCCGACGGCACGAACGAAATCATCACCGAGGCTACCCTCAACTTCTCCCAGGACGGCGCCAAGGCAGGCGACGTGATCGGCACCGTGTGGCATAATGGCGAGGCTTATGAAGTCGTCGCGGACGGCAACGGCAACGGCAGCGTGACTCTCGACTTCCGTCCGGACGGCTATGACCCGGCCGAGGACATCCGCTTCACGGCAATGGACAAGGACGGCAACTCCTACCATAACAGCAACCCCATACATATTGAAAGCGACAGCACGGTGCGGGACATACATCTGGGTGAAGAGCGCCACTTCATCAGTTCGCAGACCATTACCATGCAGGCCGTGGCCGACGCGCCCACAGAGGTGGGCGGAAGCGGCGCGGCGGACGCGGTACACGTGGGAGATGCGATTATCATTACCGTGACCGCGACCTTCGTTGACCTTGACGGCTCCGAAAAGCACTATGTGCTGGTGGAGGCAAAAGAAGGCTGGACCTGTAACGATACCCATACCATGTTTGAAGGGCCGGACGGCGCCATGTACTTCCGGATCGAAGTGGACAGCTCGCTGGCCAACGTGACGAAGGAAGTCTCGCTGAATGCGCCCCCGGAGCATGACGGGAACGATTACTCGGTAAATCTCAAGGTGGGTGGCCTTGCGCAAGAGCAGGCTGCGGGAAGCGACAACTCCAACGGCTTTACCCCCGGCGGCGAAGTTAGCCTGACGGTGACCAACGAAGCGCCGGAACTGGAAAACATCGCTGGGGCCGATGTGGATAGAGACGCCAGCGTGAGCGGCCAGTTTGTGGCGACGGATGCGGATGAAAATGACGTGCTCACCTACAGCGTGGAGGGAGGAGCGGCGGACAACAGCCGTGCGGGCTTCACCCACAGCGTCAAGGGCGAATACGGCACTCTCTACTACAACAGCGCGACCGGCGCATACGAATACGTGGCCGACAATGCCGACGGCCTGGTCCGGGGCGAGAGGGTCAGCGAGAGCTTCGAGATTACGGTAACGGACAACCACGGCGCTTCCGACAGCAAGAGTCTGGGCGTCAATCTCACCGGCACCAACAACGAGCCGGTGCTCGATCCCATCATCAGCGGTGAGGCTGAAGGCGGCGGAGCCTATGTTACCGGCCAGTTCCACGCCACGGACCTGGACGGCGACGTGCTGACCTACAGCGTGGACGGCGCGGTGGACAACATCGACCCGGATCATGCGGGCTTTGACAAGGTGGTGTACGGCGAACACGGCGTCCTCTACTATAACAGCCAGACCGGCGAATACCAGTACGAAGCCGGACGCGGGCTGGACTATAGCGAGAAGGGCAGCGAGAACTTCGTTGTCCGTGTTTCCGACGGCGAAGGCGGTTCCGACAGCGCGGGCCTGCATATTGGCGTGACCGGCAGCAACGAGGCTCCTGTACTGGATGTCATCTCGGGCATTGAAGTGGAAGAAGGCGCAAGCGTGAGCGGCCAGTTCAGCGCTACGGACGCGGACGGCGACGCGCTGACCTACAGCGTGGCCGGAGGAGCGGAAGACAGCAGCCGTGACGGCTTCACCCACAGCGTTCAGGGCGAATATGGCACCCTCTACTACAACAGCGCGACAGGCGCGTACGAATACGTGGCCGATAGCGCGAGTAAGCTGGCCGACGCTCCCAAGGAGAACTTCACGGTTACGGTAACGGACGAACACGGCGCTACCGACACCCAGAACCTGAGTGTTGACCTCACCGGGTACGACAACCCCAATCTGGTTCTCACCCAGGGGGCGACTACGTCCATCACCGAAGGCGGCGGCGTCTCCTTCAGCATGTCGCTGACGAGCAGCAGCGGCAATCCCATGACCGCGAGCGAACCGATGACCATGACCTTCCTGCTCACCTCCACGGCCATCTTCGACTGGACCGCCGCCGCCCAGGCCGGTATAGAGCACGAGCCCAATCCCGGCGGCGGCTGGCTGGTGACCGTGACCTTGCCCGCGGGTGAATCAATGGCGGATATTAGCATCCCGACCATTGACGCTCCCGGCTTCCAGGGCGACCGTAGCGTGACCATCTCCGATATGGAAATCGACGGCGGCGGCTTTGGCGGCAACATCAACGTATACGGAGAGTCCGAGTTCAACTACACCGTGCAGGACCCCACCAGCTTCCATCTGGAACACGGCGCGACCTTTGACGGCTCCGCATCCCATCAGGGACTGGAGATTTACGGCAGCGGCGCGAACGAGGTCATCGGCAGCAATCACGGCGACGTCATCCATGCCGGGGACGGCGGCAGCAACATTCAAGGTGGCGCGGGCGATGATACCATCTTCGCGGGCCAGGGAGACGATACTCTCTCGGGTGGCGACGGCAATAACATCTTCGCCTGGGAAAGCGACAAGTTCGGTGGTTCGGACACCATTGTGGACTTCAGCTTCAACCACGAATGGGATGCTGGCGGTGGGCTGCAAGCCGTTGACGGCATGTTCAATGACAAGATTCAGATCAACTTCCAGGATCTGCTTGGCAGCGCTGATGACGGCAACAGCCTTGGCGCCCTGCTGCAAGGCCTGGCCGGATCGAGTACAGGCGCGTTCAGCTACAGCACGGATCAGGGCGGCTTTACGGCCCAGTTCTCGGACTGCGGCAAGGAGATGATGATTACCCTTACCGGTTCTGATGAATCAACCTTGCAGACCATCACTGTGCAGTCCAACACCGCGTTCCACGATAACATACAAAACATAAGCTCGGACGAGGCTGCCGCCATTCTGCAGCAGGTCCTCTTATGCAGCAGTGACTAAGCCCTGACTGCGCTCCCGCCCCGGCGGGAAGACGCACCTACTATCAGCGCTTTGACAACAAGGGCAACGGCTTCGGTGGAGAGATAGGCTTCAGGCTGAATTGGTAAAACACCGGCAAGACACTAAAACACAAAGGCGGCGGATATTATTCCGCCGTCTCTGTGTTTTAGTT
>Ga0123353_10016568_pt1 | contig 10779 bp, 8 predicted proteins | sample TergutLab28metaG_3_FD_92763 | JGI IMG/M metagenome (GOLD analysis project Ga0123353, IMG submission 92763) | Labiotermes labralis P3 segment gut microbial communities from Petit-Saut dam, French Guiana - Lab288 P3 | ecosystem: Host-associated > Arthropoda: Insects > Digestive system > Gut ... | reverse complement strand
ATCGAGACGGGAATCGTAAGTGTTGGAATTAACGCAGCCCGCCAGTCCTGCAAGAATATGTACACTGTACCGACGACAAACAAAATACAAAGCAGCAGCGTTTCTACAAATTCATAGACGGTTGCGGAGATAAAGTCCGTTGCATTAAAACTGACGGCGTAATCCAAGCCGCTCCGCAGCAAAGCAGGACGTTGCGCTTCCATCGCTTCTTTTGCCAATCGGGCAACTTCCATTGCATTTGCACCGCTGCGCTGTGAAACACCGATACCGGTGGACATCATGCCGTTAAACCGAGTTTCAACAACGTATGAGTTTGAACCCAATTCGACCTTCGCAACATCTTTAAGACGGAGAATACTTCCGTTCTCATCGATGCGTATTATCATATTTTCAAACTGCGAAACCTCATCAAGACGACCAAGTGTCACGATGGCAAGGTTCATCTGAACACCGTCGGGTATCGGTTCAAGTCCGATACGTCCGGCAGCAACCTGCACGTTCTGTTCCCGAATTGCCGCCATGACTTCGGCAACTGAAACGCCGCGTGCCGCCATCACGTCAGGGTCCATCCAGACCCGCATTGAAAAGTCGCGGCGGTCGAACATCATGACTTCGCCGACACCTTTCACACGGGCAAGACGGTCTTTAAGGTAAAGCGATGCATAGTTGCAGAGATAAGGTCCGCTCTTTGTGTTCTTTGCGGCTGCGAGTGCTTCGGCATCATCCAGCGTTTTTTCAAGCGCGCCCTCTGGATTGATGCCTGCTTTTTTCTTTTCTTTTTTGCCGAAGAATTTTTGGAATTTTTCTAATAACTCTGCAAAATGAGACCCTTTATCTTCAGCATCGGCATCGTGAAAATGCGCACTCTCCGGTGTTCTTTCAAATACTGTGAAAAAACAGACAAAGCCCGTTGAACGCTTATTGACGGAAACACCGAGCCGGCGGACTTCCTCCGGCAGCAGCGGCTCTGCCTGTTTGACCTTGTTCTGCACAAGCACGTTTGCAATATCCGGGTTAGTTCCCACCGCAAACGAAACGGTGATGCTCATCATGCCGTCCGAAGTACAGGAAGTATCCATGTAAAGCATGTTATCGACACCGTTGAGTGCCTGCTCAATCGGAATAGCAACCGCATTGGCGACATCTTCCGCGCTTGCGCCCGGATACATTGCGCTAATCGAAATTGTCGGCGGCGTTATTTCGGGAAACTGCTCTATCGCAAGTTGCGGTATCGCAACGATGCCGAAGAGAAATATAATGAGACATACCACGCAGGCAAATATCGGACGGTCTATAAAAAAGTGAGAAATCATTCGTCTTGCACCTGAAATTATTTACTGTCTATCTTGACACGCTGCTCTTCAAAATCCGCCAGTTTAACCGGATTTACCGGCGTTCCGATTCTTGCCCGTTGAACACCTTTTACGATGTAGGTTTCGCCTTTCTCCAGACCCTCTTTGACTATCCGCTCCTGCGTATCAAGCAACGGACCCGTTTTAATAGTGCGGCGGTGGATAACATACTGTTCCGTTGCTGGTACCGGTTCATCGGTTTTTGGGTCAATCTTTGGTTTTCCGAATTGGTCTTTCGGCGTGTACATTTCCTTCACTATTACGAGAACATACTTCGTGTCCAAGTCCGTTAAGATAGCACTTTCACTCACCAGCACGGCATCCCTTACTTTTTCGTATGGAATTCTCACGCGGCAAATCTGACCGGGGTAAATCATATAGTCCTCGTTTCCGTTCACATTGAGGCGCGGATTGCGAACTTCACCCCGCAGTGTTATTCCGCCCGTTGCATAAGTGATGCGGTTGTCGGCAAGATAAACAACTCTTCCCCGCACCGGATAGTCCGCCGAAAGAACATCAACGCCGGTAGTGAGCGAAATATCTATTCTGCGGTCGCCGTCACCGGCGGTATTATTATTCAAGGACGGCAGCATGGCGGCTGCATCCTTTTTCACATCTTCCGGTTTTTCTTCCTCTTTCTTTTCTTCGGCGGCGGCTGCCGGAACGTTTTCCGCATTGAGTTTTCTCATCTCTTCGTCAAAGGATTGCCGGTATCCCATTCGTTCTTTGATGTCGGCAAACTGTTTATCGCTGATTTGAAAGTCAACATACATCGGGTCCATTTGCGCAATCGACAGGAGTTTATCGGACGGAGTCGCTTCCCCTGAAGCACCGGTAGCGGTTATTCTATTGCCGGGACTAACGAAGTTGCCGATGTCTACAAGGTTCTTCGTTGTCTTTCCGGGGATTGGAGCGGTTATTATTGTGTATCGCAAATTCAATTTGGCTTGTTCGATGGCGGCTTCCGCTCTTGCGGTTGCTGCTCTTGCCATGTCGAATTCCGCCTGTCTCTGGTTGTATTCTTCGGGAGACATAGCCCGCGAATCAATCAGTTGTTTTGACCGCTCAAGGTTTGCCTTTGCGAGTGCTTCTTTTGCTTTTGCGCTGTCGAGTTCCGCTTGCGCCACTTTTAACGCAATTTCATATTGGTCCTGTTCGATGAGCGCGAGTTTATCGCCTTCTTTAACGATGGAGCCGTTTTGGAAGTACAGTTTTTCCAGATAGCCGGAAACACGGGCGGTGATGTCAACATACTTGTACGGCACGGTTTGTCCGGGGACGTATATGTAAAGTTGAATATCGCGCTGCTGAACTTCGTCGGTGACAACAACGGTGAGCGGTGCCGGACCGCCTCCGGGACCGCCCATTGGACCGGCTGCTCCGCCGGCTTTGGAACCGCAGCCGTTCAGGGCGATACAACATAACGCCAAAACCGTTAAGACGGTATAGTTAGCACATATATTCCATTGGGAACGCGAAAAAGGAAAACGTCTCATTGTTGAATCCTTAATTGGAAAAGCACGCAACGTAGGAATATATTATAAGATATTCTGAGGTATTGGCAAGGGGAAAACTACTCTGCCAGCGGTTCGTTGAACCGCCCGCTAAACTATCCGCCTAACCGATGATGCACCGGAGAAACCGCCCGAAATAGTTCCCGGTATATCTCGAACCGCTCCGCATAAAACGCCGTTAGTGTCAAATCCGGTTCATAAACTAACTTTGAATGACAAACCCGTGTAAAAGCGTCTTCCTCATCGCTATATGCACCGGCACCGATACCGGCAAGAATCGCTGCGCCTAGAACCGTTGCCTCTTCGACTTCCGGTACACAATACGGACGACCAACCATGTCTGCCTTGTTCTGCATCCAAAACGCGTTGCGGATTGCGCCGCCGACACCGATAAATTCTACTGCCTGCTCACCCGTCAGTTCTTCCATCGTCCGCACCGTGTCGAGAAACTGGAAATCGAGTCCCTCAATTACCGCACGGACTAAATCGCCCTGTTTCGTCAAACCGGAAAGACCGGCAAACGCTCCGAGTGCCTTTGGGTCAACTACCGGACAAGACGACGAAGACAAATGCGGCAGGAACATCACGCCGCCCGCACCGGATTTGCTTGAGCGCGCCAAGTCAACGAGTATATTCCAGTCCGGCGTTTCCGTTCTGCCGTCCGCCTGAACAGACGACGCGACTTCCTGCCGAAACCAATCGAGGGCAGAACCCGCCGGATTACCGCCCCAAAGCGAATACTTGTCCTTCACCGCGTGGGCTTGCAGCGTGATGCCGGAATGACCTAACGCCGGTTTCGTTGCCGGCTCCGTTGTTGTCATGTTGACCGTCTCCCACGTTCCGGTGATGTTCATCACAGCACCGGCGCGGAACGCACCGCTGGGAATTGCGCTGACTAAATGGTCATGACCGCCGAGATAAATCGGTGTTCCGGCGGCGAGTCCCGTTTGCTCCGCCGCTGCCGGTGTGATTTCGCCGAGGAAGGTTGAACTCGGAAACACATCGGGCAATATCCGTTTCAGAATACCGGAAAGCGAACACATTTCGTCCGACCAGTTTTGCGTCCGCTGGTCGAAGAGCATAGTACACGATGCCATGCTGTAATCCGAAACATAACGACCGGTCAGTTTGTAGTTGACGAAGTCCTCGATTAATAGCCATTTGAATGTGTGCTTGAATACTTCCGGTTCGTGTTCTTGAATCCAGAGCATTCGCAGTGCCGAGTTAATCGCCCAAACCGGATTGCCGCCGATGGAAAAGGTTTTATCGACACCGATGTTGTTAATCCACCACTCGAACTGCGGTTGTGTTCGGGTGTCGTGCCAGGATATGAACGGATAGAGCCAGTTGCCGTGTTCGTCCATTGGAACGCCGTCCATACCCATACCGGTGACGGCAACGCCCTTGATGAGCGAGGAATTAGGAAGTTGTGATACGGCATCGCGGCAGGCGGCTGCGGTGTCGTTCCAAATCTGGTCGGGGTCCCAAACGGTTGTTTCCGGTGTCGGATGAAATTTCAATGTCGGTCTGCTGTCGCGGGCGATTAAATGACCGTCTGTGTCATACACTATCGCTTTCAGAGAAGTCGAACCGAGGTCAATGCCGAGAAAGTAGTCCATAAAATTGTGCAGAACATTGTTATTGTTGTTGCGTGTATTAGAAGGTTATTATTGCCGTTCACCGTTGAAAAGTCAAGAAAGGTAGAGTCGGAGTACCGGCTAAATAATACTGCTCTTGAAAACCCCCAAAAATTCTGTACGCTATATGACGATAATAGTTTTTTTCGGTTATAAAATGAGATCAATATGCGTTTAGCGGCAAGATTACAAGATGTCAAAAAAGAATACGCGCTCAAAGGCGAAACCGTCCGGGCATTGCGGGGCGTGAGTTTTGAAATTCCCGAAGGCGATTACGTCGCCATCATGGGCGCGTCCGGCAGCGGAAAAAGTACGATGCTCAATCTGCTCGGCTGTCTTGACAAACCTACCTCCGGCACTATCTTTCTCGGTGACGATGATGTAACAACATTGAACGATTATCGCTTGTCCAGTATTCGTGCTTCGCGCATCGGTTTCGTTTTTCAATCCTACAATCTGATACAGCAGTTAACGGTCTTGGAAAATATCGAAGTGCCGCTGTTTTATCAGGGAACGGTTTCACGAAAGTCCCGGCAACGCTGCATCGAATTAGCCGAAATGGTCGGATTACAAGACCGCCTGGGACATCGTCCGACGCAACTTTCCGGCGGACAACAGCAGCGGGTTGCGATTGCACGAAGTTTAGTGAACGACCCGTATTTCATTCTCGCAGATGAACCTACCGGCAACCTTGACTCCGTTACGACGGAGGAAATTCTCGTTTTGTTAGACCGGCTCAACGGCGAAGGAAGAACGATTATTTTGGTAACACATGAAAGCAATGTCGGCGCGAGAGCGAAAAGGATAATTTGGCTCAAAGACGGACAAATGGAAAAAGAAGTACAGAACAGGTAAAATGGAACTCGAAGAATTTTTAACGAATTGTCAGAAAAAACTCGGCGTTGATTTCCGCAATACCGAACTGCTGCGGCACGCATTGACTCATTCATCGGGAGCGGTGCATCCAAACGAATCCAATGAGCGGATGGAGTTTCTCGGCGACAGCGTTCTCGGTTATATCATTTGCGACCATCTTTATCGAACCTATCCTGACATACAGGAAGGGGCTATGACGAAGATTAAGTCGTCCGTTGTCAGCAGGACAACTTGTCACCGTTTAGCGGAAGAAATCGGTTTGAGAGAATGTTTGATTCTCGGACGCGGGATGAGTCGTCTCGGAAAGATTCCCGGTTCGGTTCTTGCAAATACGATGGAAGCGTTCATAGCGGCGTTGTATTTGGACGGCGGCTTGGAGAAAGCCCGCAAGTTTATTTTGCGTATCTTTCGCGGCGAAATTGAAAAAATGCTGGTTGATAATGATGCCGACAATTTCAAATCGCTGTTGCAGGATTATGTGCATCGGAAACTTGGAAAGGTGCCGGAGTACAAGATAATTGAGACGACGGGTCCCGACCATCTTCGCAGTTTCCACGTTGGAGTGAAAATCGGCGGCGAAAGTTTTCCTTCGGCATGGGGAGCGACGAAAAAGATAGCGGAGCAGCGTGCAGCCGAGAACGCTTTGGCGGTAATGAAAGGCGACCCGCCGAAATATGTGCATTAGATTATTTAGCCGGTACTCCGGCTCTGGCTTCTCTCGTCTATTGCATTTCCCAATTTTTTGTAATAAAATCACTGCGTTAATTTTTCCATTTCACTTTCCATTTTATCAGGAGAAAAATTTATGGCTCGTCCCGTTACACTCACTACCGGTCAGTGGGCTGACTTAACTCTCGCTCAACTCGCCCCCAAAGCAAAGTCCTTCGGCTTCGACGGTGTCGAACTCGCAACTTGGGGCGAACTGTTTGAAGTCAAACGTGCAGTAACCGAAAGCGATTATTGCACTCAACGCCGGGAAATTTTAAACAATGCCGGTCTCGGCTGCTGGGCTTTGCAAGCACACTTGGTCGGACAATGCGTTTTAGACAAAGTCGATGAACGCTATCGCGGATTTTGTCCCGAAGAGGTCTGGGGAGACGGTAATCCCGACGGTGTCAGCAAACGCGCTGCCGACGAAATGAAAAACGTTGCCCGCGCCGCTCAAAAGATGGGTTGCGGTGTTGTCACCGGCTTCACCGGTTCAAGTATATGGCCCTATCTGTATTCCTTCCCAAGCGTTCCGCAAAGTTGGATTGACGACGGCTATAAACTCCTCGCTGAACGCTGGAATCCGATTCTCGATGTCTTCGGCGAATGCGGCGTAAAATTTGCTCTCGAAGTTCATCCGACGGAAATCGCTTTCGACTATTACAGCACCGAAGTTGCACTCGATGCATTGAAATGGAGACCGGAATTCGGTTTCAACTTCGACCCGTCGCATCTTCTGTGGCAGGGAATGGACCCCGTTGAATTCATTTACCGATTCAAAGACCGGATTTATCATGTCCACATGAAGGATGCGATTGTAACGCTGAACGGCAGAACCGGCATATTGAGTTCGCACTTGAATTTCGGCGATTACCGGCGCGGCTGGGACTTCCGTTCACTCGGACACGGCGGCGTGAACTTCGAGGAAATCATTCGTGCCTTGAATCACATCGGCTATACCGGTCCGCTTTCCGTTGAATGGGAAGACATGGGAATGGAACGGGAATTCGGCGCAGCAGAATCCTGTGCGTATGTCAAGAAAATTAACTTCTCGCCGAGCGATGTCGCCTTTGACGGTGCCTTCGATAAGGAAAACCGGTAGGAATACCTGATTACATGTATGGGTGTGTAGATTTGGCGGGAGTAATGATAACTTCCCGCCTATTTAGCGGTACTCCGGTTGACAAACCACCTAACATCAAGCCCTAAATCGAAAAAATTTATTGACGTAACTGCTTGAAAACAAAATACTTCTGTAAATTGTATCATTTTGCACATGGTGACTACCTATTTTAACGTTGTTTTACCTATCTTAACTTTGAGTGACGAGTGGTGAGTTGCGAGTAATAATAGCCGCAAGCCGAAGGGCTGCGGAGTACAACCGGCGGACATGGTAGCACGCCCGCTAAACTTGGCAAGAGCAAAAAGTGCCAGTTTGAGCGGCGAGCGGCACAACGAGCGGAAATCTGTGATTTCCGCTTTACCGAGAGACGTTTTTTCGTAAAAGCGGGAAACGCAGTTTCCCGCTCGTGAAGAACGTTCAATCAACTTTGCGGCGCGAATCGATTTTTCAAATCGTCAAACATTGCCGTATAAACGTCCAATGCCGCTTCGTTGTTTCCATTTTCGGAAAAATGTACGCATTGACGGACACTCGACAAAATATCTGCCAAGATGCCGGTTCGTTCATCGCTTTGTTCAATCGCTTCGACAATCGCAGGAGCAAGCCGATAGTATTCGTCATACATCGCTTGACCGTTGGGCAATGAAAGCAAATAATCGTCCCGAAAATTTCTCATTCCGGTTAGTTCTTTGCAGTCATCAGGCAAACCGGCATAGTGAACGCAAGCCGTCGTTAGGAAGCAACTGCTGCCTTTGTAATTCGCGCAGCGCATCCAATTCTCGCTGGTCAGACAGTATTCTTTTATTCCATTATCTGTTTTTATCGGTTATAATCCAAAAGTATTTAACTGTTTCGCACTTCATGCTGCAAGGGTAGGAAATTTAACACGATGCTATTCAGAAAATTCCTATTTCTCTCCGTTCTGTTTTTCTTTTTGCCGCTATGCAGTAATGCAGGGGATTTCATAGCGGACAATGACTCGTCATCCGCTATCACAAAAGCGGAAGCAATCGGCAAACAAATCCGTTCCCGCTGGCAGAAAGAAGTACCGCTTGACGAAACCTCTCTGTCGCAAAACGGTATCCGAAAAATTCAGGAAAAACAAATCACACTCTATACCGACTTGCCGAACCGAAAAGACGTTGATGAACTGCTTGAAGTGTTTGCACAATTCGTTCCGCAATGCTGCCGGTTTTTCGGCTTGGACGAAAAGAATTACACGGACTTTCACATTGAATGTTTTCTCATCGGCGATTTCGATAAATTCAAATCGAGCGGAGCAGTTGCGCAGGTACCGAAATTGAAAAACGGTTATGCGCTGCGCAGCCGAATCTGGCTGCGCAGTCAGGCGAATCCGTACTATCAGCGGCATCTATTTCTGCATGAATGTGTTCACGCCTTGATGGGTTATGCTTTCGGACATTGGGGACCGCCGTGGTATCGGGAAGGAACGGCAGAGTTGCTTTCCACGCACCGCTGGGAAAACGGAAAATTGACGCTCGGTGTTGTTCCAAAGACACCGGCGGACTTTCCCCGTTGGGGACGCATCGAATATGTCCGGCAAGACATCGGTATGCAATCCATAAGAAAAGAAACACAGCAAAAAGAGCCGCTGTTTATGCCGCTTGAGGATATGTTTAACTTAACGGCAGAGGATTATAACGAAAACGAATCCTACGCTTGGAGTTGGGCGTTTGCCGCCTTTTGTACTAATCATACTTCGTATAGGGAAGCGTTTCGGCAAACGTCATATTATCTGTCGGAGAATTTCATTCAAACGAATCAGCGGTTTTTTGAATTAGTCCGCAAACATAATTCGGAACACGCGGCGGAGATAAATTTGGCGAATGATTGGCTGGATTTTCAGCGGAATATCTGCTACGGCTATGACTTCGGACGGACGAAAATTGATTATCCGCAGAATGAATTGCCGCTGCGTTCCAAAAGCAAAGTGATAACCGTTAAAACAAATTGCGGCTGGCAATCAAGCGGACTGATACTGAAAAAAGGAAGAACTTATTCCATTTCGGCGACGGGACGGTTTCAACTCGGCAATGAACCGAAGCCGTGGCTGTCGGAACCGAATGGAATAACGGTGAAGTATTATAACGGCGAACCGCTCGGCAGATTACTTGCGGCAGTTGTACCGAACATAGAGTTACAAGATGAGGAACAAACCGGCATCGGCTTTCACTGTCCGCTGTCAGTTGGATTGAATACCGAATGGGAAGCACCGGAAACCGGCGTGTTATTTTTTCGGATAAATGATGTGCCGTCAGAGTTAGGAGACAATACGGGAACTGTCAGTGTGAGCGTTTCGGAGAAGTGAAACCCTTACCGTACAAAGTCGAGGAACGGTCTAGCCAACTTTCTGAACTTGTCCGACGGCAGCGAAAATGTCTGCCAGCGCGGCGAAAGAAGTTTAACTTCGGAAAGATAATCACGGTAAGAAATTCCAATGAAGCCGTAAAGATTGTTCTTGTATTCGAACAAATCTTCCGGCGGCAGCGGCGACTTATTCCCGCAGATTTGGTAAGCAAAGACGAACAGTCCGCAGAAGTTTTCGCCGAAGATAGTTTCCCATTCTTTCAAACCGAGCAAATCGTCGTGCGTTGACCATGACCGCCAATATCCTTTCGGGGAGAATTTTCTTCCTTTCACGTCAATCAGGTAGGAGGTCTCGCCGGAACGGGAAATCACGAAGTCCAAATTTTTAATGGACTTGCCGTCGTCCGTCTTATTTCGATGGCGTTCCATCACAGCAAGATATGGAATTTTCTGTTCCCGCAGAAATGTTTCAAACGCTCTTTCGTAGTGATTTTGAAGCAGCATTTTTTGCTCCTGTTCCTTCCGAAGTCAAAGTCAATTCATACTGATAATCTACATCCTTCGCCGGATTTTGTCAAGAGTGCTTTCATTGCGGTTAAAAATAATTCAACCGCAATCATCCTGCTTTTCGTTGAGACCGAGACGCTCGACAAGATACTTCGGTGTGTCGGCAAGAATCTTTGCAAATCGTCCTATCTGGTCTTTCGTCAGAACGGCAGGAATTTTCACCCGAACTCCGGCGTGAAGTTGCGTCAGCGGAATAAGTGTTTCCGCCTCCGCTTTTTCTTCCTCTTCAAAGTAAGAGGTTGGTCAGAACCGCCCGCTAAACAAACCGCTGCGTTAAACAAGATTTAACTTCGTCGTTTCTCCAACTACCAGCGACGCTTGGGAGTCCTCAAAGCCGTCCGCATGTGCAGTTATTCGGAAATGATACCGCGTATTCGCTGACAACGTTTCCAATAAACCAACCGTGTAGGAAGCACCGGTAACATTTTCGATTTTGTACCACGTCGGATTCTGACTGTTATCGCTGGATAACTTCCATTCGAGTGTGTAATACGTTGCGCCGCGAACCGCTTCCCAAGCCAGCGTGACGCTTTTATTGGTAGTGGCTTCCATATCAACTTCAAGCACCGGTCGGGCAAGTTTGTTTGCAAGAGTCGTCTCTCCAACTACCAGCGACGCAGTGGAGTCCTCAAAGCCGACCGCTTTTGCCGTTATTCGGAAATGATATCGCGTAT
>Ga0123353_10016567_pt1 | contig 10779 bp, 3 predicted proteins | sample TergutLab28metaG_3_FD_92763 | JGI IMG/M metagenome (GOLD analysis project Ga0123353, IMG submission 92763) | Labiotermes labralis P3 segment gut microbial communities from Petit-Saut dam, French Guiana - Lab288 P3 | ecosystem: Host-associated > Arthropoda: Insects > Digestive system > Gut ... | reverse complement strand
GGTCATAACTCCGTAACCGTCCAAAATCGGACACATGTTTATATGAACTTTTTTGATCACAAAGACCTAGGAAATCACCTCCTGCAGTTATGCCCTAAAGTCGTGAAACATCCTGTATATAATGTCAGTTTGTGTACTGTTTGTAAATATAAATGTCTTGTTAAGGGATCTGAAGGCCATTCGGGTTCGTAAAGTGCATAGAGGTATAAGTCATACGGATTAGAGAAGCTGATATGGTGAAGGAAAAGGGTGAAATTTTACCTGTCATCATGAAGGCGTATATTCTTAACCTCGGCACTAGTTGGAGGTGAGTGGTCAGCTTCATGTCCCAGCCGGTTTACCCTGGGAGTGAACTCCGATAAACATGGACTTGGAGGCTGGATGGACCTCAAGTCGGTCTGGACGGTTTTGGCAAATGGAAAACATCTTACCTCTGTTGGGATTCGAAACCCAGAACGTCAAGCACAAGGCATAAAATTTATTAAATACAGAGTGGCCTTACATTATACAAAGTACAGGTTTTGATGGTGTTCTACCCCTGGTTCCAAACCAGAAATCTACTGTGAACATATTTTCGCAGTGGCTTTGAGAGCGAGATACGGCAACGGAAGAATTACTTGAACTACTGCACAGTGTGACTGGCAAGCACGGTACAACCTTGATTTATGTATGACAGAGCTCTTGCTCATCTTCAGCGATGATGAGGGCAGTTTTGGGGCTCTCACCACTAATTTCGACGGTTTCTTTTTGTGGCTGCGCAATCGCCCAACTTCTTGTCTAACTGCTATATTTGGGCCTATCTGAAGGACATAATTTACTCTAAAACATTCAACATGACAGACGGGCCTTACTTTTGATTTGAAGGTTCTGCGATATCAGTAAGTCACATTCTGGGCGTTGTGTAGTATATCAGAAATTCTTGGTCTCGCAGGGCTCAGGTATTTATTAATAAGGAATTGTGATGGATGTGGGGGGGGGGGGATTTTCCTCACAACTAATAAAACTTTTGTAAGCATTAAGAGGTTTTTATGTTGAAACGCAGTAAAGATAAGAAGTGACTTCTCTAAGTACGGCTTGTCCCTAACAGAACCGTTATTCCAGTTTGTTCATGGGAATTTCTTGATTTCATATTCGGAGAAGAGGTTTTTCTTGTGTTTATGCGACTAATAATCGACTTGTGTACGACACCTAAAACTGCCCTTTAAAAAGTCACACTTCTTAATCGGATATATATTTTATTTCATCTGCGATTATTCTACGAAGAGCCATTTTTGAGAAATCAGATAAATCTGAATGTCAGATTCGAGTGAATTCGGAGTGTCTCAGAAACTCACATTGCAACTGTTAGTGTGACATATAAAATTTTTTTTTACCAAGTTTAATCAAACTCAAGGAACAGAAGCATGCAGAAATACGAATATAACTCCCCAGTTGTGGTTTTAATTTATGCACTTAATTTATAGAAAGCAAAAAAAAAACTTCTAGATATCAGATAACAGAATATAACACAGAAACGTACAAGTATTTTTTTACAAATCATAGTATACCCAGAAGGTATAATAAATAGAAAGCACTTCCGTGCTCTGTCTTTTAAAATTCAAATACAAAAACAACTTAATTTACCCATTTAAACACTTAAGATTGACGTGAACTGTATTTAAAGATCCAGTCCGTACCGCACAGTAAACATTCTTTGTCCCAGTTCATTTACATAAACATATCATTTAAAGTTGTACAGGGAAATAATCGAAATTTTGTCTAAGACCCATACAAAACACAGCAGTACAGTCTGTGGCAGAACGTAGAATTTTTGTATGTTAAGTCTGAAGGTACATAAAGTAACCACTAGACTCTAAAAGGTTAATTTAGCCACAAGAAGGATTAAACCACCATCGTAGTAAAATGAATACGAAATGGAACGTGGACAATATTACTGTGCTTCCGAAGATATTTGAAGCAACTGTGTTGGAAAGCAGACTGTACTAATAATTTTTTTAATATTTTGCTGTTAAACGCTGTGTGGATATTGGACAATAGCTGTGTTAGTGAAATGTCTATAATTTAAGTGCTGTTTGTAAATACTGTCAGAGAGATGGCTCAGCTAGAGCTTCTGTAGTTACGTGCATACAATGTGTCCTTAAATAAAGAATATATATATATAATTTCAGTACGAGACAGTAGGTAAAAATTACTGGTCCTGTTACAATAACACAACTTATAAGCGTTTTATGGAGTTTGGACTGTTTTTGGAATTTGGACTATGGTAATATTTTCCATTGGACATTCGTATGGCCTATTTGACCATGTTAGAATCAAGCGTTATTTGTTATTTGATACATTCAGACAGCGTATATAGCAATTTAAGAGGATAGTTGATTCTTTGTCACTCATTACTGAGTGATTTGTATAATTCTAAACAGGCTGTTGGATTGATAGTAATATAAACGTAAAGAAAGGTGAGTGTCGGTTTGTGAGTTGCTAGTAATGCTTTAAGAACGGCCGGCAGCCGTGGGAAACTGCAAAAAAATCTTGTGGCAATTGTGTAATGGTCAGTCTGGATGAAAAGTATGAAGGAGTCAAGGATATCAGGCCAACTTGTAAAAATAAATGACGCTTACTGCCATGTAAAGCATCTACAGACGTGAAGGTCGCGAGAGATTCAGTAGTTGCGTTATGTCGGTTACTGATTCAAAGAAATACCTGTCACTTTTTCAAAGAGCAAGTTGGTGTACGTTTGAGTCCTACACCTTTGGCTCCCGTTAGTAATAAAAATGGAATCATTAAATTGTGACTTACAGATGTTGTCGTTCAGAATCATAAAGAGTGAACATAAATTTTGCTGTAGAACTTCAAAACGATGTAACGGCCGTCCAGATGTCAAACCTGAGTTACTTTTTACCGTCTTCAAAAACAAGCCTCTCAGAAAGGAACTAAATTTTCGTTTAGGGGTCCTCTCTTCTGAGATGTGATGTCTATCACTTTATAAATGTTTTCCGACATCTCGAGACAATTACCCAGTGACGCGGCGTCATATTCCAGGAGAGACACCTCAGCTACACCGCCGCGAAGACCTAAAATTCGCCTGCATTTTCTTTTCTGTTTAAATTATTGACTGCCATTTCGATGACAGTTACTAGCTTGTACTCGATCCTTCCTTAGCCACAAACCAAAAGCCAAACAGATTTTATTCCAGAGGAGGACAAGGTACTGTTTGCGGTCTGTCCGAAATGTACTTGGATACTGCATCCATGGCTGAAGTGTCCGCTTATTACAGACACAATAAGTGGCTCGCTGTATAACTGCATTCACTATGGTGTTTTTGAGCGTATTGTTGGATTTACCAAAAGCTGAAACACATAGAGCGAAACCTGCCTCAGACAGAATCTGGGTGCAATGGAAAACAAATCTTCAACTACCTGTTTGAAACGGAACCTGCCTGCAACGGATAAAAAATTCGGTCCCTTGTGGATCTATTGTACGCAGGTTTCACTGTATTTGAGTTACTTATTAGTCTTATTTGTGTACATCAGTTGAATATACAACTGTTTGTAAGTCATTTGAAACCCGTATTGTGAGAGGCAGCCTGAAGCCCGTCCCCATACTTAGTATTAAGACTGCAGATATATTGACAAATAAAAAAAAAATTAGCTAACACCATGTGTTCGTGACGTTATAGGAAGTACGTATTGTTACGTGTGGGAAGGATTGCTTAACGAACGCGTTTTTAAGGAAATATATTTCTGTTACTGGACCCTGGGCACAGTGGCTAAATGCAAGATACCGTGTTATGAGTTGTTACGTCGGGTGGTGTATAGGAAATAGGTACAGTACCAGCGTTTCGGAGTAATATGCTGCTTTCATCTTAAGAGCACAAGGCAGCAACAGTCACCTCCGTGAAAACCTCAAACTTCACATTTTGTTTCGAATTGTAAGTCCCATCTAGAGTTTAGAAGCTTCCTATCCATTAACTTTCTTTAAACCAAAACTTCCACAGGTTTAAGTTTAGTGGTTCTGACTGAATAATTGTGGTTGTTGTGAGGACAACAAGTGGCGTATTGTGAAATCGCAACTAGATAGGCTGTGAATTTGCTATTGTTCACACATACTTGTCCTGCATAATTTGTGTATTTGAATAATGTGTAGTGTCGTCTTCCTCGTGGTTATGGTAAACGTGGCAAGGCACCATACTTCTAGCGACAGAAATGCCTTGAAGACCCTGGTTTTTTATAAAAAAATATTTAAATCTCAAGGAAAGTGACTTTCACCTCAATGTCATTTTATGTTGCGTGCTGTGGAGATTTATTTGCTCGCCTGTAAAAAGCGCGACTTTTGTTTCTTTCCATTAATTGTCTCTTCAAGATAACTTATACAACGAAAGCGTATGTTTACCTGTAATTATTTCGACCAGAAGCTGGCAAAGCTTCTATGTAAGATAATGGGAAACTCTATCGAACTTTTAATATTTCTACATCAGTATGCTAACAATGACTCGGTGTACACTAACATACTTCTACACTCCACCAGTTCACATTCACATTCAATATATCTTCTTATACGTATAGGATTTAAAATTATTTTGCGTATGTTATGTTCTGGCTCTGACACGATTCTGCATGAAGATAAAATATCCTACCTTTATTTGGTACTCCTTCAAGGTCCATTTTGGGTTGCTCACACCGTTCACCTCCTGTCATGATCCTAATATGACGTCACCACTAACAACAGTAAGTCAGCGTTCCAGTTCCCAAAGCAGTTTTCACTACCTGCTGCACATGTATCAGACACTCCCTAGCAAGTGATACTTTCTTATGGAGATGTTTATAGTCCATAGGAAGCGTTACCAGGCAGAAGAAGCAAGCAGCATACTCGACCCGCTATTGTCTGTGTATCATCTGTGATGTGATTGGATGAGCCCAGCGAGAGAGAGACGGTGCTTTGGGGAGCTGAAGGTCGCCGGCTCGCCGCCAGGTGGTGACCGAAGACCCGCAGGATGGCCGCTCGCTCGCCCGGTGGCTGTTGCAGTGAGCCCCCACTGCTGAAGCTGATTTATTCCCTACAGTAGACCCCCAGAACGAGGTGGACTGACCCCGCCTCCTTCCACGATTACGGCTGTTGCTGGCTGCACGGTATTCTGTCGCACTGCCTTGCGGAAATGGCTAAGGAGGTCCGAGTGTTTCGCGTATGTTTGGAAAACCGACAGACTTGAGGGAAGTCGCGATTTCTCAGTCGGTATGGTGTTTAGCTTCAAGCTAGATGACAGGATTATGTTCCTGGAAGGAGCAGGATTTTTCTTACCATTCAGCCGTCTGAGTTCTGTTCCCCCGGAGGTAAAGTGACCGGGGCATGAAACTGATACCCCTTCTTCTGTCACGAATAATAATGGGTGCAGCCAGCTATAATACCGCTCCGCCGCACGTCTTGTGGCGTATTGCTTAATTACATGTCTGTATGGCATGGTAATTAATTCAAAATTCATAACGAAAAGCAGTCGTCTGAATGGGAATTTCGTGAATTCAAACTCTTTTGATTCTTCAGACAGAAATCAGTGACGTGATACTAGACATAAGGATCAGGTTGAAGAATAAAAAACCAACTAGATGTCACTTGTTATATTTACTTTACGTCTTAGATACTCAACATGTTTCGGGCATTAATATGTCCATCCTCAGGGGTTTGCGACTATGTTGTTGAACTACCACATTGGCTGCATTGTTCTTTGATTGCTGTGTACAGCCAATGTGGTAGTTCAACAATATCCAGCACATAGTAATCCAAGAACAGTACAGCCAATGTGGTAGTTCAACAACACAGTCGCAAACTCCTGAAGATGGACATATTAATGCCCGAAACATGTTGAGTATCTAAGAAGTAAAGTAAACATAACAAGTGACATCTAGCTGGTTTTTTATTCTTCAGCTATCACAATGATGCACGGTCCAATAAACATCAGATTCATAAGAAACAGGCTTTGAAGAGTTAATTGATTTGGACAGCAAGAGTTGTACCTGCAAACATTTGCACTTCTCTATTAACCCATATATGGCATGACACTTGAGTAGAAAGGAACGAACATGTAGACTTGAGGAAAGAGTTTTTTCCGGAATAAAGTGGAAAAAAATAGGCTACACCAGGGGTGCACAAATCCCGATCACCCCTTCGCCATGGCGAATGAATTTTGCACTGTGGCTTCTAATGCGTGTGGATCCTCAGTATGGAACTTGCTGCATGTCACCATTCTGGCGCATTGAGTTTTGAGAATGCTTCTAGTCTTTTTGGAAAATTTGTGCAACCTTGGGCTATAGTCCGATTTCCAACACTTTTCACTCTTTCTTGTATTTTCAGATTTGTCATTACCGTACCTGGTACAAAGTCATGTCTGACACCAGGCTCGTGTTGAGAGGCACGTTCTTGTGGGTCGGCCTTCTGAAGTTTTCTCAGATCCAGTATATTCTTAAATTTTGCCGCCTTGTTTAATAATCTGGGAACTATTATCATAGATCGTCCACAATCATCTTTATAACCCCTCACAAAAGTAGCCTACATACATGACGTCATCAATTGTTTGTTTCTATATGTTGAGGTAAATAGGTTGATGCTATTTTAAAAATGCTAAACTCTTTATAAAGCAGGACTCCATTTGTAAGTTTGTACAAATATATATTATCTCCATACTGTTTCTACTGTCACTGTGTATTACTACTGTATTTCAAAGCTAACTTCGGTTGTTTCTAGTCTTTGTACAAAAGCGTGTGCAACATTCAGGGAAATTGTATCGCACGTTAGAACCTTTGTGTAATAACTACTGAAGATAAATGTTGAGAATTTAATTTGAATTTTCTCTCAAGCGTGTGATATTGTAAGTCACTTTTTCTTGTGCCTTACGCCTGCGTAGATATTGTGCAATTTGAGGCTCCCACTAAGATGAGCATTATAACTACGGTATTATGGAGTGTAACGCCGTGTAATCTGGTAGCAAGGTTTTTGAGTAATCTGCTACCACCTTCTTAACTGTATAGGGTTTAATCTTGTATTACTGAAGATGGGAGCAGCCAGTTCCTCCGAAACGTTGGCTTGTATCGGAAAGAATAACATAACGCGACAGACCATTTTGTTTCATTCTTTAACGATGTGTTTCATAAACCAAGGACATGAAATGGTATTGCATACATGACGGGCGTTTCTTTGTAGGAACAGCAATGTTAAAACTTGTAGGGAGTGAAAAAACTTATTATTTACCTTTTTACGTAACTTTCAGATTGAAAATTTCCAAAAACTGAATTAATCAGTTTCACAGCCAATTTTGGATTTTATGATGCACTTCTCTGAACACTTGTCTGTAATCGTATTACATAATTAACCACCTGTTTGTGTATTGTGTTACATGTCCACTTTGACGGGCATTACAAAGTTAAAACATATCAGAAATTGACGCTGCAGCTACTGAAGTTAAACATGTAAGAAGTCCACAGCCTACGGATAAATCAGGTAGGCCGTGACGTGAGTTCTGTGTTTACCTGTCTGCTTGGGTGCCACGATGTATCGATAAGAAAGAGCATGCTGTAGGTGATGGTGTTAGTGGTGGTGGTATTGATATCCCACCCCACCAAGGAGTACCAACAGCTGTCTCAAAGAACTTATAATGTCAGAGTAGGCTGTATAGCAAACGGCCTACAGGACACAGTCGGTATTGCTGGACGATGATGATGATGCTGGTGGTCGTGGTGACGATTGTGGCTTCTTTTAACCGTTCTGTTCATTTATGGTTCATTGCAGGGGTGTGCAAATTCCGGGTGGGCCCGGGAGTTTAGTTGTTGTACGTTGACGCCCAATATTTGTCGGTCTTCCTCAGGAAGTTTCTTCATGACACCCTTCTGGCGCCTTGAATTTTGAGGTGGCTTCTTAGATTTTTAGGAAAATTAGTGCACCCCGTGTTTACTGAACGAGGCGTTTCGTTGCTTAGAGTATACAGGCATAGAGTCGAATGGTAGGGTGATAATGGATTTTAAATGATATGGAAGGAGGTGATCATGGCCTAACTGATGTTACTTTGTGGCATTTATGTGCAGCGGCTGAAGAAAACTATAGGCAACATCGGTCAGGAATGGTGGTCTGAGGCTTACATTTTGAAGCCGGGACTTTCCAGTCATTTTGTATGCTGTTATAAAACTGCACCTGTCTGTGTCCTCAAACGGAAAATGGGGTAGTTTTCCTTTTTTTTTAAGTTTCCTTCTTTACATATATGCAGTATGCAGGACCACAAAGTTCTCTTGTGTAAGCACTTGTCTTCATATTGAAGATTTGGAATAGCCATTTCCAGCTCTCTGCTACTTCAGAATTTTAAATGTTGTCTACACCAGGTGCTGTAACAATTTATATTATGAAGAAGAGCTACTTCGTTTCTTTTGTCTAGATCAGTAATTTAATAATTGTTGAGAAAGGCGAGGTGCTTAAGAGAGAAATTATATGAAAGTCATTAAAGGAAACATGGTTGACTTAAGGCCTGTCAAGGGTAAGTGACTAATTTCATTTATTTTGTCTGCTAAATAACTAACTTAGTGGAGCACGTTCATTCTCGAGAAGCTAGTAGTCGTTCAGCTGGTCAGTAAATGCTTCCGATTTTTAGAAACACGGAAGTTTGGTGCCGCGTTTAAACGAGCCGTTTAATGATCCTTGTTCTGGTTCACATGAATTCAGTTTGTACCCCTTACGGGGTTCTCTCGCGTTCTGCTGGAGAGACTGAGGAAGTTCGTGAAAAATCCAAGTCATATTATTGAGAAAGCCAGGATATCTCGATCGATTTAATGACTAGGTACTGGTTGGAAAACCGAGGATTCGTGGTTCGATTCCCGGCAAGGGTAAGAGATTTTTCTCTTGTCTAAAGCGGCCTGACCGGCTCTGGGGTTTACTAGTCCTCCTCTTCAAAGGGTATTGAGGACGCTTTCCGCGGAGTTACAGCGGTCGGGGCGTGACTTGAGCCACTCACCGCCATCAAGTGACAATTTTAAGATTAAGTGTAGATAATGTATTTACTCTTCCATATGCCTTAGCGACGTGCAAAGGTACATATTTGCCTTTACCACAGTAGTCGACGTCATTTCAAGATTAGAGCCGGTCACCTCCCAGACAAAAGCCGGACCGCTGTCGGTGGGGCCATGTTGCTGCACTCCGTGTTCCGCTTCATATTCCCAACAGTGAAATGTTTTGAGATGGCGCGGTGAAGTATATCACATTGATACAACGTCTTGCCTCTCAGTGTTTTGGGATGGGCCCATCGGGGACCTGGTTACTTTAGAGCTCAATTGATGTTGCTGCTGGAACAGAAATTACGACGGCGGTCTAGGGCGGTTTGTCGGTCGGTCGGTCGGTCGACCTGCCTCCCCGACCCGCCACGGTCCTTCTGACAACACGAACGAGGGCATAGCATATTCAAGAAGGTTCGAGTTGTCATGATAACAACTCCGTGGTGCTGCAGTATCTGGAACACGCAGTCGCGCGCGCGCGCGTGTGTTTGTGTGTGTGAATGTGTCCGGGTGTGTTTTGGACGAGAACAGTTCTTCAGTTGGCCAAGAAATTGCCATCCTGTTATGGAACACGAAGGTACATTACTTTATTCACAATAGGCAGCCACTCTTTCTCTCCTGCTCCAGATAAACTCACTTCACGTCTAGCCAGCTCAACCCATAGCTCACAAGCAACATGTTGCCCGCGACACGTTGTTGTGTTGATCTTGGGGACCTTGGGAATGAGAAAATGTCTTTCAACTCCTCTGGAGAAACCGAGATAGAACGCCGAAGCAGATTGGAAAACTTATGAGCTGTTTATTTCTGGACACATGCAGTATATTATTAATTCATTTTGTGAAAATATGCTGAAAATAGAGACATGCTAACCCGTGGTTTTGATTTGAATTTTTAATGGATTTTTCCACTGTTATCAGTATATTTTTTTATTAAACACGATGCATAGACAAATGCACAGGTAAAATTATGCACATAGTTATGTGTATACTTATTCATCCCTCGCTCTGTGCGTTGAATTTCACGTTGCCAGTACGAATACTCCGTCAGTCGTTTGCTCTGTCCCCTGCTTTCCACGTGCACTTCGGCTCCGGCCGTTCAGGCTAAATGTTATTTAAAAGGCAATGGTTTCACAGTGCACGCGTGAAAACATGTGTGGCGGTGGAGTTGTGGGTCTAGCTGCATTGAGGTGATTTGCCAGCTTCGCGTCCCGGCCGTTTTACCCCTGGGAAAGAGCCCCGGTATCCATTGAATATGAGATTAATTAACACCAACGTCTGTTATAAAGTCTTAAGATGGCCAACAAGATTCATGTGACTTACAGCACCAATAAGAGTGTGGTCACATGACTCTTCTCAGTTTGTTGCTGTTTTCGTGGGACATGTAGCCTGTATGCTAACGAGCAGTACTGACAGGTGTGTCAGAAGAAGATAATTTTTTAACTTACCGTTTTTCAATGTTACGTACCACGCGAAGTTGTTACATAAATCGAATCCGGAATATCATTGTAATTATTTACAAAATCACAGTGGAATTGCTTTCAGATGGTGGAACCAATTTGGATTTATGTTTAAAATATGTAGATACACAGCGGGTTTTCAATATAAAACTGTAAGGCAAAAATTATTCTAAAGATAGCTTGCTGGAAGGATTGACATAGGATAGAATTCACATTATAGTGATAGCAGTAATCGTGGTTCTAAGTTTGACAATTTCTTGAATAAATAAATGAAACGCCATCTCCTTGGAAAAGAGACCTTGT
>Ga0123353_10016566_pt1 | contig 10779 bp, 12 predicted proteins | sample TergutLab28metaG_3_FD_92763 | JGI IMG/M metagenome (GOLD analysis project Ga0123353, IMG submission 92763) | Labiotermes labralis P3 segment gut microbial communities from Petit-Saut dam, French Guiana - Lab288 P3 | ecosystem: Host-associated > Arthropoda: Insects > Digestive system > Gut ... | reverse complement strand
TGAAAATTCTCCCGAAAAAGGAAAAATGAAATTGAAGTCGATGCAGGCAAAATTCTAACGCAAATGACGGAATTTGCAAGGTATTTCCTGTTTTTTGACTCAAACGTTGGGACACCAGTGGCCATCTTTGTAGAAAATGGTGTACAATAGTGGCATGATACGTCTCCTATTCGTTTTCGGCACACGTCCCGAAGCCATGATGATGGCACCGGTCGTGCTGGCGGCATCGCTGGCGGCGTTTTACCACAGAAAATCCTTCGTTCCCACCGGATGACTTTCACGCGCAGAACCGGGAGGCTAACGCCGCCCCGCTTTTGTGCTGTGTCGAAAATTTTTTCCGAACCTTTTACACACTCTTTATGCCAAAACATGCTCTCCTCATCTTGACGGGTTGTATCCTGTTCGTCGTTTCTCCGATGACGTGGTCGCAGGAAGTGCGTACAACGGCGGAGTTGCTCCGCGAGGCACAAGTAGAATTCAGTGCCGGACGACTTGCCGAAGCACTGGATATCGTCATCGCCATTCAGCCAGTGGTGAGTGAACAAAATGTGCCGCAATATCACGATTACTCTCTGGACTGGCATGATCTCGAAGACCTGTTTGCCTTGGAAAAGAATGAGTTCCATCAGAAAGATACGTTCCTTAAAAAATTGGTGGAGTCTCTTCTAACTAACAGGCAATCCCCAACTGCTCTTCGTGCTGCCATGCAGATAGGGCATCACGATGACAGAAATCAAACGCTGGGGCGCATCATGGCACCCCAACTCCTAGCAGCAGTCAGGGCTGTTCGAGTCGGTAATTCCGAAGAAGCCGCAAGAATGATAGACAAAGCGTTTGAAACGGCATCATTTATCAGTGATGAGAAAATGAAAAATAATGTTTACGACTTGGCAGCAAGCAACATGCTCAATGCCGGTGATCTTCCGAACACCGTCAAACTGTTGGTAAACATGTCCGACCGTCAAAAACGCAACAACTTTGTGGATCAATGGATTATGTATGATCCTGCGGAGTTAGAATCAACGTACAAAGCGATCTTGGGTATTGGTAATCCTGAACTTAAATTGCGGATGCTGTATCGTTCAACAGACAAACAAAATGCCGCAAGTGGAACGCACCGAAATGGCAGCATATCGCATTTCGGCAAACTAATCGTAGAAACATTCAATGCCATTGAAACTCCCGGCTCCTGTGAGTGCGAAATGTTGATCCACTTGGCTGAAATTTACCGGGATTCGGGAATGAATGAAAAAGCAAAATCGGTTGCGGCTACGGTCTATCCGCATGTACTTGCCATCGCAAGTCCCGATTCGGGAGACTACCGAGTATTGGATCGAGCGGCAATACTTTTCCGAGATTTGGACATGGAAGATAAAACAGAAACGATTACGAATTTGTTCAATTCGCTCGTTCTTAATTTGACACCGGTTGAAAGAATTAAAGTTTACCACGAACAAATTAACTCTTTCGAACGTTCTCTCCCATATACAATCTTTGTGGGACGGGAGACGATGCCCGTTGATTTGCAAGAACATCTGGACACGCTGATTCGCCGTGCCGTTGGTACTGTACAAGAGATAAATGATCCAAGCATGGTCAATGCGTGGTTGATGAGACTACTCAATCAGCGAGCATCGAAGGAGTTGTACCAAACAATTCACGAGACGTTTTTGTCATCGACAATCACTCTTACCGAAGACCAAAAAGTCAATTTGGCAAACACGTATACGAGGCGGTATCAACGTCTGGATTTATCAAAAGGAGAACAGTTCGAAGGTTTCAACAACCTGCTTGTGCCGCTGGTGTCGGACATTTACACAAACACACAACGACATTCAAGTTACGCACGAGATCGCTGTATTTCAGAATTGACCGATATGTCCCTTTTCCTTCTGCGCGACGGCAGGTTTGAAGAATGGACAGAATTGATCGAATCGCCAGATATTCCCCAAACGCTCCGCGAAGCGGTGCGTATGAGACTGAAAATGACCGCAAAATAGTACAAGAGTTTTCATAATACAACACTCCGTAATCCAATGACTCCGACACGCATTATCCGAATCGGCACCATCAAGATCGGCGGCGGATTGCCCGTTGTGCTACAAAGCATGACGGCAACGAAAACGACCGATGTTGAGCGAACTGCCGAAACGTGTCAACGTCTCGCCGATGCCGGTGCCGGGGTCGTGCGCGTTGCCGTCGATACTCAACACGATGCCGAAGCCCTCCAAGAAATCCGCCGAATAATCCAAAAGGGGCGCACCAACACCAACCTTTCGGTGGATTTGCAGGAAAATTATCGCCTCGCCGAAATGGTTGCCCCCTTTGTGGACAAAATCCGGTACAATCCTGGTCATCTGCATCATGCCGAACCGGAAACGGCATGGCAAACGAAGGTCGAACGCATTGTCCAAATTGCCCGGCAGCACGATTGTGCCCTGCGGATCGGGGTCAATTGCGGGAGTCTTGATCCGGCTCTGAACGACAATATGGTAGGTAACCGACCGCCGGGCGGTTACGTCGGCGATAGCCGACAGGGAGAGCCGAGTGCGGAGTACCGCACGTTGCCGCCCGGCGGTCGGCAACCTACCTTTCAAGACTCGAACATCGACATTGCCATCAATAGCGCATTACAACACGCCGAGTTCATCGATTCGCTCGGCTTTGACCAATTCTGTGTTTCGATCAAATCGTCCGACCCGCAGGCGGTGTTGTTTGCGAATCGACAATTTGCGGCACAGCGACCCGATGTGCCGCTTCATCTCGGTCTCACGGAAGCAGGCTTGCCGCCGATGGGGATCGAAAAATCGAGGGCGGCTCTTGAACCGCTGCTTGCCGAAGGCATCGGCGATACAATCCGGGTCTCACTGACTGTGCCGAATGATCGAAAGGGGGAAGAAATCGAGGCGGGACGATTGATTGTGCAAAACGTCGCGGCAGGCATCGTGCTCACTGACTGGCAGCCGGAAACATTGAACATCATTAGTTGCCCGAGTTGTGCGCGAGTGGAAAATGAGCAGTTCGTTGCTTTAGCAGAACAGGTTCGAGAGGTGACGCAGTCAATGAAAGCCGTGTGGTCCATGAAGGATAGCCCCTTAACAATAGCGGTGATGGGTTGCCGGGTGAATGGACCCGGCGAGACGGATCATGCCGACATCGGACTGTGGTGCGGAAAAGCGGCGGTCAATTTGAAACGCGGTGCGACCCTCATCGGTTCGTTCGGTTACAGTGAGGTGATTGAGAAAATGTTGAATGAAGTGGAGGGGTTACTTGATACACGGAGATGATTCGTCCGTAGATTACAAATCCCCACCAAACATGCTATAATCACCACTCCCGAGGAGACAGTCGGAAACGGAAAGCACAATGGAAAAAGATTTCAACATCAGCCGCGTGAAGATTGTGATGTACTGGTCATTGCAAGGTGTGATCGGTTTGTTGGTGGTGTTTCCGCTTTTTTTTCTTGTGACCGTATCGGCACGGGGACACATGCCATTCCATCTTGTTCTGTTTTTTGGATTGCCGCTTTTTATTATTCTCGGTTACATTTGTTGTACTCCGTTCAGGGCATGCGCCCTTCGTTATCGCATTGATACCAAGGCATTGCGGATCGATAAAGGGGTACTGTTCAAGAGCCGAAAGTCGATCCCTTTGGACAAAATTACCGATTTGGAACTCGTGCAAGGACCGCTCCTACGGTTCATGAATATGTGGACAATAAAAGTACAAACCGCCAGTACGGGATCGCAAATGCCTGAGGCAACATGGATCGGAACCATCAATCCGGAACAGGTTCGGAACGAAATCTTGGCGGCAAGAGATGAACACGTTAAATTACGTTAAGCAGTGAAAACGAAAAAAACTACATTCAGTGAATGCCCTTGCGTGGGCGCAACGTTGGACAAACTGGTTCAACCGGCGATGCTGGCGATCCTTGTCGAAGGACCGCTTCACGGCTACGAGTTAGCAAAGAAAATCGGCGAGATACCGCATTTCCTCGATGAGGCACCAGATGTCTCCGGGGTCTATCGGATGCTCAAAGCATTGGAAGCCCGAGGCATGGTAACGTCGGATTGGGACATTGCCGAAGGCGGTCGTCCCAAACGTCAGTTTACGATTACCGATGATGGTCGGAAATGCCTTGAACTTTGGGGGGACACTTTGCGCAACCATCACAAGGCAATCGGGGCACTTCTCAAAACGGTACAGAAGGCGAAATCCTCGTGAAAAATCCTCGTGACAACGCCTCGTGAAAAGTCCTCGTGAAAACATGGTACAATGAACACATGGATGCACCCTTTTGTCATTCTCCACGAAATCTATGGCACGGACAAGGAGCCGTTCTGCGTAATGACTGTCTCACCGAAAACACCTGGCGAATAGCCGTCGGTACAACGGAAGCGTTACCCACGGTGCGAGCGGGACAGTTCGCCATGCTTCGGTTGCCGAATCGGACTGATCCGTTGCTTGGTCGTCCTTTTGCCATTTATCGGGCAGAATCGTACACCCTCGAAATTGTTTATCTGGCAGTTGGCAAGATGACGCATCGACTCGCCGAAGTAAAGCCGAATGACACGCTTGAACTTTGGTTGCCGCTTGGCAACGGATTTCCCGAGAACAAAGTACAGCACACGATCATCGTTGCTGGCGGCATTGGACAGACACCATTTCTCACGTTTTGCCAACAGCGACAGGAGCGGGTTACGCTTCTCTATGGAGCGAGAACTGCTAACCGAATCGCATGCATGGATGACTTTCGGCAACTGGGAATCGAGCCAATCATTGCTACCGATGATGGTTCGGAAGGTACTCACGGTCTCGTAACGGACTTGATTGAGGAGGTGTATCAATCCGGCGAGACGACGCAACTGTTGTGCTGTGGTCCGATGCCGATGTTACGTTCGGCATTTTTAACTGCTCAAAAACGGAATTTACCCTGTTTCGTATCATTGGAAACACCAATGAGTTGCGGCTTGGGAATCTGCTTTGGTTGTGTCGTGCCCTATCGAGAAGATGAGCAATCCGATTGGGATTACCGCCGCACTTGCATCGATGGTCCCGTCTTCGATGCGTACAAACTTCAGTTTATTTAGCCGGTGCTCTGTGCCTATTTCGTTCAATGACTCAAGTTATGTTATACGCCGCTTGGAATGCCGTCGGATTGTTGGCGGCATTCATCGTGTCGCGCCGGCTTTCGTTTCCGGGAGAGCAAGGTCGCATCACGCGCGGGATGTTTTCGGCAGTGCTTGTCGGAGGGATTCTGGGTGCCAAGTTGCCGGTTTGGTTCTCGTTCGGATTTGAGCCGATGTTCTATTGGGACGGCAAAACTTTTTTCGGCGGATTGCTCGGCGGATTTTTCGGCATGACCCTTTACAAAGCCGTCTTCCGCATTCCCGGCGGAGGATTCGGAGACCGGTTTGTCATTCCCCTTTGTGTTGCCGCCGGATTTGGCAAAATTGGTTGCTTTTACAATGGCTGTTGCGGCGGTCGCTCTTTCGGCGAGTTTATCCCGTCGACGCAACTGTACGAATCGGTGTTTCAGTTCCTGCTTGCCGGTTTGTTCTTGCTTTTATACCGTTATCACAAGGGAAAAAAACTTTGGTTTCCCATCTACATGCTTCTCTATATGTCCATGCGTTTTTTCATGGAATTCCTCCGCAACGAACCGGCGATAGGGAGTTTCCTGACCGTTTACCAGATTCTCGCTCTGGTTTTCATTCCCGTCTTTGGTATAATCCTGTGGCGGCGAGTGAGAGAATGGCGGATCGACCTATAAATTTGGATTTATCATGGCAAAAGATCAATCAGGGCAGGACAACCAGTACATTTACATCGTACAGGCTTCGTTAGAACTTTCCAAGTGTAAAATTGGCAAAACGAATGACCTAGAACGGCGGCTCAAAGAGTACAACAACATGACAGGGAAATCCAAAGACAATGTCTATCATTATCTCTTTACCTGCAAAGTTAAAAATATGACACGTCTTGAAAGAGACATCAAAGAACGATTCGCTAATTTCCGAGAAGACAAAAGCAAGGAAATCTATTTTTGTAACCCACATTGGTTCAACGAATACGTTAATTTTGTCAAATCGCATCCGTCGTTTGTCGAAGAAATTTTTATCAAAAAAGAAGACAAGAAACAAATCGTCAAGATCATTAGAAAGACTGCGCCGTCTCTTGAGGCAAGAGGGTTGTCAACAAAAGAAGTCCTTCAAAAGGCACAGAAAATCAAGAACGACGAATTTTATACAAGGTATGAAGACGTGGTGAAAGAACTGGACATGTACCCCAAGTCCCTTTGGAAAAACAAAGTCGTATTCTGCAACTGCGACGACGCAGTGGGCAATGATGAAATCACAACATCTCCATTCTCATTGTATTTCTTGAAAAACTTTAAGGAGTTGGGATTACAAAAACTGATCTGTACGCATTATGCGGGGCAAGTGGACTTATTTAATCAGGGACCTCGGGGTTATGTTTTTACAAAGACCGGATATAGCGAAATCGAAACGAAAGAATATCCTAAAAACTACACTGGTAGTTTTGACCATCCGTTGTCCTTGAAAATTTTGCATGAGGAAGCGGATATTGTATGCACGAATCCGCCTTTTTCAAGGGCGCGGGATTATTGGAAAATTATCATTGAAAGCGGGAAGAAGTTTTTGATTATATCAAATATCACCAATGTAAAAAATGACTCCTATATTCCCTATTTCCAAAATAACAAAGTTTGGGCGGGTTACAATGAAGTGGACTGGTTTCTTACGCCAAAAAAAGAGCTTACTAGAGCGGCAGGTTACTGGTTTACAAACATTCGGGTAAAAAATAGACCAAAATACAAACGATTAAAAATTATTCCCTTGAAGGAAATTCCAGAAAAGTGTAAAAGACATGACGATGACGGTATATTATTGGTAGATAACTGTTATATTCCCAGCAATTATAAGAAAGCATTTGCCGTATCTGTACGCGCAATACTGAATGGTTTATTGGAAAAAGGATATAAAATCGTACAGGAGAAACAATATAGACCGTACATAAATGGTAAAGAAATCTTTGCCAGAGTGTTGGTGAAGAAGGCATAATGTTGTATCAGACTTGTTTCATTTTGTAGAATAGGTAGAATGAAGCAAACCCTAAAGAAAAACGACCATGGAATTAACGTTGCCTGAACCATTGCATTTTTGTCGATTCCTTTTGCTCAACGCGACTGGTGCGCTTTTGTTGCTCGGCGTGTTTGTCAAATTCTATCGATACGCTGGCAGTGCCGATAAAACCCGGCAGATGCATCCCGTGGCAACGGTAACGATGACGGCAGTGCTCGTGGTGATGTTTCCATTGCTCGTATTCAAAATTGGTTTCGTTGCCGCTCCGCCTTTGGAAGAATACTGCTGCCTCGGACTCGGCATACTATTGATGTTCTTGGGAGTCGTGCTCCATCTCAAATCGAAATGGGACATCGGTGCCTACTGGTCGGACCAAATCGAAGCGTCCAGTGGACAGTCCTTTGTTACGACAGGCACGTATAGTCTTACGCGACATCCGATGTACTCGAGTCTGATTCTCTGGGCAATCGGATCAGCCATCGCCTTTGTCAATCCGCTGGTGTTCGTGTACGTGTTTGCCGTTTTTGTGCCGATGATGGTCGCTCGTGCCCGGGCAGAAGAACGACTGCTGGAACAGAACGTCGATGATCCCGCCGGTTATGCAATCTATCGAAGTCGCGTTAATCTGCTCATCCCACGTTTCGGCGGTCAAGCCGCATTGGTTTTACGCATCGTGGGTATTTTGCTTTACGGTTTCTTCCTCATTGCGTTTACGGGAAGCAATTTCACCTTGATCGGCTTGGCGTTTCTGACGGTGTTGCACTTGCTCCTCGGTTTCACGATTCTCCCAGAAAAGGCGGCGTTTTCCTACAAGAGCAAAACCGGGATGATGATCCTGTTCTGGTGCTTGACATTTCTGTGGCAACCGCTCTACTATTTCCATTGGCTTTTCCTGGCAATGTATGTGTACGGACTGTTTTATAACTGTCCCTGTATGTTTGTGTATGAAAAATATCGAGGCTGTCCCTGCTTCGGATACTTGAAGCGGGTCTGCCGATTGCAACAATAGTCGTCGGTGCTCTGAGGACACACGCTAACAATACTCAAACCCCAACAACGCCTTAATGTTCGGCGTACCGATTTTCTCCCGCCCTTTGAGGGCAAGCAGTTCCACGACAAATGCGGCACCGACGACTTCTCCGCCGAGTTCCGATACCAGTTGCCGAGTGGCTTCCATTGTGCCGCCCGTTGCCAACAGGTCATCCACCAGCAAAACCCGACTGCCGGGCGAAATTGCGTCGGCATGAATCTGTACCGTATTTGTGCCGTACTCCAAAGCGTAAGTCTTGGCAACCGTCGTGAAGGGTAACTTGCCCGGCTTGCGAATCGGAATGAGCCCAGCACCAAGTTCCAACGCCAGCGGAGCGGCAAAGATGAACCCACGTGCCTCCGGGGCGGCAATGAAGTCAATGCGTCCCCATTCTTTCACGGCATCGGCAAGTTGCCTGATCGTTTCTTTGTACGCCTCGACGTGATGAATGAGCGTGGTGATGTCGTAAAACAAAATACCCGGCTTTGGAAAGTCCGGAATCGTCCGAATGTGGTCTGCGAGGTTAAGCATCATTTCTGCAAAATTGTTTTTATCCTCACACAATATAGCATTTTTCGGCGGTGTCGGGTAGTGCCCCGCCAAGTTTCATTGTGTTTGGTGTTCATCAAAACAGAGATTGATCGCTTCCAAGACAATATCCCGACAGTGTGTAATCTGCTGGGCAGGAATGATTCGGGCAATTTCCGGTAAGAGGTATTGCGAATCTCCCCCCGCCAAAATGAGGCGGACATCCTCTGATCGGCGAAAAAACATTCCGGTAAACTGCATAATCGCTCCGATGGTGCCCCAATAGAGACCGCAATGGATTGCGTCCTCCGTACTCTTTCCGGGAAACACCGGCGGCGGGATTTTGGCACAATCGGGATAACGAGGAATCGGCACCGTCGGCAACTTGTCCGATATGATCGGATACGTTTTCGACAAAGTTGTTAAACCGGGCAGAATCGCTCCACCGCAGAACATCCGGTTTTGCACAACATCAATGGTAATGGCAGAGCCCGCGTCGATGATCAGCATCGGTGCGTCGCCGTACAGTTCCGTTGCCGCATACGCCGCAAGCAATCGGTCGATGCCGACTTTATCGGGAGATTTAGCGGCAATTTTTATCGGAATCTGCTTTCGGGAAACCACGACGAACTTATCTTGGGGTCTGATCCTACGAATTGCCAACTGCAATTTTTGCTGCGGAAATCTCCCAGTGGGGGCAATCTGCCAAGTAATGGGGGCAGGATAAGCATCCGTCGTCAACGCCTTGTTCGGCAGCGTGTCCCAGCGAAGCAAATTGCGATAGAGCACCTCCATGTCGTAGAGCCCATCCACGCTCAAACAGTGAACTTCGTATCTTCCGTCCGGGAGAAATAAAGCACCTTTTACGTTGGTGTTTCCAATGTCGATGGCGATGTTCATGTTCATAGTTATCCTTTCGTTTTCTTGCTTTTTTCTTTCGGCGGGGTTAACTGCTTGACGTATTTGTCAAAATCACTTTCGAGAGCGTCGTTTTGCTTAATGCGTTGTTGTTGAAACTTCTCGTATTCCATTTCGGATTTTTCCTTTGCCAATTCGTGAGAAACCGCTGTGTTGCCCAAATACGGAACCGGGTGGCAACCCCGCTTTTCACCCGGTAGCCGACGGAGATTATGACATCGAGGTTGAAATAGTCCACCTGATAGGTTTTTCCATCAGCGGCAGTTGTTGCAAAATTTGCAACAACTGAATCGGGAGCCAATTCCCCCTCTTCAAACACATTGTTAATGTGCTGGGAAATGGTGGACTTGTTTCGCTGAAAGAGCGTTGCCAACTGGTCGAGCAAGAGCCAAGCCGTCTCATCGGCAAGGCATACATCAATTTTCAGTTTTCCGTCCTGCGTCGCATAAACGAGGAATTGGCTTTGCTGGTCGGGGAGATTCATGGTTATGAGTTGTTGTATAATTTACAATAACTGAGAATGGCTTCCTTTCATTTGAACTGTTGCAAAATTTGCAACAGTTGCCAACCGTATTTTTCTCACAAAGGCACGAAGGACACAAAGGGAAATTGTAGCATATCAACTCTGTTTTTCGGAATAGTATTCCTCAATGTTCCGTCTAGCATCCTCGCGATGCATTGCGGACATGTGTTTGGCAAATTCATTGGTCAAGCGTTCGAGTTGTCTCGGAATTTCAATGATGGCAAAGCATACCCTTACCACAAGAATAAACAAGAAAACCAAAACACAGAGATAAACTAATACAAAGAGTGGTTCCATTGGTATTTCGCGGGGCGAGGGAGAACTTGCCGACATTATACCCGAAACGGCGGCGGGTTGGGGTTGCATACTCTCGTTGCGTCATTGACTAATCCTCATAATGTCCACCGCATTCAACGATGACTATTTCGTCGTTTTCGATTTTATAGATGAGGCGGTGGTACTCGTCGATTCGTCTTGACCATTCTCCCGGTCTGCCTTTCAAGGAGTAAGGAGACAGAAGTCAGGAGTCAGAAGTTTTTATTCTGACTCCTATCGGCAGAACCCGTTGCCGAATCCAACGGACATTTCGGCATGGTCCACACCGCCGCTTTCTCGCCGGATGGTACGAAAATTGTAACGGCAAGTTACGACAGTACCGCCCGAATCTGGGA
>Ga0123353_10016565_pt1 | contig 10780 bp, 10 predicted proteins | sample TergutLab28metaG_3_FD_92763 | JGI IMG/M metagenome (GOLD analysis project Ga0123353, IMG submission 92763) | Labiotermes labralis P3 segment gut microbial communities from Petit-Saut dam, French Guiana - Lab288 P3 | ecosystem: Host-associated > Arthropoda: Insects > Digestive system > Gut ... | reverse complement strand
GAAGTCGGTTCGTCCAGCAGCATTACCGGAGCATCCTGCGTGATGGCTCTGGCGCACGCTGCTCTCGCCGCCTCGCCTCCCGAAAGTGTTGATACTATCCTGTTTTCAAAACCCGCAAGCCCAACCCTCGTTATTGACTCGCGCGCCATTTCAAAATCCCTGGCCCCGTACCGCTCGAAACGCCTGAGATATGGATAGCGCCCCATGACAACGCACTCCAGCACAGTATAAAGGGATTTTTGAGAGGTGTTCTGCGGAACGTACGAAAACAGGCGGGCACGGTGCTTCGTACCGAGCGCCGATACGTCCCCGTCTTTATAGATGACTTTGCCCGACCATTGCGCTGTGAGGCCTAATATCGTCCTTATAAGCGTGCTCTTGCCGCTGCCGTTTGGACCGAGTATCCCCACGATCTCCCCCTGCGGCGCTTCAAACGAAATTCTTTCGAGGATATTTATTCTTCCGGCGAGGGCCGATAAATCCCGTACTGAAAACATGTCTAACTTCTTCTCCAAAGTATTAGACAGAATACCGGACCGCCAATGAGGACGGTAAGCACTCCCACCGGCAGTTCATTCAGTCCCTTCGCTGCAGTATCAGCCGCGACCAGCAGGGCAGCTCCCCCCAGCGATGACATTGTGAGCAGGCGCCCGTGGGAGGGACCGAAGGTTATCCTGAAAAAATGCGGTGCTACAAGTCCGACGAAGCCTATCACACCAAAGCGGCTCACCACTATAGATACGGCTAGTGACGCTAGGGTGAGAAGCGTTGCCCTCGTCTGCGATACATCGATGCCAAGTTGCGAACCGTCGTCTCCGGACGACATAATGTCGAGTTCCGGGACGTACGATATACTTGTTAATATTACGATCAAAAAAGCAACGCACAAAACGGGCAAATCAAACTGTCCCGCGGCGGCGAAACTACCCATTAGCCACATCACCATCGCGCTCAGTTTTTCTCCGGCTATCGCGCGGAGCAGGGTTTGCCCGGAATTCATGACACTTCCGACGATGACGCCCGCCAGTATCATGCCGGAGATGTCCTCGTCGCCGTCCCTTCCGCCAAGTACCATTACCACTGTCAAGGCGGCAGCGCTACCAAGGAATGCAAAGGGCGTTATCCAGCGTACCCCCAAAAATATCGCCACGGAAGCGCCGAACGACGCACCGCTTGCCACGCCAAGAGTATATGGTTCCGAGAGAGGATTACGCAAGACGGCTTGAAAAATCACACCGCACGACGCCAGAATTGCGCCGCTCATCGCTGCGGAAAGCACTCTCGGTACTCTTATCCTCCAAATCAGGCTCGCCTTTATCGGTTCATCGGTCAGCGCGGTTCTTCCCTCGGAGAGTATCCTGAAAAGTTCACTCCACGTAATTGATATATCGCCGAAGTAGAGTCCTGATAAAGCCGCTCCTATCAACAATGTGAAGCAGAGACTATAACCGATGGCCGGCGATAAACGCACACTTCTGATCATTTCGGCGGGAAGGGCTCGACAATCTCCCGGTACAGCCCGTTAGTTCCGGCTATTACCTCGTCCGCTCCCACGCCGTGCCATGATGAGTACAGGACGGATCCTCCGGCTCCGACGCCCTCTTTTACGAAGCCCTCTTCGTAATCGCGCAGACCCTTGTAAGGGGAACCGGAAAAGTCGAGCGGAGCGGAATAGGTATCCACACCGAGGAGTCGGGCCAGCTCTGAAAACGACGACGTACTGTCGTTAACCACGTACCTGGTGGTCGCTACAGTAATTTCGCGTTCACTGCCCATCGCTCTGAGGCATGCCGCTATCGCGAGCATTTGTGTGCCTCCGGCCAATACGATCTCCGTTCGTTTTTCTGAACCCGTAATAAACCCAAGTACGGCGGCTTGCATTGGATCACCCAGCTCCGATATTGCGCGGAGAGGATCGTTCCTGAGGCCGCCTCTTTCGATGCCGAGGCGGACAGAAGCGTCGTGCCAGATACTCTCCTTCATCGCCGTCGGGTTCACGTTACTCGCTGATGACACCATGCAGTCGTAACCCAGGGCGCGAAGAACGAGGAGCGCCGTCGTTGTGCCGCCCGGGATACTTTCGGCAAGCATCACCCTGTCCCGGGCTTTTGTAAAACTATTCGCCAAAGATGCGGCGTCGTCGAATATTTTTTTCGCAGCTCCAACGGACGTTGCCGTCCGCGGATCACCTCCAGGCGATGAACAAAGCTCCACGTAGGGAGGCGACGGGGGCAAAACAGAACCGGTTCTCACTATACAGAGTGGGATATCCGCGGTTTTAACGGCGGCCCGCGTTATGAGTGCAGGGGTCGGATGTCCGTCCGGATCCATCGGGAAACAATCTATCGATAGGGGGCGGCCGAAGCGAATCACATCGGCATCGGCCGGGGATGTGTATGGCAGAATCTCCGCGTTCGCGCCCGCCGCGGAGAGTCCGGGCACACGCGCAATATCCGTGTTACTGATGAAAAGAAAAAACATTGAGAGCACTCCAGTCGTATTTTTTTGTAATTCTTGTCCTAAACCCCTTGTTTTTTTCCTCGCGTGGATTAGAATCAGCGGGATATGTTACATGTTTCAGAACGCCTTATTATAACAAATAAGCCTAAGGTTTGGTGATTTGCTTGGCACCGAGAATACCTCCAACGAGAGGTAACCTCGTAAAACTCAAAAAAGCGTTGGCTCAAGCCGAAAGCGGCCACGATTTGCTGGAACAGAAACGACAGGTTCTCATGCTTGAGCTTGTCCGCCATATAGATTCGGCGCGCGATCTACAGACGAGCGTAATCACTACTTTCGAGGATTCATACGCCGCGCTGCAGAAGGCCAATATCTCTCTGGGAATAGATACGGTAGAGGATATCGCCTCTTCAGTCCCCGTTACGAACGAGGTGGTCGTTCGCCTAAGGTCCGTAATGGGAGTCGAAATACCGGACATCGACGAGATAGACTGCTCGGTAAAACCGAGCTACTCTTTAATTGGTTCAACAAGCGCTATGGACGAAGCGTACGTATCGTTCAGGCGGGTACTTGCCACCCTGCTGAAACTCGCCGAGGTGGAGACGAGCGTCTATCGCCTTGCCGTGCAGATACGGCGCACGCACAGAAGGGTTAACGCGTTGGAGAAGGTAGTCATTCCCGCGAACAAACGTAACAGCGCCTTCATCAATGACGTACTCGAGGAAAGCGAACGCGAGGACTTCGTCCGCATGAAAATCGCGAAAGCCGTACACGGGGGATAAAACTGTGGAGGGATCTTTATGAGCGAACTGAAAGAGGTATTGACCGTGCTTCTCGGCGCTGAAAGCGAGGCGAGAAGGATAGTTTCGGACGCTAAATCCGAATCGCTCGGAGTCATCAAGAATACCCAGGAGATTTTCATTCCCGATAGAGAGAGCAAGATGCTGATGGCACGTGAGCAGGCGAAAAGCCTGATGGCAAACGCGCTCACCTCTGCCCAGACCGAGGCAAAACAGATACTTGACCTTGGCCGCGAGGAGCGGGAACGTGTGAGCAGGCGTTTTGACGAAAACGCCGATACCGTCATAGCGGCAGTGCTCGCTGAGACTGTGGAAAAGATACTCTCAGAGAGGAAATAACGTTGTCCTGGTCGTCAAGAGGGGAATGCATGGCTGTAGGAGTAAAGGCGCACGTTCTTTACAGCCGTCTTCTTTCAACGGACGATTACTGGGAGCTCTTAGGAAGTGACACGGTAACGGAAATCGGACAAAAGCTCCGAAACACGTCCTACGGTGAGGAACTCAATACCCTTCCGCCGAACTCTCACAGGCAGGACTTCGAGGCCACAATCAAGAACGCATTGATTGCCCAGGCGGAAAACTTCCTCTTTCACTTGTCCAGTCCACGCGATAAATTTTTTAATGCCCTCCTGTACCGCCACGAAGCAGACAACTTGAGGAGCGTGTTAAGATACATCGCCGCCGGAAGGACCGACAGGAATGAACTCCGCAGAAGGCTGTACCTATCTAAGCAATCCAGGATTTCCTACGACAATGTGTTATCGGCCAGGGACTTCATGGAACTCTCCGAAGCGCTGCGAAACACGCAATATCACAAGGTGCTCGCAGAGCCTTTAAGACGCCTCCACACGGGTGAGGAAAGCAGTCTCTTTCCCCTTGAGATGGCGCTCGATATATTTGTCGAACAGTCTCAGTATAAAGCGCTTAAAAAATTGGAGAGCGCCGAGCGGGACAGGTTGCTCCCGATATTCGGCGTAAGGGCCGACCTGTTCAATCTCTACATATTGTACAGGGCCATCGAATTTTATAACATGACACCGGAAGAGACGCTGAACAGACTTCTGCCATCGCGGTTCCGGGTGACCATGCCGATATTAAGGGAGTTGGTACGCGCGGAGTCCGGGCGTGATGTCGCTGATATGATAACAAAACGTTTTCCAAAATACGCCCGGCTCTTCTCCCCGGTCTCGGACGATGAGTCCCCATGCCTCTCAATGGAGCGCAACATCAAACGATACATATATATGCAGGCTTCCCGGGTTTTTAACGGAGGTCCGCCGGGTTTTCACACGGCCGTCAGCTATTACGTGCTAAAGGAATACGAGATAACCGACATAATAAGGATAATAGAATATGTCCGATACGGACACGACAGACATTACGCGGCGGAATATCTGACAAGGCCTATAACGGAATCGGGAGGTGAGTCGTAATGGCAGTAATGAAAATGGTCGCGCTGACAATGGTGGGACCCCAAGAGGAGATGGAGCCGGTGGCGCGGCGTATGGTCCTCTCCGGGGGATTTCAACCTCTGCCGCTCGACTTTCTTATAAACGACAGGAACCTTAGATCGCGGATAACCACCGAGAGTGATAACCCGTACGATGAACTGCTAAACAGAATGTCAATGATATGGCGGGTAGCCGGCGAAAGCACGCCGGATCCTGAGCCGGTACAACTGGATTCGGGATTCAGTTATGAGAAGGCGCGGCGGCTCGTGGAGAATGCCTCGAACAGACTAGAGACATGGGGTAAGCGGAGGGATGCCCTTATCGAAGAACTCGAACAGCTCGAAGCTACGAAAGTATACGTCGGAGCGCTCTCCGCCCTTGATATGAAACCGCGGGAGCTTTCGGATACCCAGTTCGCTTTGGTATACTTCGGACGGCTCTCCGCGGATAACTTCGCCAGGCTGGAAGAGACAACCCTCGATGCCCCGCTGCTGGCAGTTGAGCTCTCTCGCGCGGGGGACAACGTATGGGTCCTGATATTCACGGTACCAGGCTACAAAGATGGTACCAGGAGGATACTTGACGCCGTGTACTTCAGGGAGTACTCGCTCGTCGAAATTACCAACCGCTTGTCCGGGGAGGACCCCATGGGGCAGGTGGAGCACGGCATAGAATTCCGCGGACGTTCGGTAAAGGGATTGGAAGACGCAGCCCTGAACATACTCAAGAAAAACCGTGAGGAGTTGGGGAAACTGTATTCGAAGCTGTATTCAATGCAGAGGGTGTACGACCTCTGCAAGGGGCGCGGCGAGATAGGCGGCATGTATGTGCTCTCCGGTTGGATACCGGAGGACACCTTCGAGGAGATAAAGGACTCCGTCGAGCGCGATGCTCCACGCACGTCCATAACGGTAGAGCAGGTCAAGAGCGTAGCGGATTCCGGTGTACGGATACCGACAATGCTTCGCAACAACAAGATCGTGCGCGCTTTCCAGGACATTGTAGCACTCTACAGCATCCCGTCTTACGGAGAGGTCGATCCTTCTCCCTTCGTCGCTTTTACTTTCATTCTGTTCTTCGGGTTCATGTTCGGAGACATTGGTCACGGCATACTGCTCTGGCTTGCCGCTACCTACCTGGGACATAGGGGCACACTGAACAGATCGCTTGCTTACGTTATGAAATGCGCCTCATGCAGTTCGATGGTATTTGGTCTGCTCTACGGCAGTTTCATGGGGATGGAGTTCGAGCACTACGCGCTGTGGCTCTCCCCAATGAAGGATACCGGCAAACTCTTCACCGTCGCAATAGTGTTTGGTGTGGCGATGATAAGCGTGGGAATGATACTGAACATGGTCATAAGATACAGGGAGCGGGACTTTGGGCGGTTATTGTTCGACGGCCAGGGATTAGCCGGCCTGTTTGTTTACTGGGGGGCAGCGATAGCGATATACATCTCGGTCAAAGGCGCACGGACGCCATTTCCGGTGGCGTACCTGTGGTACGCAATAGTGGCGGTTGTGATACTGACGCTGTTCCGGGATACTCTCGCCCGCACGCTGCTGCGCCAGCACGTAGAGAGCGAGGCCAAGGCGCTCCAGGTGTTCGAGGTGATCCACAACCTGATGAACTACTTCACCAATACGGCGTCCTTTGTGAGACTCGCTGCATTCGCGTTAAATCACGTGGCGCTTTCGTTCGCCGTGATGCTCATCTCCTCCATGTTGGGAAATCTACCGGGAGGCTTCATACTGAAGATCCTCGTGTATATACTCGGCAACGTTTTTATCGTCGGCCTCGAGGGGCTCATCGTGTTCATTCAGGTGCTCCGCCTGGAGTACTACGAATTCTTCGGAAAATTTTACAGAGGTGGGGGCAACGTTTTCAGGCCTGTGACCTGGAAAAAGGAGCGCACACCACAGAAATCCTGATTCGTTAATATATTTTTCGTACTTTCAGTCTGTTTGATAAAGGTAAATAATTATCTGCCCAGAGGTGATACATATGATGTTGGGATTGATTATAAGCAGTACAGCGGTATTTGGTACCATAGGACTCGGGGTCGTCATGCGGCGCGCAGGGTCGAGAGGCTCCAGGAGAATGCTCGTAGCGATAATCGCCGCCTCCTGTCTAGGACTCTTTGCCGGAGCGGCGATAAACCTGGCGGCGGCTCCGGCTGGGGCGGCGGACACTGCTGGCGCGGAAATAGAGGCAACCAGCCCGGAGCAGTCATCCAGCAACGGGATGGGCTTCATCGGGATGGCTCTTGCCACTGGGCTTGCCTGTGTAGGGGCGGGAATAGCCGTCGGCAGCGTCGGGTCGGCTGCGATAGGCCTGGTCGGGGAGCAACCGGGGGCGATAGGGACTACGCTCATATACGTCGGCCTCGCGGAAGGTGTCGCGATATACGGGATAGTCATCTCGATGCTGATTTTCAGTAAACTGGCGTAGTGAGAGACGCGGCGTGAAGGCGTATCTTATAAGCGACAACCACGATACTTTAGTCGGCATGAGGCTTGCAGGCATTGAGGGTATAGCCGTTCATGGATACGAACAAGCAAATGAGGCCATGACGGCCGCGCTTGAGCGGCCGGACCTGGCAATACTGGCGGTCACCGAAAAGATAGCCGAGCTTCTGCCGGAGACGATACAGAGGCTCAGGGAACAGGGCGATCTTCCGATAGTGGTCGAAATACCAGACAGGCACGGAACGAAACGCAGTCCGGATTTCCTCACCAAATATGTCCGGGATGCGATTGGGGTGAAGATGGAATGAACGAAATCTCAAATGAGAAAATTTCAGCGCTGCAGAACATAATCCTGGAGCACGCGAACCAGCAGAGGGAGGCCCTCACGAGCAACGCGAGAAAAGAGGCGGAGCAGTGGCTGTCACAGGAGGTAATAAAGCTGGAACGTGAGACGAACTCCGTGCTGACGGACGCAAGATCGCGCGCCGAGGATATTCATCGCCGTCAGATACTGTCGGCGGAAAGAGAGAAGGCGACGGAGGCTTTAAGACAGCAGAACAGGCTGTTGGGCGAGGCGTTAAAGAAATTTCAGGATGGGCTTGTGCATCTGAGGGACAGACCGGATTACGTCGACGTACTGGTAGGACTGACCGTCGAGGCTGCACGGACCTTGGCGGACGAAACGGGAACACTTCGGCTGAAACTGGCTGCGCTCGACGCCTCACTCGGCGATAAGGTCGCGGAGGCGGTGAACGGGATGAATTTGGGATTCAAGATGATCTTCGACCACGATCCGGCGCCAATAATAGGAGGATGCTGGGTAACAAGCGAGGACGGCAGGCGTCAGATCAACTCAGACTGGCAGTCCAGGACACAGGAAATGTCCGACGTGATAGCCGAACGTCTGCTGCCGCTTCTGTAAGGGAGGATCAAACCTTGGACAATCGGGGAGACGGCGTTTCTCGGAAGGGTTTTGTCACGATGGTGGACGGCCCTGTGCTCCGGGCGACCGAGATGAAGAACTTCGGTATGCGCGAGATGGTTCACGTCGGCAAGACAAGGTTGCTGGGAGAGATCATCCGTATGGACGGGAACGAGGCGACGATACAGGTTTATGAGGACACTCAGGGCATGAGGATAGGGGAGGAGGTCACCGGCTCCGGGGAAGCGCTCTCGGTATCGTTGGGGCCTGGCCTCATCGGCGGCTTTTTCGACGGGATCGGCCGTCCTTTGTCGGTATTGCTGGAGCGCGAGGGGATGTACATAACGCCCGGAATAGAGGTTCCCATGATCTCGCCTGACATGATGTGGGAAATCGTGCCCTCCGTTCAGGCCGGAGATATGGTATCGTCGGGCGCGCTTCTCGGAACTGTACAGGAAACAGGTCTGTTGCAGCACAGAATAATATGCCCCCCGGACACGGAAGGCGAAATTATCTGGATAACGCCCCAGACAAAAGTGTCGAGCGGAGGCGTCATAGCGAGGGTAAAAAACGCGCTGGGCCGCGTGGTGGACGTTCCCGTCACGCAAAGATGGCCGGTTCGCACCCCGCGACCATACCGGGCCAGGCTTAGACCGAACGAGCCACTGGTGACCGGCCAGCGCGTAATAGACGGGCTGTTCCCCCTCGCGAAGGGAGGAACCGCCGCTATTCCCGGAGGATTCGGAACCGGTAAGACCGTCACGCAGCACCAGCTCGCCAAGTGGAGTGAGGCTCAGGTAGTTGTGTACATCGGGTGCGGTGAGCGCGGCAATGAGATGACTGACGTCCTTGAGCAGTTCCCTGTACTGGAGGACCCTCATTCCGGCCGTCCTCTTATGGAGCGGACGATCCTGGTCGCGAACACGTCGAACATGCCCGTCGCGGCTCGTGAGGCGTCCATATACACGGGAATAACTATTGCCGAGTACTTTCGGGACATGGGCTACGACGTTGCTCTCATGGCCGATTCAACAAGCCGGTGGGCCGAGGCTCTGCGTGAAATATCCGGACGGCTCGAGGAAATACCGGCGGAGGAGGGTTTCCCGGCGTATTTACCGTCGCGGCTCGCGGAGTTTTACGAGCGCGCCGGCCGCGTGGTGACGCAGTACGGTGAAAACGGCAGTATCTCAATAATAGGGGCTGTATCCCCCCCTGGGGGCGACTTCACGGAGCCGGTCACACGCCATACTAAGCGCTTCATCAGATGCTTCTGGGGGTTGGACAGAAACCTCGCGAATGCCCGCCATTTCCCGGCTATCTCTTGGCTCGAGTCGTATAGTGAGTACGCGGCGGAGGTGGAGGCATGGTTTCAGGGAAACGTCGACCCGAGATGGGGTGAGCTGAGGGATAAGACCCGCGCAATATTGCGGGAGGACGAAAAAATCCAGCAGGTCATACGTCTCGTCGGGGAGGATGTACTGCCTGATGACCAGAGGCTGGTGAACTACACTGCGTTCCTCGTGAAAAACGGCTACCTGCAGCAGTCTGCTTTTGGCTCCGACTCTTACTCTCCGCCCGAGAAAGGATTCGCGATACTCGAGATCATAATGCACTTTTACGACAGAGGGCTCGAACTGGTGAGGCAGGGCGTCCCGATCTCCCTCATAAAGGGGAGCGACGCAGTGGAGGACATCACCCACCTCCGCGAGTTCCCTGTAGAAGACAAATCCTCATTCGAGCGGGCACGGAAGAAACTCGACAATCACCTCAACAGGGTTGGATCGGAACGTACCCGCGAAGAAAGGGGGACAAGATAATGCCGCAAGCGGAATACACGGGGATATCCCAGATCACCGGGCCGTTCATCCTGCTTGAAGATATCGGACGTTCGGCGTTCTACGGCGAACTCGTTGATGTCCGCGTTCCAGGCGGAAAGATAAGGAGAGGCCGCATAGTATCCCTCTCAGAGAAGGCGACTCTGGTCCAGGTATTCTCCGGCACGGACAACCTCGTTCCGGACGATACCAGGGTGAGAATCCTCGGCCGCACTCTCCAGGTGCAGCTCGCGCCCTCGATCATGGGGCGTACTTTCAACGGTATCGGCGAACCGGCCGACGGATGCGGACCGGTATTCGGCGGCAAACGCGTGGACTGCAACGGGATGCCGCTGAATCCGATGGCTCGCCAGTACCCCAGGGACTTCATTCACACCGGAATATCGTCTATCGACATTCTCACTACGCTAATACGAGGTCAGAAGCTGCCGATCTTCTCAGGCAATGGTCTTCCTCACAACCAGCTCGCGGTGCAGATAGCCAATCAGGCGCGTCTGATGGGGGCGGAGAACTTCGCGGTCGTGTTCGCCGGAATCGGCGTAAAACACGACGACGCCGAATTTCTGACGAGGGAGTTGTCCGAAAAGGGGCGCACGAACAACGTCGTCACTTTCATTAATCTGGCGAACGATCCTGTGATAGAGCGAATCGCGACGCCGCGAATGGCCCTCTCAGCCGCCGAGTACATGGCCCACGAGCTTGGGCTGCACGTACTGGTGATTATTACCGACATGACGAGCTACTGTGAAGCCGTCCGCGAATTGGGAGTCGCCGCGGGAGAGGTGCCGAGCAGGAAAGGTTACCCTGCGTATCTGTACAGTGATCTCGCGTCGATTTACGAACG
>Ga0123353_10016564_pt1 | contig 10780 bp, 4 predicted proteins | sample TergutLab28metaG_3_FD_92763 | JGI IMG/M metagenome (GOLD analysis project Ga0123353, IMG submission 92763) | Labiotermes labralis P3 segment gut microbial communities from Petit-Saut dam, French Guiana - Lab288 P3 | ecosystem: Host-associated > Arthropoda: Insects > Digestive system > Gut ... | reverse complement strand
TTTTTGTTTATGTTATATATGTTTCGTCCTTTGTTTGTCACTTTACATTTTCTGTCTTTTTGCTTGTATGCGTGTACTTATATTTTTTGTTTGCTGGTTCTTATACTACGCTGTTTCCTTCTGTGAACGGCCAATTTTAAATTTACTTTTCCTTCTCCCTTCCAATGTTTATTCTAGTTGTCCCCCTTCTTGTATCTCGCATTCTATTTCTTCTTATCTTTGTTTCTTTGTTTATTCCTTTATTTCCTTCTGTTCTCTTTCATCTCTCTTCCCTTTCTTTTCTCATTCCTTTGTTATGTTTTTCCTCTTAATTTTTCTGTTCCCCTTCGTTAACACTTTTTCTTCTTCATTTTCCCTTGCTTGCCTTTCTTCTCCCTTGCTACCTTTCCGTCTCTAGTATTTCTACAGTAACCTACTAATGTTCTGTGCACACATGTTGTTGATGTTGCACATAATTTTCACATTATTCATAGCCATGTTACGTCTGAGATAGTCTTTGTCTTAGGAACGCACAGGATTAGTAAATGCCAATTTCAGATTCTTGGCACATTTGGATTACTTCAAGTGACTTTCATCGGTTTTGTCCAGTTGTGTATTTTTTCACACGCACAGGTGCTGGTGACAAAACCTGATTTCTACAACGAGGAGACGCGCAGGAACCTCTTCAGCACCTTGTCGGAACTGATTAGCCTTAATATTATACCAATTATCAACACAAATGACGCAGTAACTCCGCCCCCACAGATAGATGAGGAGGTCGTTAAAGGTTCAGTCAAGGTCAGCAACAGTTCTCATACTTTCCTATTAAAACATTCAGCATAATAGCAGAATTTATTAATTAAGTTTCGAAAATTGACTAAACCCGTTGAAGCTCAGTGGTAATTCTATTTGTCACCTGCATTAGAATTTGAAACTGACTATTTTCTTACAGAATGGATTAAAACTTTACTATGATTTCCGTAAAGACAGGGACCATTTGCTGAACGGATAGTCAAACTCACCATGGTCAAGGAAAACCGGTTTTATAACGTCAGGGAGAAAATACGTAAATTTTTTATAATATTTACATAACGCCACGCTTTTAAAGTGTAAGAAAATGTACGTCGTACCGCTGTGTTTCACTTCGCTTTAAGCCATTTGTACGCAGTTATCTTCGTTGATGTGTAAGGATTTAAACTTCTCGAATATTCGCAAAATTCTAGCAGAAGGAAGTACAGGTCAGATCTGGCCAGGTCTCCAGCAGTAATGACACATTACAATTCATAACGATATTCAGAAGCTGAACAATTTTTTACGGCAAACAAAATGGCTATATAACAAATTACGGACTTAAAAGGTGCTGCAATAATTCACCAAAAATTCAGTATAACACACATGACACATAACAAGCTGTTCCACATTCAGTCTTATATGAAGAAGCATCATAGAGGAAAGGGATTTATTTTAAATAAACAAGTCTGTATGTGTGGCTCAGTGCTATCACAGGAATGACAATAAGACGGTGGTCGGAAAAACCTGTAGGATGCCTTTCCACGCGGAAGCCTTCATAAGTATATTACACCCTGTAATATCTACAGCAAGAAGTCACGTGGTGTACCAGAAAGCCACAATTTAGAGTGAGATTATGGACGCTCATAACTACTAATGTAAGTAAAATAATAATAATAATAATAAGTGTGGCGTTTCTTAGGACAAGCATGTCAGGAAGAAGCAAAATGTGTAGTCAAGAACAGATCTATATGCTGCGTTATCTGGAAAACTGACTGACACAAAGTTATGTGGAGCTCAGAGAGATAAGAAGTTTGTGGTGGGGCTGGATATCAGTCGCGGGTACATGTGAATTCAATAAAAAATCTTCAGTTTCCAAAAGATCGTAAATTTTCTAGGCCATATGGAAATCTTTCAAAGTCTTAAGAAAAAGACTGTTGAATTCCTTTTACGTTTCCGTTTCCCTTTTTCTTATTTCTAAAGAAAATGTGAATTCAGGAATAGCAAAAAAAAAAGGGTTGATCTATATCCGTCTTTCTAATCTAGGGTATCGTAAAACATTGTTGCGATCTGCATGGAATAAATTAATATAAATTTTGAAATACCAAATAATTTTCAAATATCCAGCGAAACGTAGCGAGGATTTCTGTCCGGAAATCGACAATAATGGGGAAAAATCCTTACGCACAAGCTGTGTCTTTGTGATTCGTATTTGAGGTTATATATGTAGCTGTATTGTGTCTTTGATCGGTTTGTATTGATACACAGTTGCCTTACCGACGGCGACAGAACAGCCCTTTTTTATCAAATATTTCGGGCCCCTAAACGCTCTTCTACCTAGGCGTTCCTCTAAGGGAAAAGGGTTGGGAAGCACTAGTCCATATAATGAAGTAATTACAGATTTTTCCATCAGAGAAGCCTCGTCTCCATATTGCATTCCTCGTGTTTTATGGACAGACAGTTCCATTTGTACTGACCTTTCCAGGATCGCATGGGTGCCATCAGTCTTAAGGATAATGACAGCCTGGCAGCCATGTTAGCTGCAGAAGTACAGGCGGACCTGATGGTTCTGATGTCTGACGTAGACGGTATCTACACCAAGCCCCCTTCACAAGAAGGCGCCCGCCTGCTCTGCACCTACACTCCTGATATGAAAGACCTCGTTAAATTCGGCAAGAAGTCACGCGTCGGTACTGGAGGGATGGACTCCAAGGTAAACTACATCATTAGTGTACTTTTCATCACTTACAAAAAAAGTTACGTCTCATTATTGGGCGAGTACCGTGTTTTTTCACAGCTGTGTAGTTGATAATTCTTTGCGTAATAAGATTCCGAAATTCCTTTGAAATGTCGGGAACCTATTACCCAGCCATTCAGCGTCATGTTCCAGAAGAAAGGAGCCATACCCTCACTCTTCCGTACGAAAAAAGAGGTATATACATATTGTCATGCCGGTCCCAGTGGCCGCGCGGTCTAAGGCGTAGGTCTACGGCCGTTCGCCTGCTGAGATCATGGGTTCGAATCCCACCGGGGACATGGATGTTTGTCTGTTGTGAGTGTTGTGTGTTGTCAGGTAGAGGTCTCTGCGATGAACTGATCACTCGTCCAGAGGAGTCCTACCGACTGTAACGCGTCGTTGTGTGTGATCTATATACCTAAAGAATGAGGAAGGCATGGCCCGCGTTGGGCCGCAACGCCACAGGAAGAAGAGAAGATAGACATATTGTCATGGTATTCCTCCTATCAGTGTTCACAAAAATAAACTGACGCTGTACAACATTGTCATGTAATATGGTACAAATATTATGCCTGAAGATGCACAGTGCTATTTTTCTTTCAGTTTCCCGCTGTGAATTAGAAATACCTAATTGAAATACTAGATAAAACAGCGTTGATGCAAGACAGAGTTTGTTTCATCGAATATTCCGTAGCTAAAATTTTTTATGCAGCTTTGTTGGGGCCAATATAAAAATGTGGACTGCCTGAATTAGACGAGGAGTCTCAGTTATGAAACTCCTGTGATGTTCGAAATTTTTACAGCCACGAGTATTAATATTAAGTGACGCCGTATAGTTTTGTAAATAAGTATGTACATTTCGTGGCAAGCGGCTACGTCCGGTTTCAGGCCAGCTTCTACTTCTCTTACAATTTTACCAAGATTCTTATTTTCAAATCATAGGTCATAACTTTAATTACATATCTTCCACATTATTTGCTCCTTCTGTATGGCACTTCGTGTCTGCTGAGTCTAAAGTGTTCTCCTTAACAACTCTTTCACATACATCCTTGTGTTTCGCATAAAACGAGCGGAAAGTATTTGGCCCTTTGAAGGACGGAATAAGTCGTCCCAAAACGATACCTTCACGAAGTATCCTGAAAAATTGGCATTGCTAGAAAAGTGAAATATTTTATGTACAGTTGCTTAGATCACGCGAATTTACTAGATGTGTGAAACATACAACCGTCACTGAGCTGCCGAAAATTAAGCTAACAGACAGACTTCTGCCTTCTGAATGTAATCTGATTCCAAAGAGGACTGGCGCAAGGCGTAATTTCTGCCCATGAAAATCATTTGGCGTTCTCACTGTTTTGCTTATGTGGGAAGTTTTAGTGTTACGGAGAGATATCGGTTAACCGATTACTCATACACTGGTCTATGTAAATTTAGTGCGCATCGTGAATGCACACAAAATCTACGCTTGATGTGGCGAGACCACAGCAACAGGCTAGCAATAGGCAGTGGATCCATAGCCCTAAGGCAGGTCATGTCTGCTTACGATGGATTACAAAACGAACGGGGTGCGGCCACTACACACAGAGATGTATACACACCGACAAAGTGTAATGCAATAATAATAAGTATTATTATTATTAATATTGTTTATTAACGGGCTGCGTCAACAGCCAATTATCCAATAACAGATACAACACAATAAGTATACATGAAGAACAAGAGTACAGTATAAAACCAGCAAATAATATCAAGTGACGAAGTGTGCGGAGCAGCACTGCTTAAGGAGCTGTGGAACAAGCGTTGCAGGAATCAAAATAATGTCATAAACTTGACGCTGAAAACAAACCAGAAGAGTAATAAACTCGAAGATATGCAACAGCATGATAACGGTTTTACATATAAATTTGCTAAATCCATGCTGACAGGGGTTGAACTTGCGACTTGAAACAACAGGAAACAAGAGTATCAACGACAAATTCAGATAAAACAGAAATTTTTTGGGAAGTGAATTGGTTTACTGATTTCTAAAACGAGGCCCTATTTCTTCTTTGAAAATACGGACACTAGTAGCCTGCTTCCAAATGGCAGGAAAATTTCGCCGAGATAAATGAAGTTTAAAAACAAATTTAAGAAGAAGCATAGCATGATGAGTTCGCGGGAGGAACACTGCACTAATTCGCGGTACTACGCGGTCTTCTACTCTCGGGGTCACCAGTGTGTTGATATAGGAATAAATTACCAGACACACACAATTGCATGTGCACACAACACAGTTCCTCTCCATACGTACAGTCTCTGTAGCTGGCCGCTTGCTTGCTGCTGGTCTCTCTCGCGGCACACACTGTCTCCACTTTCAAGTTCTTTCTTGCACTCGTAACTGCTTTCTCACTGGTTATAAGGTTGTGGTGCTCGCATGACAAAATATCCTGGCTAGATGGGTGGACTATTCAGTGGCGGCCACCACAGATCCTTTATAACAAACCAGACGTGTCTTCATATTCAGCAGGTTTGAATGCCTTAAGTTTTCAAAGGCTTCTGTGAACGTCTGAATCAGAGAGTGGCCTTCAGATAGGAGAAAGTGAAAACCCATGTTGCCAAGGATTACTGAAGACTTTTTGACAATATTACGCACACCATCTACGAATTCACATGGGTAAAAAAGAGGTTACCTGTAGCCTCAAGCTGAATACAAATTTTAACCTTTTTAAATTAAGAAACGTATATCCAAAAAATGCATAATTATGGCTGTGATGTTGTCATTAACAACGCGAAAGTACTGAAGCCTCTCTAACCTCATTGCTGCTAGGACTACCTTATAATAGAACCTTTTCGTTAAAATAATTAGATTTGCATTTGCGTGATTCTAGGCTTCTGTCGCGAAGTAGAAAAGAACTGCGCTCTTCTGGGCTAATTACGCAGTGAGTAGTGGGAATTCATTACCGACGTTTCGGGACCGATAGGTTGTCCGGAAACGTCGGTAATGAATCCCAATTAATCGCTGCGTAAGGGCCCAGGAGAGAGCAGTTCTCTAGTCTTGCATTTCTTGAGATGTCTATAACAGCATTACTTTTACTGGCATTAAACAATTAATTTACTGAAACATCAGAAGGAAAATTTGCACGTCACAGTGTACTCAGCTGGAAATGACACATCTGTTACTTGGAGCAAGCAACGTTCAGTCTGTGAACAGGAAAGCTTATCGTGTGTAGAAAGTGGGTTGTATAATATAAAGTTCTTTTCAGAGAAATACCTTTTGAAATAAATGTTAGATCATTAATTGGGGCTTCTAATGGGTAGGTTTCATTGTCGAGAAAGTGAGGGTGGTAAGAATTAGAGCGCACTAATTCATATAGAACAGCGTTCAATGAAATATCAATAAAATATCCAAAAGGCTTTCTTTATGAATTAAGCGCCTAGAATTTTCAAGGAATATTCTGCACCTTGACCATTAGCAAGACAGCAAATAATTTATTTCAGTTGAAAGATCTAAACTGTCTCTGTACTTAAAAAAGGTAATTAAATTCCATCTGCCTGTACAAAACAATGTGCTTTTCTTCCTGGCTGGCGTGCTAAGGTAAAGTCGGCGGCCTGGGCTCTGGACCGAGGAGTGTGTGTTGTGATATGCAACGGTATGCAGGACCACGCAATAAAGATGATCCTGTCTGGTAGGCGAATAGGCACCTTCTTCACAGAAAGGGGCAGCAGCGGGGGAAATGCCACTACAGAATTTCTTGCCGAGAACGGTGAGTTATGTGAAAGACGGCATTTGTAAATTCCTTCAAAAGTATGTACGATATGATGTGAATTTCATTGAAACGAAGTGCAAGAATATTCAGCGACTACCTATAATAAAATGACAATTAATGTAACTTATGGTATTAATAAAACAGCTTCACTTTCGAAGAAGTTAGTGATAAAATTTTAAATTTCAGAAACTGCCAACGGCTAGTATAACATTTCACTTATCTGTACTGTCATTTCAGCTTAAATATCTTCCCTGCTTTGCATATTTCCGTACACTAGTATTTCAAACACGCGTTGAATAAAAAGGCCGTCTGGGCCCTGAAGCGCCTCATCATGGGGTAATTGCTTCCTGACGCTTAGAGAAAAGTTGCTGCCCTCATCTTCAAGGGTGGGAATGTACACAAGAAGGTACTGGACATTTCTAACCTTAATATGAGACTATTACTTTATCTCCAAACGTGGGAAAAATTCACTCAGTAACACAGCGTCCTACCCCAGAAGGAAGGATACGTCATGCACACGGCTGAACTCGCTGGGCTACGTGGATTGATTTCAGGGGGTCCTTAAAGGTGGATGGGGAAAAAATTACAACTTTATTTTCACCAATCGCTAACTGAAATTCAGATTTTAGTCAACAGTGAATGCAGGCAACAAAGAAATTTATGGCTACAGACTTCAAAACTCATTGTTAAATTCAACAATCTCACGACCTAATAATATTATAACCCAAGAAGAGGAAACAGGAAAACACTTTCATTCGCACTGATATTTCTGTGAAAAAATTAATTTAATTCCAACGTGTCTGTCTTTGAAATTTATTTATTTTCTTGTTTTTGATACAATGGCCTGATAAAAAACATACACACTGCCATATTACATATTTGTCATTTTTTAATATTATTAAAGGTGTATTTGAGCACAATTGTTTTACTTTGTAATAATCTATAATATGGCTTTAATACAAAGATATAGATTTTATATCTCGGTATTTTATTTTATGCACTTAAATACATTTTTCTGCGAAGGGGTCCGTAGGTTTAACCAGACCCTCATATGGATTCCTTGCTCAACAGGGGTTAAGAACCTCTGCATTAGATGATTCATTTCCCTTTTTCGTTCAAGTATCAAATACAGAACACACAGCAAAGAAATTCTGGAGATTTCAACATGACGTTGTGGTATCATCACGGGAATACCTAATAAAACGCGGTCTATCGTTGTACCGCTTAATAGCCGGATAAGATAGCACTTTTTATAACTTATGGTGATTAATTATGAAACAAATTCGGCAGGCCAAAAGTGACTTCGCATCGGGTAAGATGTCTGATAATTACCTGGAATTTTTTAATGTTATGAAGGTGATTTTTGTGGAGATAACTCAATTTCGTGTTCACGCGTCGCAAAAGAAGACCAATTACGTGGTATCCGGGCGAAGTAAGATTTTACAGATTTTGTGACAACAGTGTACGAGTGCTGTTATACTCACGATGTGGTCATTATTTTGCAGTTTATTTGATTTTTATGGAGGTAACTCAATTTCCTATTCACGCGTCGCAAAAGAAGACCAATTACGTGGTATCCGGGCGAAGTAAGATTTTACAGATTTTGTGACAGCAGTGTACGAGTGCTGTTATACTCACGATGTGGTCATTATTTTGCAATTTATTAGTTTTTAATAGAAAATTATGTTAAATACTTGACACGGTGACACTGCATAAATAAGGATTAAGAAGCTTTAATTAATTGCAAAACACACGCTGTTTGACCTTAGTCTGTATGCGGTTTTGATCACTGCAGACCCTCCAGCTGCTCAGATAAAGCCTGCCGCCTTCATTCACTAATTTCAGTTACCGTCTGAAGAGATCTGTTACTTTGATAAGTACCCACACAATACATACCATCAATTCATATTATTTATGTTTAAATTTAGTGACCTTTTGTTTTTTTCCAGCACATATTAGACGCATTACTTTCACTGAGTACGCAATAAACCAAGTATTCCACACACACACACACACACACACACGCACACACACACACACACACACACACACACATTACATCAATAGTTTCGTCTGTGATGTAGGTTATATAACTTGGCTGACATGAAATGACAATCTGTAGCCTGGTCACTCTTATGCGAAAGAATCCAAACGCAGAAAATATGAGGTCAAAAAGAACGTCTACTTCATGCAGCTGCGTAGACCTCGATAAAACAGGAATGGATGTGAGTGTAGCCTAGAGGCTGGTGTAAGCCGAATATATGACTTCGGTCTTCGAATGTAATTCCGTAAGCGCATGAACTCCTAAATTGGTCTAGCCAATTAAGCACGTACTTAAATTACACGATATGGCAATCGTACCATATTTTAAAGTATATAACTATACAAAATAATTATACGTTTTCTGTTATTCTTCCTGCATATCTTTACTCCATCCCCATCATCCCTACCACGTTCATTGAGTCCAGAACTTGCAACACAGTGCCGTCCCTTGCAAATGACTCCTGAATAGTCCTTGTTATTTTTACTATTTATTTTAGAGTAAACTGGTCAAGCTTCATCCACTTGAGCAGAAGAAAAGCATTTCCATGCTACCTATTGTCAGTAATAGCTTAGTTAAAACTTTTTATTTTTAATTGACCATTCACAGAGCCAAAAACTTGTTACGTGAAACGTCCTTGTCCCTTCGCCTGTCAGCCTATTTTCACTCTAACATACAGCTTTTTAATTATTCAGTTCTGATGTCACGCAACTTCAGATTAACTGCTTGCAGGCTTTACACACTTATCGAACAACAAACTAATTCGTAACACAGAGGCCAGTATTTTTGGTAATATGGGCCTGGCGTAGGTAGAAAACAGTTAACATACTTACGACTTGCTCACTGCTTAAGAAGGAACACAACCTTAAGGATCAAGTCTGATGATTTGTTATGACGTGTAAGTTCGTGAACTGCTAACCGACGTCTCGAGGCATCGGATATTAGTGTCTTCGGCAACATCACTGTGTCGTCCACAAATCCTGCGGATTGATATGATCCAGCCTCAATCACCATTCCTAGATTCAGCGATATTTCAGGCTTACGCAGCAGTGTAACTGAGGCCTGCTGTCTTCTGGGATGGCATACAGCATATGTTGGTAGGTGTGTACCGAAGTTTAGGGACAGCCTATGGATTCCATGGCTGTTCCCTTAAGGTCTGTAAACAACTATAGGTGTTTTATTTCTGCTTGACCGACAAGCGCCGTCCCAACGTTCCATCTAACGCTCCGCTCTCGTTCGCTCGTACGCCGTGTGTCGGGAAGGTTCAACAGTAGATGACGGAAGCTAGACAAAATATTGCTTTTTTTAATCTTTTGTTGATCGTGCAGGATCGGAATGGAGTTCCATTTCGATCCTGCTAACAGCCAGTCAACATTAACGCATGACACATAACAGTTGCTGTACATATCGTACAGAGTAGTACCTCCTGATGATGAGCAGTAAGCCTGCTCGAAACATGTAGAAGTTAATTACTTAAATAAATGGAGGGGAAATAGTGCATCCTGTTGGTTCTTATTGTACCGAAAAAATATCGCAGTGATAATAACCTTTAGAGAGTCCAATAAAAACTCGCCTCAGCATCGGGTCGGCCCTTAACGGTCAAGTAGGAAAACAAACACCGTATCTCAACATAATCTACGTAGTATCCCAGAAGACCGAAGGTCGAATTACTGGATTGATATTAATATTATACTTGGAAACTGTCCTAGATTTCGCAAAAGCAGTTCCTAACACTGAAACAGAATTTTATCAGGAATTTCATAGCCGACTGCTGTAACACGAGCTCTACTAATCAATTGATACGTGTCTGTTCTGCTAGAAAATTTTCATTAGTACAAAATTAGATGTTATCGGAATCTTAGTTGAGCACACACAGGTCTGTACAAAAATTTTAGATACATTGTTATTGGAACGAAACTCCCGGTCGAGTGGATAGTATGCCTGCTTTATACGGAAGATCTGGGTATGAAATCTCATTCTGTTTACCAGCCAAACTAAGTTAATTCCTAATTTTCCCCAGTCCTTCTACAAAAATATTCTAAAGGTACCTTAAATTAGTCTGGACCGCGTCACCACATACTGTCTCGTTACCTCCACCCACTAATTACCCTCTCAATTGACGCTTTATAGCCTGAAATATCGACAACATAGTTAAATAATCTTAGTAACTGACCAACTTAATGCACAAAATCTTGTTCAATAATAAGTTTTTTTATATGCCTCTACATGTTTCGAGCACTATGTGCTCATCATCAGGAGGTCAAAATTGTA